>Ga0137403_10002450_pt1 | contig 22676 bp, 35 predicted proteins | sample CZOMad2_1_16fung_FD_122057 | JGI IMG/M metagenome (GOLD analysis project Ga0137403, IMG submission 122057) | Vadose zone soil fungal communities from Angelo Coast Range Reserve, California, USA - CZOMad2_1_16fungal (Hybrid Assembly) | ecosystem: Environmental > Terrestrial > Soil > Vadose zone...
ATCCTCGTCATCGACAACTACGACTCCTTCACCTACAACCTCGTCCAGTATCTCGGCGAGCTGGGCGCGACGCTCGAGGTCGTGCGCAACGACGCGCTGACCTGCGAGGCGATCGTCGCGCTCAAGCCCGAGCGCGTCGTGATCTCGCCCGGACCCGGCAATCCCGACCAGGCGGGCGTGTCGCTCGACGTCATCCGGCGGCTCGGCTCCACGACGCCGATCCTCGGCGTCTGCCTGGGGCACCAGTCGATCGGCCAGGCGTACGGCGCCACGGTCGCGCGCGCAAAGACGCAGATGCACGGCAAGACCTCGGCGATCCGTCACGACGGCCGCGGGGTCTTCGCGGGCCTCGGCAACCCCTTCGTCGCCACGCGTTACCACTCGCTCGCGGTCGTGCGCGAGACGGTGCCGGACGCGCTCGAGGTCACGGCCTGGGCCGAGGACGGCGAGATCATGGGCCTTCGCCATCGGCGCGATCCCGTCGAGGGCGTCCAGTTTCATCCCGAGTCGATCCTGACGGTCGAGGGAAAGCAGCTGCTCAGGAACTTCCTGTCGGGATGAGTCAACCCGGAGCGACGACCGAGCGGCGCCTGATCGAGATCATCCGGCGGGCGGCCCGGCGGGCGCCGGCAGTCCGGGTCGGAATCGGGGACGACTGCGCGGTCCTGGAGCCGACTGCGGGAAGCTTGCTCCTGGCGACGACCGATCTCCTCATCGAGGATGTGCACTTTCGCCGCCGCTGGGCGACGCCGACCGATATCGGGTGGAAGTCGCTCGCGGTGAACGTCTCCGACATCGCCGCGATGGGCGGCCGGCCCCGGTGGGGGCTGATCGCGCTGGCCTGCCCCGGGACCGTCGCCGTCGACGAGGCCGAGGCGTTCTATGCCGGCGTTCAGGCCCTCGCGACCGAGCACGACGTGGCGATCGTCGGTGGGGACACCGCGGCGTCCCCCGGGGGCTGGATCGTCAACGTGACCCTGCTCGGTGAGGCCGTCCGCGCACCGCTCATGAGGTCCACGGCGCGTCCTGGAGACGTGATCGCCGTCACGGGATCCCTTGGCCGCTCCGCGGCCGGCCTGGCGCTCCTGGAGGCGACACCCGCTCCGGCGGACGTCCCGAGTGACGCGCGCGCGGACGTGACGGCGGCCCACCTGCGGCCGCGTCCGCGGACGCGGGAGGGGCTGTGGCTGTCCGAGGCGGGCGCGGTCACCGCGATGATCGATCTGTCCGACGGGCTCGCGACCGACCTCGGCCATCTCTGCGAGGAGAGCGGGGTCGGCGCGCGCGTCGACGTGGGAAGGGTTCCGGTCGAAGCCTCGGTGCGCGCGGTCGCGCTGGCGCTCGGTCGCGACGCGCTCCACTGGGCCACGGGGGGCGGAGAGGACTACGAGCTCCTGCTCACCTGCTCGCCCGAGGCGTTCGATCGCCTGGCCGGCGGCCTCGCACGCGCGACGGGAACGAAGCTGACGGCGGTTGGAGAAATGACGCCCGCCGCCGAAGGGATCCGATATCTCGACGCCTGCGGGGAGGCCGTATCCGTCCGACCGGGGTTCGAGCACTTCGTGACGGGGCGCGCCCGTGCCTGAGGGCATCGGTCTGAAGCTCCTGTTGCTGGCCGTGCTGATCGTCTGCTCCGCGATCCTCACAGGCGCCGAGGCCGCCTACTTCTCGCTCGGCCGCGCCCGGCTGCGACACGTCGCCGCGAAGGACGAAGCCGAGCCCGAGGGCGCGCCGAAGCCGCTCATCGAGCGGCCACACGAGCTACTCGTGACCTTGCTCGTTGGCATCACCGTGATCAACATCGGCGCGGCCGCGATCGCGACGATGATCGCGGACAGCATCTTCGGTCCGACGGTGGGCGTGTTCGTCGAGATCGTCGTGCTGGTCTTCGTCCTCACGACCTTCGGCGAGGTGCTGCCGATGACCCTGGCGGTCGCGTACCCGGAGCGGTTCCTCGCCATCGCGGGCCGACCGGTGGCCTGGCTCGGCGTGGTCCTGGCGCCGGTGCGCGCCGCGCTGGCCGGATTGACCGCCTTGATGGTCCGGATCGTCAGTCGGGGTCGGACGGAACAGGCGATGCTCAGCGAGGAGGAGCTGCGGACTCTCGTCGACGTGGGCGCCAGCGAGGGTGTCGTCGAGCGCGAGGAGCGCGAGATGATCCACAAGGTGTTCGAGCTCGAGGACACCCTGGTCCGGTCGGTCATGGTGCCGCGTACCGACATGGTGTGCCTCGACGTCGAGACGCCCACCGCCGAGATCCTCCCGGTGCTGCGTGAGCATCTACACTCGCGGGTGCCGGTGTACGAGGGCTCGATCGACGTCATCGTGGGCGTCCTGTACGCGAAGGATTTGCTGCCCTTCATGGAGGGCCTGCCTCCCGATTTCGATCTGCGCGCTCACCTGCACCCGCCGTACTTCGTGCCGGAATCGAAGCGCGCCGACGCGCTGCTCCAGGAGTTCCAGGCCAAGCGGGTCCAGATGGCGATCGTGGTGGACGAGTACGGCGGCACCGCCGGCCTCGTCACCCTGGAGGATCTGCTCGAGGAGCTCGTCGGCGAGATCGCCGACGAATACGACGAGCCGGAGCGGCTGATCCAGCGCGTCGACGCGACGACCTACCGGGTGGCCGGCAAGCTGCCGATCGAGCAGCTGAACGCCGCGACCGGCCTCAAGATCTCCAACGAAGGCTACGACACGGTCGGGGGCTGGGTCCTCGACCTCTTCGGGCGCGTCCCGCGCCGGGCCGAGCGCGCCGAGACGGCCGAGCTCCAGCTGACGGTGGAGAAGGTGGAGCGAACGCGGATCGTGGAGGTCCTGGTGTCACTGAAGAAGCCCGCGAAGGAGGCGGCGGCGTGAGCCTGATCTGGCTAGCCGTCCTGTGCCTGTTCCTCACGATGTTCTTTTCGGCAGCCGAGATGGCGTTCATCGCCGCCAATCGCCTCCGGCTCCGGCACCTGGCCGAGGAAGGCAGCGGCACGGCGCAAAGCTACCTGGAGGCGTTCCGCCAGCCCGAGCGCGTGCTGTCGACGGCGATGATCGGCGTGACGATCTCCCACATCGTGGCCGCCTCCGCGTTGACGTGGACCCTCCTGCCGGTGCTCGGCGGGATGGCGCCGATCGTGGTGACGATCCTCCTCACCCCGGTGATGCTCGTTCTCGGCGAGATCATCCCGAAGGCGATCTCGCGGGAATGGGCGACCAGCCTGATCCTCAAGCTCTACCGGCCACTGACCTGGGCGGCGGTCGTGCTCGTGCCTTTCGTGTCGTTCGCGAACTTCGTCGTGGGCGCCATCTTGAGAATCTTCGGGGCTCGTCAGGGCGACATGCGCGCCTTCGTCTCGCGCGAGGAGCTCAAGGCGCTGCTCCAGCTCGAGCCCGGCGAGGCGGACGTGACGACGATCGAGGCTCAGCTGATCGACAAGATCTTCGACCTGGGCGACACGACCGTGCGCGAGGTCATGGTGCCGCTGGTCGAGGTCGCCATGCTCCCGGAGAGCGCCACCCCGCGCGAGGCCGTCGCGTTCGTCCTCGAGCGTGGATTCTCGCGCGTTCCGATCTACCGGCAGCGTGAGACCAACGTCGTGGGCGTGGTCGGCGCGAAGGACATCCTGAGCCGCGGCGCCGGGGTGCGGACTCTGGACGAGCTCAAGCGCCCGCCCTACTATGTGCCCGAAACCAAGCGCATCGACGATCTGCTCCGCGAGATGCAGCGAAACCGCACCCACATGGCCGTCGTCGTCGACGAGTACGGCGGGGCGACCGGCGTCGTGACGCTCGAGGACATCCTCGAGCAAATCGTGGGCGACATTCACGACGAGCACGACCGCGCCGCCGCGCCGGCCGAGCGCCTGCCCGACGGGAGCTACCGGGTCGCCGCGCGCGCGAACATCGACGAGCTGAACGAGGCGCTCGACTGGAGTCTCCCCAAGCGCGACTACGAGACCGTCGCGGGTCTCGTGCTCGCCACCCTGCATCGGATCCCTCGGGCCGGTGAGGAGTTCCAGATCGCGGGCTATTCGATCACCGTCCTCGAGTCGGACGCCCGGCGCGTCATCTCGGTCAAGATCGTGCCGGTCGGCGTCACCAACATTTCATGACCGCGCACGACCCAAGGAGGGTCTGAGCATGGCTGGAACCATGGTCGAATTCGCGTCGAACGGCAGCAAGACCGCCGGATATCTGGCAACCCCCGCCGCCGGCAAAGGGCCGGGCGTGCTGGTGCTCCAGGAGTGGTGGGGCCTCGTCGGCCACATCAAGAACGTGTGCGATCGGTTCGCCGCCGAGGGGTTCACGGCGCTGGCGCCCGACATGTATCACGGCCAGACGGCCAGCGAGCCCGACGGCGCCGGCAAGCTCTTCATGGCGCTCAACATCTCGCAGGCAGAGCGCGACCTGCGTGGCGCGACGACGTATCTCCTGGGACAGTCGTCGACGAAGAAGATCGGCGCCGTGGGTTTCTGCATGGGCGGCCAGCTGGCCCTCTACGCCGCCACGCTCAACCCCTCGGTTTCCGCGTGCGTCAACTTCTACGGCATCCATCCGAACGTGAAGCCCGACTACACCAAGCTGTCGGGCCCGGTGCTCGGCTTGTTCGCCGAGAAGGACGGCTTCGTGACGCCCCAGGTCGCGAAGGACACGGACGCCGCCATCAAGAAGGCCGGCAAGCAGTCCGAGTTCCGTATCTACCCGGGCGTGGACCACGGGTTCTTCAACGACGAGCGGGCGGACGTCTACAACAAGCCCGCCGCGGCCGACGCCTGGACTCGCACGCTGGGGTTCTTCCGACAGAACGTGAAGTAGCCGCGCCGCGTCGACGGCAACGAGGGCCGTCCGCTGGCGAGCCGTCCCTCGTTGCCCCGCGTCGCGACCGGTCCGGTTTCATGGTGCGTTGAGCGTCGACGGGCGATAAGCTCGTGAGGATGCGTCCGTATCCCCTCGATGTCTTCCTTCCCGCGGCTGGGTTCGGCGAGCGGCTCCGACCCGTCACGAGTCATCTGCCCAAGCCGCTCCTGCCGATCCTCGGCACGCCGATCATCGAGCGAATCCTGAACAAGCTCACGCCGGTGTGCGACGGCCAGATCGGCATCAACCTGCACTGGAAAGCCGATCTGCTGCGCGCGTGGGCCGCGGCGTCGCCCTGGAGTGACCGGATCGTCTTCTTTCCAGAGGATCCGATCCTGGGAACCGGCGGCGCACTGAAGCATGCGAAATCGCTCCTCTCGCGGCGGCCATTCATCGTCCACAACTCGGACATCCTCCTCGACATCGATTTCGGTCGCCTCGTCGAGGCGCATCTGTCCTCGGGAAATACCGCGACGCTCGTGTGTCACCGCGTGCCGCATCTGAGCAACGTGGTCATCGACGAGCAGGGTCAGGTGCTGGACGTCGAGAACCCCGGCGCGTCGCGACCCGACCCGACCCATATCGCCGACAAGGTCGCCTACACCGGCATCGCCGTCTATTCGCCGGAGATCCTCCGGTTCCTTCCCGCGGGCGTCTCCCACGCCACCGTCGCGTGGGTCGCGGCGTCCAAGGCCGGCTTCAAGGTGCGGGCGATGGACGTCACCGGCGCCTACTGGAATGACGTGGGCGATCCGGCCACCTACGCGCGAGGCATTCTCGACGCGCTTCGGGAGAGCGGTGAGGCGGTCTACCTGGGACCGGGCGCTCGCTGCGGCAGCAAGGTCGAGATCGACGGTTATGTCGTCCTGGAATCCGGGAGCCAGATTCGCGACGGGGCGCGGGTCAGGAACTGCATCCTGATGCCGGGCGCCGTCACGTCGGGCGAGCACGAGAACACGATCGTCGGACCCGACTACGTGATCTCACTCTCCGAGTCCGACATGCAGCCGTCGCTGCACGCCGCCGAGAAGAAACGCGTCTCGCTGGGCGACCCGATCTTCGCGCGGCATTTCAGGACTCGGCCCGCGGCCGGCCGCGGGGTGACGTCGGGGGCGAACTCTCCCGTGTGGTCCGAGGCCATCCTGGTCGGGCTCGGAGGCTCGGACCGACGGTACTACCGTGTGCGGAACAACGGCTGGACGGCGGTGCTCATGGAGTGCCGCCCGGAAGATCCGGACTTCGAGCGCCACCTGGCGTACACCCGATTCTTTGCGCAGCACACCGTGCCGGTGCCCGCGCTCTTGACGGCGGACAGCGCCGACAAGCGCGCCCTGTTCGAGGATCTGGGCGACACGTCGCTCTACTCGTATCTGAAGCTCCCGCGCGATCACGAGAGCGTCGAGAGCATGTATCGCGACGTCCTCCGGAGCCTCGTGACACTCCACACGACGGCCACCGCCCACGTCAACGAATGCCCGCTCCTGGAAGCGCGGATCTTCGACTACGACTATCTCCGGTGGGAGACGACGTATTTCCTCGACCGGTTCGTGACCGGGCTCCGCGCGCTCGAGATCGAGCACCGGCCCGCCCTCGACGAGGGCCTCCATCGGCTGGCGCAGTCCGTCTTCAGTAAGCCCAAGGTCATCATCCACCGCGACTTCCAGTGCCAGAACATCATGGTGCACGCCGGCGGTCCTCGGATCATCGACTATCAGGGGGCCCGGATGGCGCCGCCGGCCTACGACATCGCCTCGGTGCTCTGGGATCCGTACTATCGCCTCGACGGCGGGATGCGGGAGCGACTGCTCGCCTACTATCTCGACGAGATGAAGGCGGACCGAGCGCAGACGTTCGACGAGAGGAGCTTTCTGGACAGCCTCGTGGCCTGCCGGCTCCAGCGCCATATGCAGGCGCTGGGCGCGTACGGATTCCTGTCGAAGGTGAAGGGGAAGACGTACTTCTTGAAGCACGTCCCCGAAGCGCTCCGGCTGCTCAAGGAGGACGTCGCCGAGGTGCGGCGGGAATATCCGGAGCTCGCGCGGCTCGTCGCCGCGCTCTGATCGGTCCTACGCCGACGCGGCGGCGGCCTTCGCCTTCCGCTTGCGTCGTCCGGTCGCGCCGGCCTCGCCCTTGGGCGCGCGCTCCTTCTTGTCGGACTTCTTCTCCTTGTCCTTGGGCTCTTCGGCGCGGTCGACCAGCTCGAGGAACACCATCGGCGCGCCGTCGCCGGGACGCGGCCCGGTCTTGATGATCCGGGTGTAGCCGCCGTTGCGGTCGGCGAATCGCGCGGCGATCGTGTCGAACAGCCGGCCGACGACTTCGGTATCCGGCACCATCGACAGCACCTGGCGCCGCGCGTGCAGGTTCTCGCGCTTGGCCAGGGTGATCATATGCTCCGCGAGCCCGCGCACCGCCCGGGCCTTCGTGTCGGTGGTGGCGATGCGCTCGTGACGGAACAGCGCCACGAGCAAATTGCGGAACAGCGCCCACCGATGCTGCGTGAGCCGGCCGAGCTTGTAGCCGGCGTTGCGGTGCCTCATCGCGTGAGTCCTCCTGCGATCATTTCACGGTGCCTGAGAACTGAAGGGTTCCGCTCGCCGCAGAGGCTGCGGCTCACTTCACACTGCCTCGGCCGAGCGCCCCCAGGACGTTCGGATCGATCCGCATGCCGAGCGACAGGCCCAGCGCGGCGAGCGCCGTCTTGATCTCGTCGATCGACTTCTCGCCGAGGTTCTTCACGTGCTCCAGGTCACCTTCGTTCTTCTGCACGAGGTCGACCACCAGGTTCAGCTCGGCGTTCTTCAGCGCGTTGATCGCGCGCGCCGGCAGCGCCAGCTCCTCGAGCGTCTTGCCGAGGGCGTCGCGCAGGAAGGCCTCGCCTTCGGCGCCCTCCGCCTCTTCGTCCTCGCGCGGCACGCCGGCGGCCAGCGGGCGGAAGTGCTCCTTCAGGTAGGTGGAGGCCCGGGTGAGCGCGTCGTCGGGGCTCACGGAGCCGTTCGTCCACACCTCGACCACGAGCTTCTCGTAGTCGGTGATCTTCCCGAGGCGCGACATCTCGACGTTGTAGGCCACGCGCGTGATCGGCGAATAGGCGGCGTCGAGTGCCAGGGCTCCGGCCGGCGTGGTGACCGTGGCGCGGTCGACCGCCTCGTAGCCGCGGCCCATGCCCACGCCGAGCTCGATCGTCACTCGCGCGCTGGACTCGATGGTGAACAGATGGATCTCGGGATTCACGACCTCGACGTCGGTTTCGGGTACGTCGGCGCCCGTCACGTCCTTCGGTCCAGTGACCTCGACCCGGAGGACCTTGGCTTCCCCGGACGGGACCTGGATCGCCAGCTTCTTGAGGTTGAGCAGGACGTCGACCGTGCTCTCCTTGACGCCGGGGATCTTCGTCTCGACGTTCTTGACCCCGTCGATCCGCACCCACGACACCGCCGCGCCCGGCACGACCGCGAGCAGGGTCCGCCGGAGCGAGTTCCCGACGGTCAGCGCATAGCCCTTCTCGAACGGCTCGGCGACGAGCCGGCCGTACCGGTCACTCAGAATCTCCCACTCGACCTTCTTCGGCTTCTGAAATGGAATACGTGGCATAGCCTTCCTTACTTGCTGTAGAGCTCGACGATGAGCTGCTCGGCGACCGGGATCTGGATGTCGTCGCGCAACGGCAGGCTTCGGACGACGCCCTTCTTCTCGTTCGGATCGAGCTCCAGCCACTGGGGCACCTGCCCGCGGCCGGCGTTGACGTTATCGTCGATGCGCGCCTGCATTTTGGACGTCGGCCGCAGCTGGACCGCGTCGCCGACCTTCACGAGGAACGACGGTATCGACACCTTGCGGCCGTTCACCTGGAAGTGGCCGTGCGCCACCATCTGCCGCCCCTCGCGGCGCGAGGCCGCGAACCCGAGCCGGTGCACGACGTTGTCGAGCCTGAGCTCGAGAAGCCTCAACAAGTTTTCGCCGGTGACACCCTTCTCGGCCTCCGCCCACTGGAAGTACTTGCGGAACTGGCTCTCGAGCACGCCGTAGATCCGCTTGGCCTTCTGCTTCTCGCGGAGCTGCACCCCGAACGCGGTCAGCTTGCCGCGGTTCAGCCCGTGCTGGCCCGGCGGATAGTTGCGTCGCTCGATCGCGCACTTGTCGGTGAAGCAGCGGGCGCCCTTCAAGAAGAGCTTCATGCCTTCGCGGCGGCACAGCCGGCACTTCGCGTCGCGATACCGCGCCATGGCCGCCCCCTATACCCGCCGCCGCTTCGGCGGGCGGCACCCGTCGTGCGGAATCGGCGTGACGTCACGGATCGCGGTGATCTCCAGACCGGCCGCCTGCAGCGAGCGGATGGCCGCCTCGCGGCCGGCCCCGGGACCGCGCACGAAGACCTCGATCTGCTTCAAGCCGTACTCCATCGCCTTGCGCGCGGCCAGCTCGGAGGCCGTCTGGGCGGCGAAGGGCGTGCTCTTGCGCGAGCCCTTGAACCCGGCGCTGCCCGCGCTCGACCAGGACACGACGTTGCCCATCCGATCGGTGAGCGTGACGATCGTGTTGTTGAACGTCGCCTGGATGTGAGCGATGCCGGTGCGCACCTCGCGCCGCTCGCGCCGCTTGGCGCCCTTCTTCCGTGGTGCTGGTTTCGCTTCTTCGGCCATGCCTTACGCTCCCGCCTTCTTCGGCGCCGCTGCCGCCGCCGGTGCCGCCGCGGGCGCCGAAGGCGCCGCCGCCGGCTTCTTCTTGACCATCACGCCCCGCTTGGGGCCCTTCCGTGTGCGGGCGTTGGTGTGGGTCCGCTGGCCCCTCACCGGCAGACCGCGCCGGTGACGAATTCCACGGTACGCGCCGATGTCCATCAGACGCTTCACGTTCATCGAGACGTCGCGGCGGAGATCGCCTTCGACCTTGAGCTCGCGCTCGATGATCTCGCGGATCCGGTTCACCTCGTCGTCGGTCCACGCCTTCACCCGCTTGCTGGGATCGACGTTGGCCTTGAGGAGGACGCGCCGGCCCGTGGACCGTCCGAGTCCGTAGATGTACGTGACCGCGACTTCGCCCCGCTTCTCTCGGGGCAGATCCACTCCCGCCACTCGTGCCATACTCGCCTCCGCCCGCTTAACCTTGTCGGGCCTTGTGTCGCGGATTCTTGCAGATGATTCGCGTCACGCCCTGACGCTTGACGATCTTGCAGTGTTCACAGCGCACCTTGACCGACGGTCGCACCTTCATCGCTTCCCTGTCTCCACGTCTTCGGAATCCACTACTTGAACCGATAGGTGATCCGGCCCCTGGTCAGGTCGTACGGCGACAGCTCGACCTTCACGCGGTCACCCGGCAGGATCCGGATGAAGTTCATCCGCATCTTCCCGCTGACGTGCGCGAGCACCTTGTGCCCGTTCTCGAGCTCGACGCGGAACATCGCGTTGGGCAGCGGCTCCACCACGGTTCCCTCGACTTCGATCGCGTCTTCCTTGGTCATCGCCCTCGACTTGCCGGCGTCGTCGGCGCCGACTGGCCGCTGAGGCTCGTCAGCACCTCCGGGCCGTTCTCCGTCACCGCGACCGTGTGCTCGAAGTGCGCCGCCAGGCTTCCGTCCTGGGTCACCGCCGTCCAGCCGTCGTCCAGGATTCGAACCTCCCAGCTTCCCATCGTGACCATCGGCTCGATCGCGAGGACCATCCCGGGCCGGAGCTGAGGGCCGCGGCCCGGATCGCCGAAGTTGGGGATCTGCGGCTCTTCGTGCAGCGCGCGCCCGATCCCGTGACCGACGAACGCCCGCACGACCGCGAACCCGTTGGCCTCGACGTGCGACTGGACCGCGTGCGACACGTCGGAGAGCCGACGGCCCGGCCGGCACTCCTGGATGCCCAGGTCGAGACTCTCGCGCGTGACATCGAGCAGCTTCTGCACGTTGGCCGGCACCGTCCCGATCGGCAGGGTGAACGCGCAGTCGGCGTAGTACCCCTCTACGATGCACCCGAGGTCAAGACCGACGATGTCGCCCTCGCGGATCTTGCGCCTGGCCGACGGAATCCCGTGCACGACTTCCTCGTTGATCGAGATGCAGGCCGTCGCCGGGAATCCCCGGTAGCCCTTGAACGCGGGCGCGGCGCCCTCGCGGTGGATGTACGCCTCGACGTCCTCGTCGACCTCGAGCGTGGACATCCCGGGCCGGACGAAGCCGCGCAAGCGCTCCACGACACCGGCCAGGATGTGGCCTGCCCGCCGCATGATGGCGATCTCGCGCGCCGACTTGAGCACGATCACCGCACGGCTCCCGCAGCGGCCCGGATCGCGTTCCGAATCGTCTCGAGCGGTCCTTCGCCGGACACGGTCACCAGCAGATTGCGCTGGCGGTAGTAGTCGAGGAGCGGTGCCGTCTGACGACGGTAGACCTCCAGCCGGTTCCGCACGGTGGCCTCGCCGTCGTCGTCGCGCTGGTAGAGCTCGCCGCCGCACGCGTCGCAGACACCCGCGCGCTTGGGCGGGTTCGACGTCAGGTGATACGAATGGCCGCACGCGCGGCACACGCGGCGTCCGGTCAGCCGGCGCAGTAGCTCGGGCTCGGAGACGTCGAAGTAGACGACCGTGTCGAGGGTCTGTCCGAGGTCCTTCAAGAGCCGCGCGAGCGCTTCGGCCTGGGCGATGGTCCGCGGAAAGCCGTCGAGGATGAAACCACGGCCGGCGTCGGCGACGCCGAGGCGCTCGGCCATCATCCGGATGATCACGTCGTCGGGGACGAGCGCGCCCTGTTCCATGTAGCCCTTGGCCTCGCGGCCGAGCGGGCTGCCCGCCGCCACCGCCTCGCGCAGCATGTCGCCGGTGGCCAGGTGGAGCACGCCCCACTCCTTCGCGAGGTCGCGGGCCTGCGTGCCCTTGCCAGCGCCCGGAGGTCCGAGGAACGCGACCCGCACGCTCAGCTCCCGTATCCGCTCGAGCGCGACTTGGACTTCTTCAGGAAACCCTCGTAGTTCCGCATGAGCAGGTGCGATTCCATCTGCCGCACGGTGTCGAGCGCCACGCCGACGACGATCAGGAGGCTCGTGCCGCCGAAGTAGAACGGCACGTTGAACCATCGGATCAGGTAGTCCGGCAACACCGAGATCAGCGCCAGGAACAGGGCGCCCGGCAAGGTGATGCGCGTCAGGGTCCGGTCGATGTACTCCGCCGTCTTCTTGCCCGGCCGAACACCCGGGATGAAGCCGCCGTACTTCTTCATGTTGTCGGACAGGTCGATCGGGTTGAACACGATCGCCGTGTAGAAGTAGGCGAAGAAGACGATCAGCGCCATGTAGGTGACGGTGTAGAAGGCCCGCCCCGGCGACATCGCGTCCGAGATGGCCTGCATCCACGGATGCGGCACGAAGCGCGTCAGGGTCGCCGGGAACAGGATCAGCGAGGACGCGAAGATGACCGGGATGACGCCCGCGGTGTTGATCCGCAGCGGGATGTGCGTCGACTGGCCGCCGTAGACACGTCGCCCGACGACCCGCTTGGCGTACTGCACGGGGATCTTCCGCTGGCCCTCTTGCATCAAGACGACCGCCGCCGTGACGCCGACCATCACCAGGATGATCGCGGCAAAGACGATCGGCTTCAGCTCGCCGGTCGAGATGAGCGTGTACGAGGCGCCGATGGCCGACGGCAGGCGCACGACGATGCCCGCGAAGATGATCAGCGAGATCCCGTTGCCGATCCCCTTCTCGGAGATCTGCTCGCCCATCCACATGATCAGCGCGGTGCCCGCGGTCAGGGTGACCATCGTCAGCAAACGGAATCCCCAGCCGGGCACCGGCACGATCGAGAGACCGTTGGGGCTCCGCATGCTCTCGAGCCCGTAGGCGATGCCGAGCGCCTGGACGCAGGAAAGGAAAATCGTGCCGTAGCGGGTGTACTGCGTGATCTTCTTACGACCGGCCTCGCCCTCCTTCGCCAGTCGCTCGAGGGCCGGAACGACGACGGTGAGGAGCTGCAAGATGATCGACGCCGAGATGTACGGCATGATGCCGAGCGCGAAGATCGACAGCCGTCTCAGATTCCCGCCCGAGAACAGGTCGACCATGCCGAGGAGCGTGCCCTGGACCTGGTCGAAGAACTGCGCGAGCGCGTGGCCGTCGATCCCCGGCGTGGGCACGTGCGCCCCGACACGGTAGGCGACCAGCAGCACCGCGGTCATGATGACGCGGCGCTTCAGCTCCGGGATCTTGAAGACGTTCTGGAAGCTCTGGAGGCTCTCGATCACGAAGCCGGCACCCGCTCGGGGAGCGTCTCGACCCGACCGCCCTTCGCCTCGATCTTCGCGCGGGCGGACTCGCTCACCGCGTGCGCGCGTACGGTGAGCGCGTGCGCGACGTCACCGGCGCCGAGTATCTTGACGCGCGAGCGCCCACTCCGCTTGATGAGGCCGGCCTCGACGAGACCGTCCGGATCGACCACGGCGTTCGCCGCGAAGGCGCCCAGCGACTCCAGATTCACGACGGCGTACGAGGTCTTGCCGCCGTACGGCATGAAGCCACGCTTGGGCAGCCGACGGTAGAGCGGCATCTGGCCGCCCTCGAAGCCGCCGGCCTTGCCGCCGCCCGACCGCGCGCTGTGGCCCTTGTGCCCCTTGGTCGAGGTTTTCCCGTGACCCGATCCCGGGCCGCGACCGATCTTCTTGCGCCGCTTCGTGGCGCCCGGCGCCGGGCGTAGCTCGTCAAGCTTCACGGGTCACACTCAGCACGTGGGTCACCTTGGCGATCATGCCGCGCACCGACGCGGAGTCGTCGTGGCTGACCGACTGGCGAATCCGGCGCAGCCCGAGCGCCCGGACCGTCGCCTCTTGCTTGGGCGACAGGCCGATCATCGATTTGGTCAAGGTGACCTTAAGCTTCTTGTCGGGCACCGGCCATCTCCTCCGCGGGAGCCACCGCGCCATCGCCGCGTCGCCGCGCCGCGTGCAGATCTTGAAGTCGCTTGATCCGCCTGAGCGCGTCGATCGTCGCCTTGAGCACGTTGTGAGGGTTGTTGGAGCCGAGCGTCTTCGTGAGGATGTCCTGCACACCCGCGGCTTCGAGGATCGGCCGCACGGCGCCGCCGGCGATGACGCCGGTGCCCGGCACCGCCGGCTTCAGGAAGACGCGGCCGGCGCCGAAGTGGCCGGTGATCTCGCAGGGGATCGTCGTGTCCTTGAGCGGGACGAAGATGAGATCCTTCTTGGCGTGCTCCACCGCCTTGCGAATGGCCTCGGGCACCTCGTGCGCCTTGCCGAGGCCGACGCCCACGTGGCCGCGCCCGTCGCCGACGACGACCAGCGCCGTGAACGAGAACCGCCGGCCGCCCTTGACGACCTTCGCCACGCGGTTGATGGAGACGACACGATCGTTCAGCTCGAGCACACTCGGATCGATCTTCGCTTCCGCCACTCGACTCTCCCTTTTTGAGAAGGGGGCTCCGCCCCCCTCTCGACTCCCCCGCGAACGCGCGGGGCGTGGGGGCCGCCCCCCTCTCGACTCCCCCGCGAAGCCGCGTGCGCTAAAACACCAGACCGCCGGCGCGAGCCGCGTCGGCGAGCGCCTTCACCCGTCCGTGGTACATGTACCCGCCGCGATCGAACACCACGCGCTCGATCCCCTGCGCCTTCGCCTTGCCGGCCAGAAGCTCGCCGACGAGCTTGGCGGCGGCGACGTTGCCCCCCTGTGGCTGGCGCGCCCGGAACTCCTTGCTCCGGCTGTCCACCGCCAGCAACGTCCGCCCCGCGTCGTCGTCGACCAGCTGGGCGTAGATATGGTTCAGGCTTCGGAACACGGCCAGCCGTGGCCGCGTCCCCGAGCCGCGCACGTACCGGCGCAGGCGCCGGTGCCGGATGTCTCGCGAAGCCCGCCGTTCCTTCGTGATCACTTGGCCCCCGCTCCCGCCTTCTTCCCGACCTTGCGGCGGATCACCTCGTCCGAATACTTGATGCCCTTGCCCTTGTACGGATCGGGCTCTCGTAGCGCGCGGAGCTTCGCGGCCGTCTGGCCGAGCAGCGCCTTGTCGGCCCCCCTCAGCGTGATGGCGACCTGGCGCTCGATGTCCGCCGTGATCCCCTCCGGCAGCGGGAAGATCACGGGGTGCGAGTAGCCCAAAGCCAGGGTGATCGCTCGCCCCTGGATCTGGGCGCGGTAGCCGATGCCCACGATGTCGAGCTTGCGCTCGAACCCATCCTTCACGCCGGTGACCATGTTCGCCACCAGCGCTCGCGCGAGTCCGTGCAGCGCGCGGATCTTCCGATCGTCGCCGGTGCGCGAGATCACGAGCTGGTTGCCCTCGAGCTTCGCGCTGAGCCCCGCCGGGACCGGCTGCATCAGCTTGCCCTTGGGGCCCTCGGCGCGCACGGTGGCGCCGTCGATCTGGACCTTCACTCCCTGGGGGATGCTGACTGGCTTCCGGCCGATCCGTGACATGAGGTCCCCTACCACACGTAGGCGAGCACTTCGCCGCCGACCTTCTGCTTGCGCGCGTCGCGGCCGGTCACCACGCCCTTCGACGTCGACACCAGCGCCACGCCCATCCCGGCCAGGATGGATGGGATCCGGTCGTGGGTGACGTACACCCGCCGCCCGGGGGTCGACACGCGGACGAGCCCGGAGATCATCTTCTCGTTGCCGACACCGTACTTGAGGTAGACGCGCAGGGTCCCCTGCTTTTCGTCTTCGAGCACGCGGAAGTTCTTGATGAAGCCCTCGTCCTTCAGGATCTCGGCGATCCGCACCTTGAGCCGGGAGGCCGGAATATCCACCTTCTCGTGCTCGGCGCGGCTCGCGTTGCGGATGCGCGTCAGCAGGTCGGCGATCGGATCGCTTCGCATACGGCCCCTACCAGCTCGCCTTCACGATGCCCGGAACCTCACCCTTCAGCGCCAGTTCGCGGAAGCAGAGCCGGCACATCTGGAACTTCCGGAGGTAGCCGCGCGGCCGACCGCACAGCTTGCACCGAGAATAGGCGCGCGTCGAGAACTTCGGTTGACGCTGAGACTTCATGATGAGCGCGGTCTTGGCCATGTGAGGCTACTCCCTGAACGGCATACCCAGGTGCGTGAGGAGCACCTTGGCGTCCTCGTCGGTGCGCGCCGTCGTGACGATGCTGATGTCCATACCGCGGACCTTGTCGATCTTGTCGTAGACGATCTCCGGGAAGATCAGCTGCTCGCGGAGGCCGAGCGCGTAGTTGCCGCGCCCGTCGAAGCCCTTGGGCGGCACACCGCGGAAGTCGCGTACGCGCGGCAGCGCCACGTTGATCAGGCGGTCGAGGAACTCGTACATCCGAGCGCCCCGGAGCGTCACCTTCGCGCCGATCGGCACGCCCTCGCGCAGCTTGAAGTTCGCGATCGACTTCTTGGCTCGCGTGACGATCGGCCGCTGGCCCGAGATCAGCTGCAGGTCGGCGGTCGCGAAGTCGAGCACCTTGGCGTTCTCGCGCCCCTCGCCCACGCCCATGTTGATGACGACCTTCTCCAGCCGCGGCACCTGGTACGGGTTGGCGTACCCGCGCTCCTTCATGACCGCCTGGACGACCGTCTTGTGGAACATCTCCTTGAGCCGAGGCTTCGTCTCCCCGGTGCCCTTCGGACGGCCCTTGGCGACGGTGGCCGCCGGCGCGGCCGACCCCGCGCCCTTCTTGGGCTGGGCCTTTTGCGCCGGCCTCGGTGCCGCGGGGGTTTTTTGCTGCGTGGGTGCCGTTTCTTTCGCCATGGTCTCAGCCCTTGTCGATCGATTCGCCGCAGCGCTTGCAGATCCGGAGCTTGCGCCCGTCGGCGAGCGTCTTGATCCCGCTGCGCGACGGCTTGTCGCACCGGCCGCAGACGACCAGCACGTTGGACAGCGCCAGCGGGCTCTCGCGCTCGATGATGCCGCCCTGGCGCAGCTTCTGCGTCGGCCGCTGGTGCTTCTTCATCATGTTGATCTTCTCGACCAGCACTCGCCCGCCGATCGGCAGCACCCGCAGCACCTTGCCGCGCTTGCCGCGCTCCCGGCCGGCGATCACCGCGACCGTATCGCCCCGTCGCACGTGCACGTGTCGCATCAGATGACCTCGGGCGCGAGCGAGATGATCTTGGTGAACTGACGCTCGCGCAGCTCGCGGGCCACCGGCCCGAAGATGCGGGTGCCCACCGGATTCTCGTCGGGCTTGATCAGCACCACCGCGTTGCGGTCGAACCGGATGTACGATCCGTCCCGCCGCCGAACTTCCTTGACCGTCCGCACCACGACCGCGCGCGCCACCTCGCCCTTCTTCACGGTCCCGTCCGGCGTCGCCTCCTTGATGGCGACGATGACGGTGTCTCCCAGTGAGGCGTACCGCTTGTTGGCGCCCCCCATCACCCGGATGCACTGGACCTTCTTGGCTCCGGAGTTGTCGGCGACGTCGAGCATCGAGCGGGGTTGGATCATCGCTAGGACACGCGGCTCAGAACCTTGCGGATCCGCCAGCGCTTCTCCTTCGACAACGGCCGGGTCTCCTCGATCAGCACCCGGTCGCCCACCCGACTCTCGTTGGTCTCGTCGTGCGCCTTGAGCTTCTTCGACGCCCGGACGACCCGCTGGTAGCGCGGATGACGGAACACCCGCTCGATCCGCACGACCCGCGTTTTCTGCATCGCGTCGGACACGACCACGCCTTCACGACTCTTTCGCTCACCCACGGGAGACGCCCTTCTTCTCGCGGAGCACTGTGTTGGCCCGCGCCAGATCCTTCTTCGCCTGGCTCAGCCGCGAGGGGTTTTTCGCCACCCCCATCGAGAGCTGGAACCTGAGATTGAAAATCTCCTCGGTCAGCTCCCGCGCCTTCTGCTGGAGCTCGTCCTGGGAGAACTCACGCCACTTCGCCGCTTTCATCGTCCTGTCTCCGGGAGCTGAACGACTCGCCTCGTCGGAGGCACCGTCTCGGCTCGCACCGCCACGGCTACAGAGCCCTCGTGCGTGACACGAACTTCGTCGTGATGCCGATCTTCTGGGCCGCCGTCCGGAACGCGTCACGGGCGGCGTCCTCGGGCACGCCGATCATCTCGTACAGGATCCGTCCGGGCTTCACCACGGCGACCCACTCCTCCGGGTTCCCCTTGCCCTTGCCCATCCGGGTCTCCGCCGGCTTCTTGGTGACCGGCTTGTCCGGAAAGATGCGGATCCAGACCTTACCACCGCGCTTGAGGCTCCGGGTGAGCGCCACGCGCGCGGCCTCGATTTGTCGATTCGTCACCCATCCGGGCTCGAGGGCCTTGAGGCCGAAGTCGCCGAAAGCGAGGGTCGACCCGCGCACGGCGATGCCCTTCATCCGGCCGCGCTGGGCCTTCCGGTACTTGACCCGTTTGGGCATCAGCATGGGCGCTTCGTCCTCTAGGCTTCCGCCGGCGCGGCGCGGAGCACCTCGCCCTTGAAGACCCACACCTTGACGCCGATGGTGCCGTAGGTCGTATGCGCGGTGGCCAGGCCATAGTCGATGTCGGCGCGGAGCGTGTGGAGCGGCACCCGCCCGTCGCGATACCACTCGCGCCGCGCGATTTCGCCGCCGCCCAGCCGTCCGGCGCACGCGATCCGGATGCCGTCGGCACCCAGGCGCAGGGCGGAGGTCACGGCCTTCTTCATCGCCCGTCGGAACGCGACGCGCTTCTGGAGCTGCAGCGCGACGTTCTCGGCGACGAGCTGCGCGTCGAGCTCGGGATGGATGACCTCCTCGATGTTGAGGTAGATCTCCTTCCCGGTCCGCGCCTGCAGCTCGTTCTTCAGCTTCTCGACCTCGGACCCCTTGCGGCCGATGATGATGCCGGGACGCGCCGTCGCGATCGTGATGCGCGCGCGGTTGGCCGAGCGCTCGATGTCGATCTTCGCGATGCCCGCGTGATAGAGCTGGTCCTTGATGAAGCGCCGGATCTTCACGTCTTCGTGCAGGAGATTCGCGTAGGCCTTCGTCGCGAACCAGCGCGAGCTCCAGGTCCGCGTCACGCCGAGCCGGAAGCCAATCGGATGTGTTTTCTGGCCCATCGTCTACTTTTTCTCCTTCGGCTTCCGGCCGCCTTTGGCCGCCGGCTTCTGTGCACCACGCGCCGCACCCCGCCGGGCCGGCGCCCGCCGGGCGGCGGCCGGACGCTCTTCGCGCGCCGCCGGCGGCGTGCTCGGACGAGCCGGTGCGGGCGCGGGCACCGCGACGGCGCCGTTCACCTCGTCGCTGACGCCGATCGTGAGATGGCTCGTGCGGTGCTTGATCGAGAACGCGCGGCCCATCGCGCGCGGCTGCACGCGCTTGAGCACTGGGCCCCCATCGGCGTACGCCTGAACGACCCGCAGGTCGTCCAGGTCGCGCACCTGGTAGTTGTGCTCGGCGTTCGCCACCGCCGAGCGCAGCACCTTCTCGACCAGCCGCGCCGCGGCGCGCGGAGTGTACTCGAGCGTCGCCAGCGCTTCCGCCACGGGCTTGCCACGGATCTGGTCGAGCACCAGCCGGGCCTTCCGGGCCGACACGCGGACGAAACGGGCGCGAGCCATCGTTCGCATCGCGGTCAGGTCTTTCCGGTCGGCGACGTCGCCGCTTTTTCGGCCGTGCCGTGCGCCCGAAACGTCCGGGTCATCGCGAACTCACCCAACTTGTGGCCCACCATGTTCTCGGTCACGTACACCGGGATGAACTTCTTGCCGTTGTGGACGGCGACCGTGTGGCCGACGAACTCGGGAGGGATCGTCGTGCGCCGGGACCAGGTCTTCAGCACCTTCTTCTGCCGAGTGCGGTTCAGCTCCTCGATCCGCTCGTACAGCGTCTCGTCGATGTAGGGGCCCTTCTTCAGCGAGCGTCCCATCCCGTGCTCCTATTTCTTCCGTCGCGTCACGATCGCGCTATCCGACGGCCGGGCGCCGCGCCGGGTCTTGTATCCCTTCGTCGGCTTGCCCCACGGAGTCATCGGATGGTTGCCCTTCCCCTTGCCCTCGCCGCCGCCCATCGGGTGATCGACGGGATTCATCACCGTGCCGCGGACCGTCGGACGGAACCCGCGCCAGCGGACCCGACCCGCCTTGCCGATCGAAACGTTCTCGTGGTCGAGGTTCCCGACCTGCCCGATGGTCGCCATGCACGCGAGCGCGACCAGCCGGACCTCGCCCGAGGGCAGCTTGAGCGTGGCGCGCTCGCCTTCCTTCGCGAGAAGCTGGGCCTGAGCGCCGGCGCTCCGGCAGAGCTGCGCGCCGCGACCGGGCTGGAGCTCGACGTTGTGCACGAGCGTACCGACCGGGATGTTTCGCACGGGCAACGCGTTGCCGGGCAGGATGTCAGCCTGCGGCCCCGACATGACGGTGTCCCCGACGTGGATCCCCAGCGGGGCGATGATGTAACGCTTCTCGCCGTCCTTGTAGTGCAGCAGCGCCAGGCGCGCCGAGCGGTTCGGGTCGTACTCGATCGCGGCCACGCGCGCGGGGATCCCGTACTTCTCGCGCCGGAAGTCGACCTGGCGAATCATCTGCTTGGCGCCGCCGCCGCGATGACGCACGGTGATACGCCCGTAGACGTTCCGGCCGTTCGTCCGGCGCTTGGGAATCAGCAGGCCCTTCTCCGGCTCGGTCTTCGTGATCTCGTCGTACGTGACGTACGTCAGGTAGCGAAGCGCCGGCGACGTCGGCTTGACGGTGCGGATGGCCATACCTCACGCCCCCTCGACGAGCTCGATCTTGTGGCCGGGGGCGAGCGTCACGATCGCCTTCTTCCAGTCGGCGCGCCTTCCCTCGGAGCGACCCATGCGCTTCAGCTTGCCCTCGAACGAGGCGGTCCGGACGGACGCCACCTTGACGTTGAACACGGTCTCGACCGCCACGCGGATCTCCACCTTGTTCGCGTCGGGCCGAACCCGGAACGCCACCGTGTTCTGCTCTTCCTTCTGCCGCATGCTCTTTTCCGTCATGAGTGGACGGATCAGGATCTCGCGTGCCGTTCGACTCATGACGAGAGCGCCTCCTCGAGGGCGACCAGGCCCGCGCGCTCGCACACCACGCGATGGGCGTGCAGGAGCTGATAGACCGACACGTGCGCCGGCGTCTCGACGGTGATCCATGGCACGTTGCGCGCCGCGCGCATCAACCCACCGTCCAGCTCGCGCACGACGATGAGCGTGGGCGCGCCCGCGACCCCGAGGCCTTCGAGCCGGCCGACGAGTGACTTCGTCTTTCCGTCCCGGACGTCGAGGGTCTCGACCGCCGACAGCTCGCCGGCGGCGATCTTGGCCGCGACGGCCGCGCGCAGCGCCTGGCGCCTCATCTCGCGCGGCATGTCCTTGGCGTAGCTCCGCGGCGTCGGGCCGAACGGCTTGCCGCCGCCCTTCCACTGGACGGCCCGCGTCGAGCCCTGACGGGCGCGGCCGGTTCCCTTCTGCTTCCAGGGTTTCCGACCGCCGCCCGACACCTCGCTGCGGCCCTTGGTGTCGTGCGTCCCGGCGCGACGATCGGCCAGCTCGCGGGTCACGGCCTGATGGAGAAGCGGGCCGCGGATCTCCGAGCCGAAGACGTCCGCCTTCAGCTCGAGTGATCCCGCCGCCTTGCCCTTCGCGTCCAGCACCTGTACGGTCGGCATCGCTATTTCTTTTCCGCGACCTTTTGCTGCTGCGCCTTGGTCGCTTTCACCGACTTCCGCAGCATCACCAGAGATCCGTTGGCGCCGGGCACGGCGCCCCGCACCAGCACGAGGTTCTGCTCGGCCATCACGCGCACCACCGCGATGTTCAGCACGGTGCGCTGATCGCCGCCCATGCGCCCCGGGAGATGGTGGCCCGGCCACACGCGCGAGGGATCCGACGAGGCGCCGATCGAACCGGGCGCCCGATGGAACATCGAGCCGTGCGTCGCGTCGCCGCCGTACCAGCCGTAGCGCTTGACGCCGCCCTGGAAGCCCTTGCCCTTCGTGATGCCGACGACGTCGACCAGCTCGCCCGGCGCGAACATCTCGACGGTGAGCGCCTGGCCGACCTGATAACCCTGGAGCTTCTCGGTCTTCTCGAGTCGCACCTCGCGCACGACCTCCATCGGGGCCACGTTGGCCTTCTTGAACACGCCTGCCGCCGGCTTCGACACGTTCTTCTTCTTCGCGCCGAACCCGAGCTGCAGCGCATCGTACCCGTGCGACTCGGCGGTCTTGATTCCAATGATCATGCAGGGCCCCGCCTCGATGACAGTCACCGGCACGTGACTCCCATCCTCAGCGAACACCTGCGTCATCCCCACCTTCCTACCAATGAGTCCTTCCTTACGCGCCATCGCGATCCCCGCCGCCGATTCTGTTCTTCGCGGAAGTGTCCTGCCTCTCGAGCTCCTGCATTTCGCGGCCGATCAAAACCGGCCAGATGCGAGGCAATTCACCGCTCCGAGCGCGGGCTTCGCCCGCGCTATCTTGGGGGAGGATTCCGAAGGCGCCGTCGAGGCCCCCTCCGATAGAACGTTGCAGATGGGCGGTTGTCATCGGCCGCTCAAAGCTTGATCTCGACGTCGACGCCTGCTGGCAGGTCGAGCTTCATCAGCGAATCGACGGTTTGTGGTGTGGGGTCGACGATGTCGAGGAGCCTCTTGTGCGTCCGCATCTCGAACTGCTCGCGAGACGTCTTGTCGACGTGCGGGCTCCGCAGCACCGTCCACCGGTTGATGATCGTCGGCAGCAGCACGGGGCCGGACACGCGCGCGCCGGTGCGGCGCACCGTCTCCACGATCTCCTTGACCGATCGATCCAGCAGCTGGTGATCGTACGCCTTCAAGCGAATCCGAATTTTCTGATCAGCGGCCAAGGTTGCCATGCGTTACTCCACGATCTCGGTGACGACGCCCGCGCCCACCGTCCGCCCGCCCTCGCGAATCGCGAACCGCAGCTCC
>Ga0137403_10002451_pt1 | contig 22666 bp, 17 predicted proteins | sample CZOMad2_1_16fung_FD_122057 | JGI IMG/M metagenome (GOLD analysis project Ga0137403, IMG submission 122057) | Vadose zone soil fungal communities from Angelo Coast Range Reserve, California, USA - CZOMad2_1_16fungal (Hybrid Assembly) | ecosystem: Environmental > Terrestrial > Soil > Vadose zone...
CGGGGAGAGAGGATTTGAACCTCCGACCCCCTGGTCCCGAACCAGGTGCTCTACCAGGCTGAGCCACTCCCCGACATCGTTTCCACGGAGTGCTCACGGCAATAGAACAGCGAGCCGCGAGCACGCATTCTACTGTGATTATAACATTCGCATTATTGAGGCCGTCGTGTGAGGTTGAGTGCGCCGCCCTTGTCGATTCCGTCCACGATCCTTCAACAGTCTGATCGAGGATTTCCTATAGAATGACCTTTCCGTCCGCTGCACTCCTAAATTTTCATGATTGCGCTGACTGCGGCAACGTTGCTGACACCGATGGAGCGGATTGACCAGCCCCTGCTGCTGATCGAGGATGGCGTTATCCGCAGGCTCGGCACGCGCGCGAACAGCGAGATCCCCGCGAATTGCCGCATCGTGGATTTGCAAGACGCAATCCTTGCGCCGGGCCTTATTGACATTCACATTCATGGTGGCGCCGGGCATGACATTATGGAAGCGAATGCGGAAGCGCTGCCCGCGCTGGAACGGCTTCTGGTTTGTCACGGGGTGAGCAGTTATTTCCCAACTACAGTCACGGCTCCGCTTGAGGCGACGCTCGCGGCGTTAGAGCGATTGGCGGCGGCCGTCGAATCTGCGCAAGAGGATCCCGTGGACGAGCTTCGTGCCGTCCCACTGGGAATCCATCTCGAAGGACCCTTTATTAGTCATACGCGTCGCGGCGTGCATCCAGCTCAAGACTTGCTGCCGCCTACCGTTCAAACGTTTGGACGTTTCTGGCAAGCGGCTCGTGGTCACATTCGCATTATGACGATCGCTCCAGAATTGCCCGGAGCGTCCGAAGTGATCTCTGATGCGGCGCGGCTCGGTGTGTGCGTCAGCCTCGGGCATTCCAACGCCGATCTGAATTCCACCCGCGCAGCGGTAGCAGCCGGCGCCAGGCACGCGACTCACACCTTTAATGCCATGCGCCCGCTGTCGCATCGCGATCCGGGGATTCTGGCCGAAGTGCTGACTGATTCACGAGTTTCTGCGGACATCATTGCTGATGGTGTTCACGTCGACCCCGCTGTGGTGGAGCTCTTTTTGAAAGCCAAGGGAGTCGATGCTGCGGTGCTGATTACCGATGCAACGGCTGCGACCGGAATGCCCGAAGGGCGCTATCGTCTCGGCTCCTGCGAAGTAGAAGTGAAGGACGGAAGATCTCTCATTGACGGAAAACTCGCGGGAAGCATCCTCACTATGGATCGTGCTCTCCGTAATGTGATGCAGTACGCCCATTGGGATCTGCAAAACGCGCTTCGCTTGGCTACGGTAAACCCCGCGCGGGTAGCGGGTTTTAACAATCATGGCGAGGTGAAGGAGGGCGCGCCAGCCGACCTGGTGGTGCTCGGCCCAAAGGGCGAAGTTAGAAAGACTATCGTACGCGGCGCGGGAATTTGAGCGTCAGTTCACTTCGGGGAGAAAAGAATGGCCGATAAAGGGAGATTTCCTCATTACATGATTAAGGAAATCTTCGACCAGCCGCAAGGTCTGCGCGACACCATCCAGCCGCGCGTTTCGCTGGAACAGGGCATCGTGAAGCTCGACGAGGTCCGCATCAGTCCCGAGGAGCTGAGGGATTTGCGGCGCATCAGCATTGTTGCTTCCGGAACCAGCCGCCATGCGGGTATGGCTGGCCAGTACATGATTCAGGAACTGACAAACATTCCGGTTGACGTGGATTACGCGAGCGAATTCGAGTACCGCAACCCGCTTATTGGCCGAGGCGAGCTCACAATTGTTATCACGCAATCAGGCGAAACTGCCGATACAACCGCAGCGCAGCGAGAAGCGCGCGCAAAGGGATCCCGCACGATTGCGATTTCCAATGTTGTGGATTCCACCATAGCGCGCGAGGCCGATGGCGTCATCTACACAAATGCGGGTCCGGAGATCAGCATCGCCTCAACCAAGGCTTTTACCGCGCAGATGGCCGTGCTTTTTCTGTTTGCACTTTATCTCGGTCAGGTGCGCGAAAAATTGAGCAAGGAACAGGTGCGGCGCTACATCCGCGAACTACTCGATCTCCCGGGCAAAGTCGACACAGTGCTGCAGTCGGCGCCGGAATGCGAGCGGCTGGGTGAGAAATATCACAAAGTTCAGGATTTCCTCTTTCTCGGCCGCGCAATTCATTACCCCATCGCCATGGATGGCGCGTTAAAGCTGAAGGAAGTTTCTTACATTCATGCGGAAGGGTATCCGACCGGCGAGACCAAACACGGCCCGAATGCGCTGATCGATGAAAGCCTGCCGGTAGTAATCATCGCCACCTGCGACCGCAACGATCCCGGCTCGGTGCTGCGCTATGAGAAGAATCTCGCCAATATAAAGGGCTTCAAAGAACAATCCGGACGGGTAATCGCCATCGCTACGCGGGGCGATGAGGCAATTCGCCGGCTTGCAGACCAAACGATTTTTATTCCAGAAGCTCCGGAGCTGCTTTCGCCCATTCTCGAGATCGTGCCGCTGCAGCTGTTCGCGTATTACATGACAGTGCAAAAAGGGCTGGACGTGGATCGCCCGCGCAACCTGGTAAAGTCGGTAATGTTGGAGTAGGCCCGCCTAGTTCGGTTTCCGATCTTTTGCATCCGATAAAAACCGGAGTAGCGCGGCGTCGGTTGCGCATTTGAACTTTTCCAACAGAGACGCCTCTGCCCCCAGCATGGTGTCCCCGGCTGGCTTTTGCCGGATGCTCTGGCGCAATCTGTCGCCTGCCTCGGACTCGTTGGTCATCACTTGTATGTAAAACCAGAGAAAATGGCGCATCTGATCCAGAGCCGATTTGAGGACCCGAAGAGATTCCATCTCCGGCAATTGGCTGAGTGCCTCCATTAGTTCAGGATCAGTTGGAGCTTGCATGGCCGCACAGTTGAGCTCCCGCTGGATGGCCCTCAAATCCTCGGTCACCCGTACAATGCGTGTATTGATATCGTGGAGATAATCGTCTCGTTCCATGGGCTCGGCTTTCTCGAACTGACGAGGCTTCACCATCTCACTCAGGCCCTGGAGCGAACAGATGTCCCCTGTGCATGCGCTTTCGTAATTCTCTGCTGTGAGCCCTTTTGAGACCCGTATGTCGAAGCGCTGAAAACTCGCTCGGGGCGCTGGTTTCACGCGAGCATAAACTGCATTTATCCTCGGAACTGGTTCGACCGCTTCGAAAAATTTCAAAGCTTGCATCACGCCGCGCGGAGTCCATAGCCAAGGGGCGTTGGGACTCGCGAACCAGCCCAGTCTGTTCGTCAATTCTTCGCCCCATCCATCGGTCCTGCTAAAATGCGTTGCTTTATCGGAAGTCCTGAACTTTTGGGACCACAAGAACGTATCTATATTGTGGTGTTGAGGCTTGGAGTGTCTCCGTAGGTGGACGCTTCTCGCCGAGACCAGGAGTTCCGGGGAGTGCTGGTTGGAAGACGCCCAGGTCGTAGCACTGCTGGTCCGTCGCTGTATCGCCGGCGACGCAGGGGCCTGGGAGGAAATCGTACAGCGATATCATCGGAGGATTTACAACATCTGCTATCGTTTCGCAGGATCGGCTGATGACGCGCAAGACCTCACGCAGGAGGTCTTCATCAAAATTTATCGCACTCTGAATTCTTACGATCTGGGGCGCGGCGCATTCATGACGTGGGTAACAAGCATCACTCGTAATCTGCTGGTGGACCATTTTCGGAAGAGCAAACAGGATCGTTTGACGGATTCGCTGGATGCCGGAGCTTCCGAACACGAAGAAGCCCAGCCCTTGAGTGAACAGATTCAAGACAAGGCCGCACCACCGGACGCGAGCGTGCAGCATCGCGAAACTCGCGAAACGGTTCATCGGGCGTTGCAGAAGCTATCACCGGAACTGCGGGAGGCAGTGGTCTTGCGTGACCTGCAGGACATGGACTATCGGGAAATTGCCACGGTCCTGAAGGTTCCCGAAGGCACAGTCAAGTCCCGAATCAACCGCGGGCGCACGGAACTTGCGCGCCTGCTTCAACGTACCTATAGGCAGGTGATGTGATGCCAGGAGAGAGCAAAAACGGTATGCAATGCGCTGAGTTTGAGGCGCTGTTGAGCGAGGCCGTCGAGCAGGCGTTGAGCGGGAGTCGGCTGGAAAGCTTCCAGGCGCACGCCCAAGCGTGTGTTGTTTGCGGGCCTCTGCTGGCGGAAGCCGAGGAGGGGCACCGTTGGCTGAAGTCGCTCGAAGAAGTTGATCCTCCGGCTAATCTGGTCCACAACATCCTTATCGCGACCACGGGGCGGGAAAGCACCCGCGCGCGGAAAGAGGGCATTTCCTGGAAGGAAGCGGCGGCAGGATGGCTGCGTCCAATATTTGCTCCGGTTTTCGCGGTGGCGCGCCAGCCGAGATTTGCGATGTCATTTGGCATGGCCTTCTTCTCGCTTTCGATCACGTTGAGTATGGCAGGAGTGAAAGTCGGCGATCTGCGCCATGCCGATCTGCGGCCCAGCGCTCTGCGTCGCACTTACTACGAAACCACCGGCAGAATCGTGAAGTACTACGACAACATTCGATTCGTGTACGAAATTGAATCGCGGCTGCGGGAATTCAAGCGGGCCACCACGCCTGCCCAACCCGCTCCGGAGAAAAAGGAAAAGGAGCGCAAGAACAACACAAGTGGACAGCCCGAACAAAAACAGGAACGCAACTACAGCCAGTGGGAGAACCATCCAGTGTTAGCCGCTGTGCCAGACCAGCCCCCTGTAGTGTCGGTGACCACCACATACAGGAGGAATTCATGAACTGCGCCAACCATCCCGCTATTCAGGCGGCGGCTTACTGCCGTACCTGCGGGAAAGCGTTGTGCACCAACTGCACCCGCCCGGTGCAGGGAGTGATTTATTGCGAAAACTGCCTGGCAGCGCGGCTGGGCCACCCACCCCAGAGCGCATATCAGCCTGGAGCAACCGTATCCGCTGAGACGCGGCTGCCCAGCCCAGGCCTTGCCGCCGCATTAGGTTTTATTCCCGGAGTCGGGGCCATGTACAACGGCCAGTTCATAAAAGGGGTCATCCACGTCATGGTTTTTGTAGTCATGATTTGGATGGCGAATGAATATGGCCCAATTATGGTGCCCGTCTTCTTTGCGTATTTCTTCTACTCGGTCTTCGACGCTTACAAGACAGCACACGCGATTGAAATGGGCCAGCCGGTGCCTGATCCTTTTGGTCTGGAGCGAATGTTCGGAGGGCAAACGCCGACGGCCTCTCCTATGCCCGGTAGTACAGCAATGGCCAATACCGTTGCTCCCAGCCCCGTGATTCCGGCTACTGCTGATCTACGTGGACCACGTCACTCAGCCCCGGTGGGGGCAATCGTCCTCATCGTACTCGGGCTTCTCTTTTTGCTGGATAACGTGGGTTGGTTTGAATTCCATTGGGTACACCATTTTTGGCCGTTAATTCTTATTGCCCTCGGTGGCTGGCTGCTTGTGCGGAGATTGGGTCTGTTGGGTTTAGGTCCCGGGGAATGCGGTTGCGAACGTTGCAAATCGCGCGGCTTGATGGGACCTGCCATGTTGCTGACCATCGGCTTGCTATTCCTGATTGCAGAACTCGTGCCCTTCGCCGGTCTGTCGCACACGTGGCCTGCAATTCTGATTGTGATCGGTTTGGTAAAGGTTTTTCAGGGTAACGCGTCGACCGCTGGCCATCTCGGGCCGCCATCGGCGCCCGGTGAAGCACCTCCGACTGGCGGCTCGACCGGCGAGGTTCAGCCGCCTCCTAATGAGATCCAATCACCGCCTACTGAGGTGCACAATGGCTAGCCCAGTCCAAGCGCCGCCTCCATTACAGCGTCGCCGCTCGTTCGCAGGGCCGGTGGTGCTGATTATCCTCGGGACAGTCCTGCTCCTGGCGACGATGGGAGTGGTGCAATCGGAGCCATTGCTGCGCTGGTTTGGAAGTTACTGGCCCGCGCTGATCATTCTCTGGGGAGTGATCAAGCTGATCGAACACCATCGCGCCGAGCGCGAAGGAGTTCGCCCACGCGGAATCGGCGCCGGCGGCGTGCTCCTGTTGATTATGCTCATTATCTTCGGGCTGGCAGCTACGCAGGCCTCGCGCGTCAATTGGCGAGAGCTTGGCGATGAAATTAATATGGACCAGAACGATTGTCGGGGCTGGCCATCATGGTTCGGCCATTGTTATAGCTACGACGATCAGCTTCAGCAGGACTTCCCAGCGGGCAGCAGCCTGCGCGTGGTGAGTAATCGCGGCGCGGTCACTGTAACCCCCTCCGACGAGAATCAGATCCATATCGTCGTGCGTAAGCGAGTCAGCGCGCATGACCAGAGCGACGCAGACAAATGGAATGCGGGAACGAAGCCGCAGATTACGACGAGCGGGAGTATTCTGATTTTGAATGCGAATACGGAGGGCGCGGGCGACCACTGGATCGCAACCGATATGGACGTTTCCATTCCCCGCAAGGCATCAGTTGTAATTTCCGCCCGGCGCGGCAACGTGAGCGTTACCGGGCGGGATGGCGACACAGAAGTTTCCGGCCAGCATAGTGAAGTTTCACTTTCCGACATAAACGGCAAGGCCAACGTGAACCTGGATGGCGGTTCAATGCGCATCTCCGCTATCAGTTCCGACGTTGCCATTCAAGGCCGAGGCAACGATGTGTCTCTCGAAGATATAAAAGGAGCGGCGAGGCTCAGCGGCGAGTTCGACAGTATCAAGCTTTCAAGAGTAGCGAACGGCGTCAGCTTTAAGTCGGCGCGCACGGACCTGGAGTTTTCCCGCCTGAACGGCGATCTCGACCTGGATTCAGATGATATGCGAGCGGTTGATGTTATTGGACCATTTCGCATGCTGACTCGCTCGAAAGATATCCGCCTGACGGGCGTGAGCGGCGACGTGCGCTTGCAAAATGGCAATGGCACGGTTGAAATTCGCATGAGCAAGCTGGGCAACGTGCAGGTGGACAATCACAACGGCGATGTCCAGATTTACCTTCCAGAAAAAACTGGGTTCCAACTGCAAGCGCGAGGCGGCGAGGTTGAAACGGACTTCGCTGAACTGAAGATCGCAAGCGGTGGAGACCAGGCAAGCGCAGCGGGCACCGTTGGTTCAGGCGGTCCTCGCCTGGTGATCAATAATGAGCATGGGAGCATTGAGATTCGCAAAGGATCAGCCGTCGCAGAAACCGCGCCGCCGAAAGCGCCAAAGGCGCCACGTGCACCGCAAGGGCCGGTAGAACCCACCGAAAATTAGGAGCTTTTTAGTTAAAGGGCGACGGGCGTCCCCGCCCGTCGCCCTTACTTCCCACCCCACGCGCATGTTATGTTCAATCTCTTTCGACGTTCAAAATGATCCGCTCGTATAAAGGCATCATGCCGACGATTCCGGATTCCTGCTATGTGGATGAGTCGGCGCAGGTCATCGGAGATGTAGTTCTCGGCGAGAATGCCAGCATCTGGATGAATGCGGTGCTGCGCGGCGACGTGCATTCCATCCGGATCGGCGCGCATTCCAACGTGCAGGACTGCAGCGTGCTCCATGGAATGAAGCAGCAGTACGGCGTGTTCGTGGGCGAGAACGTGACCGTGGGACACTCAGTCACGCTGCACGGCTGCACGATCGAAGATCGCTGCCTGATCGGGATGGGATCAATTATTCTGAATGGTGCGAAGATTGGCGCAGGATCGATTATTGCCGCAGGGACACTGATTCCGGAAAAAGCTGTTGTTGAACCTGGGTCCCTGTGGATGGGATCCCCTGGAAAATTCCGGCGCAAGCTGGAGGGGAAAGATCAGGAAACAATTCTGCGGTACGCGAAGAATTATTTGGAGTACAAAGACTCGTACTTGAAAGCCATGAAGAAGAGAGGACGCAAACAAAATCTGTCATCCTGAGCGAAGCGTGCAGGTCGCGAAGCGGACTGCATGCGCAGTCGAAGGACCCCGGTGAAGTCGGGAGTTCAGATGGCATTGTGGGGAATTCTCCGGCTGAGTTGATCCGGGGAGAGAATCCTTTGTAGCCTTTTTGCAGCGATCTAGTTCCGAGGGGTCCTTCGACTTCGCGAGTTCATTCGCTTCGCGAAGTGAACTCGCTTCGCTCAGGATGACAGTCTTTAAGCTACGAGCTAGGCGCTCATGATCAAAGCTATCCGTGGAACTCGCGATCTGCTGCCGCCGGAGACGGCGCTGTGGAACTTTGTCGAGTCGGCGGTTCGTGACGTTTTCCGCGTCTACAATTTTCACGAGATTCGCACGCCGATTTTCGAAGACACACAACTGTTCGCGCGTAGCGTGGGAGAAGAGACGGATATCGTTTCAAAAGAGATGTACACGTGGGAGGATGGCGTTAGGGCTGCTGATTATGCGGTCTATAAGAAATGGATGAAGATGAAGATGCCGGACGCCAGAGTGTTCGATCTAATCGACCCTGAGATAGCACAGCCGCAATCTCCCGCTCCCTCAGCGCGCATGAAAATAGACGGCAAACAAAACGTCATCCTCTTCCGGTATCGTTTTACTTTTCAAGACTTCCTCCTGCTTAAATTGATGGAAGAGCAATCAAGGGACGAGACAGGCGGCAAGTTTCAACTCCGGTTGGTCACGACGGAGGCAGTGCCGGAGAATTTTAAGATTGTGCTGGAGGAACGAGAGGTCATCATCGAAACCGTGACGGTTGAAAACCGGCCTCAGTCCCTTACCCTTCGCCCCGAAAACACTGCCGGCGTCGTCCGAGCCTACATCGAGCACCAGCTTTGGGAACGTGGGCTGAACAAGCTCTACTATATCGGCCCCCAGTTTCGCCGCGAGCGCCCACAAAAGGGACGCTACCGGCAGTTCTATCAAATCGGCGCTGAGATTATTGGTCCGGCGACCGCGGGTAGCGAGTCTCCCGCGCGCGACGCCGAATTGCTGGAACTGCTGGCGACGTTGCTTGACCGTCTGTGCATTACGGATTGGGCCCTCCAGCTTAATTCCATCGGCTGTCCTAACGATCGGGCCAAGTATAACGAGGCTTTGCGCGAGGCGCTGGCGCCAGTGGTGGGACAGATGGATGCCGACTGCCAGCGTCGCGCAGTGACGAATCCGCTGCGCGTTTTCGATTGCAAAGTCCCGGAAGATCAGCCGATTATCGAGAAGCTGCCGCGCATCAGCCAGTTCCTCGATGAGCCTTGCCGCAAGCACTTCGAACAGGTGCAGGAAATCTTAAAGTCGGTCGGTGTTGAGTTCCAGCTAAACGACCGTCTAGTGCGCGGCCTCGACTACTACACTCGCACGGCATTCGAATTCACGCACGGCGCTCTCGGCGCGCAGAATGCGATTCTCGGCGGAGGACGCTATGATGGCCTCTCCGAATCGCTCGGCGGCCCCAGCGCTCCAGGGATCGGTTTCGCTATCGGCGAAGACCGCCTGGTTATGGCGCTCAAGGAATCTGCCGAAACAGTACAACGCAAGCCGGACGTCTACATCGCGCCGCTAGGGCCCGGCATGAATCGCGAAGCCGCGCGGCTGGCTCGCGAACTACGTCGCGATGATGTGATCACGGAACTCGGTGATGAGAGCTTCCGGCTAAAGAAATCGCTCGAGACTGCCAGCAAAATCGGCGCGCGCTTTGCCTTGATTGTCGGCGAGAATGAAGTCAAATCAGGCGCGTTTGCGTTGAAAAATCTGGGAAGCGGAGAGCAAGTTTCCGTGCCTCACGCCGAGCTGGTACAAAAGATTAAATCCAGCCGTTAAGCTGAGAGGAACGTTCATGAAACACAAATTTGATTTGCTAGCGATTTGCATGTTTGCCGCGCTGGCATGCTGCGCACAAACACCAGCCGACCAGGGGCAAGTGACTCCCCTTCAGACTATGCTCTTTGATAACACAAAAACTATTTTCGAGGCGCAGAAAACCAAAAACGTGAGCACCCTCGATGGCTTTCTGACCAGCGATTTTCGCCAGGTAGGCAGCGAAGGCATGCTGCACGACCGCAAGGAATTTCTTGATGACGCTGTTGAGGGTTACCTCAAGGAATATAGCCTGTACGATGTGAAACTGGTGCACGTGGATGACAACGCGGTCATCCTGACCTACAAAGGCATTCTGCACCAGCTTGAGGGTGACGATGTGCTCGCCCCGCGCTATCAGCACTTCTCCGATCTGTGGGTCAAGCAGGGCGATCAGTGGAAGCTGAAGTACCGACAGTCTACGCCTCGCCGGCCGATCGATTGAGACGGGCTACGTGCACCGCATTTATAATTCCTGATTCGGCTCTCCACCACATTTCTAATTGAAAGGTAAAACTTGCTCGACTTCCTCGGCGATTTACGGCGGACTCACATGTGCGGCGCACTGCGCGCATCGGATGCAGAAAAGAAAGCTGTGCTCATGGGCTGGGTGAACCGCCGGCGCGATCTGGGAAATTTGATTTTTATCGACGTTCGGGATCGCACGGGAATTACTCAGGTCGTATTCCACAAAGAGAACAATCCTGCGCTGCACCAGAAAGCAGGAGAGCTTCGCAACGAGTACGTGATCGCCGCGATTGGTGCGGTTAAGCTGCGCGAGCCAAACACAATAAACAAGAACATCGGCACCGGCGAAATAGAACTGATCGCAGAGGAGTTGCGCATTCTGAACGAAGCCAAACAGCCGCAATTTCTCCCCGGCGATTCAGTTCTGCCCAACGAAGAACTGCGCCTGAAATATCGCTACATTGATCTTCGCCGCGACGCCATGCAGTTCAACATCGAGTTGCGGCACAAGGTGGCGATTGCCATCCGCGATTATCTTTCATCGCAGGGATTTTTCGAAATTGAAACGCCTTTCATGACTCGCTCCACGCCCGAGGGCGCTCGGGATTATCTCGTTCCGAGCCGTGTGCAGCCCGGCTACTTTTACGCGTTACCGCAATCCCCGCAGTTGTTTAAGCAAATCCTGATGATTTCGGGCTTCGATAAATATTTTCAAATTGTGCGCTGCTTCCGCGACGAAGACTTGCGAGCCGACCGGCAGCCCGAGTTTACACAAATCGATTTGGAGATCTCCTATCCGCAACCGGAGCGCGTGTGGGAGGTGGTTGAAGGATTCTTAACCGCAGCTTTTAAATCCGCAGGACACGAAATCAAGACGCCATTTTCCCGAATGACCTACGACGAGGCTATACGCCTGTATGGCAGCGATAAGCCGGATATGCGCCTTCCCGCAATGACCGATGTTCGAGAGGCATTCGCGGCAGAGAATCTCGCGGCGTTGGGAGTTAGTCCAAACTTGCCTGTGATGTCGATTCGCATTCCAAAAGTTGGAGAGCTCTCCCGCAAAGAGCGGGACGACATCAAACCGCTCTTTGTCTCGAAAGACGGCGCCAAGCTGTTCGAAGATTTTAAGCGCCTGGAGAAGAGCTTCCCTGAGGCTGCCGCCACGATTCGCGAAAAAAACGGCGCTCAAGCCGATGACTTGATCGTGATCGTTGCCGGCAATCATAAGCCGGGCGAACACAAGTCCGCAGGCGGTGTTAAGCCGGAAGTCAAACAGCACGATCATGCGGTTTACACATCAGCCGGCCTGCTGCGGGTCGCGCTCGCTCAAAAATATGCCGCGCAGCATGGAGCATTTGCGCGCAGTGATTTCCATTTTCTTTGGGTGACCGATTTCCCGATGTTCGAGTGGGATCAGGATGGCAAGCGTTGGGCCGCCGCCCATCATCCATTTACCTCGCCGCACGAGCGCGATATGGATAAATTGGAATCTGATCCTTCTTCTCCCGAGCTAGGCGCTGTGCGGGCGCTTGCTTATGACGTGGTCCTGAACGGCACAGAGCTTGGCTCGGGATCCATCCGTATTCACCGCCAGGATATTCAGCGCAAGATCTTCCGTGCGCTCGGACTCACCGAAGAAGAAGCTCGCGCCCGCTTTGGATTTTTCCTGGAGGCACTCGAGTACGGGACGCCACCACATGGTGGCATTGCTCTAGGCCTCGATCGCATTGTCATGATCCTCGCCGGTGCAGATAGCTTGCGCGAAGTTATCCCGTTTCCCAAGACGGCCCGAGCGGTGGACCTGATGGTGGACGCACCCACGCCCGTCAGCGAGGCACAGTTGAAGGAATTGGGAATTCAAGTCCGCCGGTCGAAGGATTAACCCAGACCATGCTCCAATAAATTTGTCTTATCCCCTCTATAAAAAATAACTTTGTAAAAATATTTCTGATCCAACCGAAAACAATTATGCGTTGGACGGCGCCCAGTGATCCACGTTATCGTGCGCTTGCTGGCCGAAGGCACTACGTCCGGGACAGCGAAAAGCAGTGTGAGGACTGGGAGAGGTCGCTCTCGCTGCTTCATGTGGGCCACCGGCTTGGGCTGCAATACCCCACGTCTCCGGATTTTTTAAGCTCAAGCCGCGCCCACGCCAGAAGCGGGATCTGCTGGTAGGTGGCTTCGCACTCTTTTAAAATTCCTGCCTTGGAGTTGCCGACTACGGCCATATCTCAGGCATCTCGAGACGATGTCGCGCTGAGGCCCGAGCAATCCGCGCTGCAGCAGTTCTACGCCGGCAACTCGGCAGAAATTCGCAGACAATTCGACCAGTCACACAATGGACGGGATGCCATCCAGGCGCGGTCAGATCTGATTGATCGCATCATTATTGAATTGTGGAATGCTGCCAGCCTTAGCACAGAAGACAAAATTAGTTTGGTGGCGCTCGCTGGCTACGGCCGCCAGCAGATGTTCCCTTGCTCAGATGTCGATCTAATGTTTCTCTCGCGAACGCAGTTGAGCCAGCACTCGCAGAAGCAAGTAATTCCTAAGATTTGCCAGGCGCTCTGGGATCTGCATCTTCGCGTCAGTCCGACCGTGCGTACATTGGATGAATGTGGCAAACTGCACCGCGACAATACCGAGTTCAATATCTCGCTGCTCGATTGCCGCCATATCTGCGGTGATGCAGAGCTCTTTTACGAACTTAAATCTGAGGTGATTCCAAGAACAGTGAGACGCGAAGCTCTTGAATTGCAGCAGCGATTGATCGATCTCACTGCAGATCGCCACGAGAAGTTCGGCCGGACAATCTTTCATCTGGAGCCCAACATAAAAGAGTGCCCGGGAGGCATGCGGGACTACCAGGTTGCAACGTGGCTGGCATTAATTTCAGAAATCGAAAAGAGCGGGTGCTGGCCGGCCGGCAACAATCCTGTGCCTTCCACGCTATCCGGATCGAGCCATGCTGCATTTGATTTTCTCTGCGCCGTGCGCTGTTTTCTGCATTATCAGCAAGCGCGCGATCTCAATACTTTGACGTATGAACTGCAATCCGAGGCAGCGGCCGCCGGAATCGGACTTAAGGAGCGTGTAGAGACGAACCCAGCCGAGTGGATGCGCCAGTATTTCCGCCACGCGCGATCGATCCAGCGGTTGGACGTGCTTTTCGATGAAATTCGCCCGGCGCGATCGGGTCTTTATCGCCTATTTGAGAGCCGCAAGTCGCGTTTATCGAACGCCGATTTTTCGGTGGTAGATGGCCGCGTATTCCTGCGCCAGCTTTCATCGGTTGAGGATCCAGCCATTCTCTTTGCCCTTTTCGAATTTATAGCACGGCATGGCCTAAAGCTGAGTAGCGAAACTGAGCGCTGCGTTGAGTCAGCGTTGGCAAAGGCCCCTGAATTCGGCAAGCTTCCCCTGTGGGACTATCTCCGCCAAATTCTGGTGCTGCTTCATGCTGGTAAGGCGCTGCGTGCCATGCATCGGCTGGGGCTTCTTGTTTATTTATTCCCTGAATTCCAGGCCATCGATTCGCTGGTTATCCGCGATTACTTCCACCGTTACACGGTGGATGAGCATTCCTTCGTCGCAATTGAGAATATTCACGCTCTGCGCGCTTCCACGGGCGATCTGGAACGCCGTTTTCGTGACATTCTCGAGGGAGTTGAGCATCCCGAACTACTATTTCTTGCCATCCTGTTTCACGATGTCGGCAAGGGAATGGCGGCGGAAAACCACTTGGATGGCAGTATCTCGGCGTTGCAGAGCGTCTCGCAGCACCTCCAACTCGAGCCAGCGGACCGTGAAATGGTCCAATTCCTGGTAGCTAATCACTTGCGCATCTCAGAAACCATCATGCGGCGCGACATCTTCGATCCGGGCGTAGTACAGGAATTTTGCAACGCGATCGGGACTACAGAGAAATTGAGACTGCTCATGCTGCTTACTTACGCAGATATCAAAGCCGTAAACCCGGAGGCTCTCACTCCCTGGAAGGCGGAAATGTTGTGGCAGCTCTACGTGAGCTCTTCCAATTACCTGACCCGCAGCGTGGACGATCAACGCGTGCATACTCAAAATGCCGCCGAACCGCAGCTTGCCCAGATTACTGCGTTTGCTCACGACTTGAATCCAGATGATCTGGGTAAGTTTTTTGAAGGCTTCCCCAAACGCTATCTGCTGACACACTCGCCTAGCGAGATCGTCTCTCATTACCACGCGTATGAACGCCTGAAAACTGGCGAAGCGCAAATCGAGATACTTAGGCGCAACGGTCACTTCGAGCTGGTGCTGTTGACTCTCGACCGTTCAGCGCTTTTCACCGCCGTCGTCGGACTGCTCTCTTCCTGGGGAATGGATATCTTGAAAGCCGAAGCGTTCGCTAACCAGACCGGCGTTGTTCTGGATACATTTCGATTTTCCGATCGGTTCTGCACGCTTGAGTTGAACCCGGGCGAGATCCCGCGACTGAAGCGGCAACTTAGAGATGCAGTATCAGGCGGCATCAATATTTCGGATCTGATGGAGGAGAAATTTCAGTCTCCGGCAAAGAGCCTGAAAGTGCGAGTTGAATCGCGAGTGCACCTCGACAATAGCGCTTCGGCTCATAGCACCTTGTTGGAAATCGCGGCGCAAGACCGCCCGGGACTGCTTTACGATATCGGCTCGGTCCTCACCGAATTAGGGTGCAATATTGAAGTCGCCATGATCGATACTCAGGGTCACACTGCCTTGGATGTTTTTTACCTCACGCGAAGTGGTGACAAGCTTGCCCCTCAGCATCAGAACGAATTACGCAATGCTCTGCTCGCGCAACTCTGAGTTGTGAACCCAAGTAAGCTCCCTCACTGCACAAAATCCCACGGTTGATTTATGCTTGACTGCCTTTCAGGAGAGAGCATTTGATCCCAATTCGCCGTGTGATCGTTTGTATTATTTCTCTCATTTCGATTTTCGCAACTCTTGCTCCCGCCCAGCAGTTCGATCCCAAGCTATATCAGGAACTGCGCTGGCGATTGATCGGCCCATTTCGCGGCGGGCGCAGCGTGGCTATCTCTGGGATACAGTCGCAGCCGAATGTCTTCTATATGGCGGCAAACAACGGCGGCGTGTGGAAGACAACAGATTACGGGCGCACTTGGAATCCCATTTTTGACGATCAGCCTACTGGCTCGATCGGCGCTCTGGCGATTGCGCCTTCGAATCCGGATGTGATTTACGTGGGCAGCGGCGAAGGCCTTCGCCGGCCTGATCTTTCGACCGGCGACGGAATTTATAAATCGCTGGATGGGGGCCGTACCTGGAAACATCTCGGATTGCGCGATGGACAGCAGATTGGCGCCATCATGGTTGACCCTCACGATCCCGACCGGGTTTTCGCCGGCGTGCTCGGCCATCCGTATGGGCCCAATGCGGAGCGGGGCGTTTTTCGTTCCCTCGATGGCGGCCTCAGATGGGAGAAAGTTCTGTATAAGGACGAAAACACCGGAGCTATCGATCTCGAGTTTGATCCGGTTAACCCGCAAACTGTTTATGCGGACATGTGGGCTTCGCGCCGCCCACCGTGGACGGCGGGGAATTCTTACAGCGGCCCTGGAAGCGGCCTGTACAAATCCACCGATGGCGGCAGCACGTGGCGACAACTGACCAAAGGCCTGCCAACTTGGAACGATCATCTGGGCCGGATCGGATTCGGGATCGCGCCCAGCGACCCGAATCGCATCTACGCGCTTGTGGATTCTCCAAAACTCGGCGGTCTGTATCGCTCTAATGACGCCGGCGAAAGCTGGGAGCGAATCAACTCGGACGATCGCCTTTGGGGGCGCGGTGATGATTTCGCTTGCGTCCGTGTTGATCCCAAGGACAAAGATAAACTGTATATAGCAAACATCTCGACCTATCGCTCAACCGACGGCGGTCGAAACTTCACCGCAATCAAAGGCGCTCCCGGAGGCGATGACTACCACACGATTTGGATCAATCCACAGAATCCGCAGATCATCGCCCTAGCGGTCGATCAGGGCGTCGTCATTAGCGTCAACGGCGGCGAGACATGGAGTTCCTGGTATAACCAGCCAACGGCGCAGTTCTATCACGTGATCACCGACAACCAGTTCCCTTACTGGGTCTACGGCGGACAGCAGGAAAGTGGAAGTATTGGAATTGCCAGCCGCAGCGATTTTGGCGAGATCACATTTCGTGATTGGTATCCGGTTGGGGTGGAAGAGTACGGGTATGTAGCGCCCGACCCGCTTGACCCCAACATTATTTACGGCGGCAAAGCGACAAGGTTCAACCGCGTGACGGGCCAGACTCAAGATGTTTCACCCGTCGTTCTGCGTACGGGAAAGTATCGGTTCAACCGAACAGCACCGCTCATTTTCTCGCCGGTTGACCCTCACACCTTGTATTTGGGATCCAATGTGGTGTTCAAGACCATGGATGGCGGCATTAACTGGCAAATCATCAGCCCAGACCTGACCCGTGAAGATCCCGGTGTGCCGCCTAGCTTCGGCGTGTTCGTGGAGTCGGACAAAGATAAAGGCAAGCATCGAGGCGTGATTTACTCGCTTGCGCCATCGCCGAAAGATGTGAATCTCATCTGGGCCGGCACGGACGATGGTCTTATCCATGTTACGCATGATGGAGGAAAAACCTGGCAGAATGTCACTCCGCCTGAGCTGACCCCCTGGAGCAAGCTGGCCCAGATGGATGCGTCACATTTCGACGCCGCCACCGCGTACGCCGCAGTGAACCGCTTCCGCCTCGATGACCTGCATCCTTACATCTACCGCACTCACGATAGAGGCAAGAGTTGGACGAAAATCGTCAGCGGAGTTCCCGATGACGAGCCGGTCAATACGGTTCGTGAAGATCCAGAACGCAAAGGTCTTCTTTTCGCGGGGACCGAGCGAACGCTATACGTGTCATTTGACGACGGCGATCACTGGCAGTCGCTCCGTCTGAACCTTCCCGCAACTTCCATTCGAGACTTGATCATTCACGGAAATGACATCGTCGTCGGCACGCATGGGCGGTCGTTCTGGATATTGGATAACATCACGCCTCTTCGGCAGATCAATTCCGAAGTAGTGGGCTCGGATGCCCATTTCTTTGCTCCCCAAACCACTTACCGCGTGCGTCGGGACAACAACACCGATACGCCACTCCCGCCCGAAGAGCCTGCGGGCGAGAATCCTCCGGATGGCGCGATACTCGATTACTTTCTTAGGTCCAGTGCCGGTGAAGTTGGGATCGAAATTATGGACACCGCAGGCAAGCTCATCCGCAAGTTCTCGAGCGCTGACAAGCCTGAAGCGGTCGATGAGAAAAAACTCAACATTCCTACATATTGGATTCGCCCGCAGCAGATTGTTTCCAATTCTGCGGGCATGCATCGCTTTGTGTGGGATTTGCATTATTCTGCGCCGGAGTCTGTGAAACACGAATACCCGATTTCGGCGATTTATCGCGATACACCGCGTTCGCCGCTTGGTCCGGCGGTGCTGCCAGGCAGCTATACGGTAAAGATAACCGTAAACGGAAAGAGCTACACCCAGCCGCTTACAGTCAAAATGGATCCCCGGGTGAAAGCGTCCGAAGACGATTTGCGCCGCCAGTTTGAGTTGGAGATTGGAATCGTAGAAGCGATGAATCAGAGTTACGACGCGCTGCAACAAGTCCGAAATTTGCGCGAGCAGTTGAAAAGTGTGAAAGCTCGTGTGAAGCGGGGTCAAATGCAGCGACAGGTGGATACACTGGAGCAAAGAGCGTCAGACCTGGAAGGGAACGAGGGAGGCTGGGGCGCTCTCTTCTTGAGTACGCCTGAGGGAAGAAGCCTGACACGGCTGAACGTTGGTCTGAAAACATTGCTGGCGGCAGTTGACAGTGCCGACACCGCGCCCACTAAGGCCGAGAGCGACGCGTTCCATGATGCGCAAAACGCGGTCAAAGAGCAATTGACGCTCTGGAGCGAGATCAAGACGAAGGATGTCCCAGCACTCAACAAACAGCTTCAAAAATCCGGATTGCCGGCACTGGATCTTTCGATAAGATAGCGCCGGAGTGCATCCTGCCAGTCAGGCATGCCGACGCCGTAGTGGTCCAGACCGCTCGCTGAGAGCACCGAATATTTTGGCCGTTGCGCCGGCCGTGGGAATTTTTCGGTTGTGGTCGGACGGATAATAGTTTTCAATCCTGCGGCGCTCACAATTGCCTGCGCAAAATCGAACCATGTGCATTCGCCGCGGTTAGTAACATGCACAACCCCTTTGGCGCCTTTGCGACAGAGTTGGATGATCGCGCGCGCCAAATCGATCGCATAAGTCGGCGATCCGAGCTGATCGTTCACAACATCAATTTGTGCTCGCGTCGAAGCTAGCTTCAGAATCGTGTCCGGAAAGCATTTGCCTCCCACTCCAAATAACCAGGAAGTCCGCACGATACAGCAGTTCGGCAGAATATTTTCAAGCCGCATCTCGGCCTCAGCTTTCGAGCGCCCGTAAACGCTCTGCGGTGCGCGAGGATCACCAACTTCATAAGGGGTGATTTTGCTGCCATCGAACACGTAATCCGTGCTCAGGAAAAGCAGCCGGGAACCATGATCCTTCGCAGCTCGCGCCACATTGGCCGCGCCATCGCGATTCACCGCGAACGCCAACTCGCGATTGGCTTCGCAACCATCGACGTCCGTGTAGGCAGCGGCGAGCACAACCCAATCGGGGCGTGAGTTCTCGATCGCTTTCGCAACCTGCCCCGGATCACGAACGTCCGCATCTTTTGAGCTGAGTCCGGTTACTTGATCTTCCCTCCACTCGCGCATGAGCGCCTTGCCCAGCAGACCGGTTGCGCCGAAGATGGTGACTTTCATTCTGAGCTTTCCTGAGAGTGGAACAGAAATTCAAGAATAATGCGTCGCAATCCAGTGGCGATAACTGCCGGCGGTGACTTCCTTTACCCACTCGTCATTTTCTAAATACCAGCGGAGGGTCTTACGAATTCCACTCTCGAACGTCTCATGCGGCTTCCAGCCCAAGTCGCGTTCAATCTTTCGGGCATCCATCGCATAGCGGCGATCGTGGCCGGGGCGATCCTTCACGAACGTGATCAAATTGCGATGCGGCACAACTGGATCGTCTTTGCAAATTTCATCGAGAATTGAGCAGATCGTTTCCACGATCTCGATGTTCCGCTTTTCGTTCCAACCGCCAATGTTATAAGTTTGACCGGTCTTGCCTCGATGAAGAATGGTGCGAACTGCCTCGCAATGGTCTTCCACATATAGCCAATCGCGCACATTCAGCCCATCACCGTAGACCGGCAGAGGTTTTCCCGAGCGCGCATTCAAAATGACGAGAGGGATCAACTTTTCAGGAAATTGATATGGCCCGTAATTGTTCGAACAGTTGGTTGTGAGGGTCGGTAATCCGTAAGTGTGATGATAAGCGCGAACCAGATGATCCGATGCCGCCTTTGATGCCGAGTACGGGCTATTGGGAGCATACGGCGTGCTTTCGGAAAATGGAGGGTCGTCTGGCCCGAGCGATCCATACACTTCATCGGTTGAGACATGAAGAAACCGGAACTGCGCGCGATCTTGCTCCGGCAATTGTGTCCAATACGCTCGCGCTTCCTCCAACAAGCAAAACGTCCCATTCAAGTTTGTGCGGATGAAGTCGTCAGGACCGCGTATCGAACGATCGACGTGGCTCTCCGCCGCAAAATGAACAATAGCTCGCGGCCGACTCCGTTCCAATAAGCCCCGCACCAGATCACGATCGCAGATGTCGCCATGATGAAACGAGTAGCGTTCATCCGACGAAACGTGCTCCAAGTTCCGCGGGTTGCCGGCGTATGTCAATTTATCGAGATTAAGTACGGGCGTTCCTTCCTGCGCAATCCATTGCAGGATGAAGTTAGATCCGATAAACCCGGCGCCACCGGTGACCACAATTGCGTTATCCATGTTCGAAGAGCCTGCCACTCGGGCAGGCTCTTCGATTGTAATAAAAAAAGCGGGAATTCGATTGCACGCCTAATCAAAGCAAGCAAGTGGACGACCCCGTTACAGCATGGCCTGCCGCCGTCGGGCCACTTGCTACTACGAGCTAGGCTGCAACATCGGTATCGGAGCGAGGCTCGACCAAGCGGGGCTGAGTGAAGGCGTTTGCGGTGCTTGGACTCGAACGCATCAATCGAAGGTAAATTTCTTGGACTTCGGCGGCGACGCTATCCCATTGATAAAACTCTCGGACTCTTTCGCGTGCACGAAAGCCGGTAATCTCGCGAATTTGCGGAGCCTCGATCAACAGCCGCAGCATGCGTTCGAGGTCGGTGACATCTCCGGGAACGAAAGTAAATCCGGCATCTCCGATCACTTCGCGGTTTTCGGGAATGTCGCTGGCCAGGGTGCAGAGTCCTGCGCCCATCGCCTCCAACAGTGCCAAGGAGAGCCCCTCCAGATCGGAAGGCAGCACAAACAGCGTCGCGTTAGTAAGAAGATCGTTCAATGCTTCGCCGGCCACCCAGTCGACAAATCGAATTCTGTCGCTCTCGTGACAATGTAATGCGGCCATGTAATCATCCGAGTGGCTCGATCCTCCAGCAAGGACGAGTTTCACATCAGTCTCAATCCTTTTGAAGGCTTCAATGAGCAAGTGGCAATTCTTCTCCGGGGAAAATCGGCCCATAAACAGAATGTATTTATCCGGTTCCAGGCCCCACTTTTGGAGGCATACGCCTGCGGTTCGCGCGCGCAGCATTGCGCCGTTTGGTATGTAGGCGGTCTCAACTCCATGTGTAAGCCGGTAATGCTGCCGAAGCTCCTGTGACACGACGACACTCGCATCTGGAAATCTGGCCGAGGCTTTCTCACCCCATCGCAAGACAGCCGACGCGATGCGTCCCCATTTTTTGCGTTTCCAGTCCAGCCCCTGCACTGTGACGACGGTTTTTTTCCGAAGAGCCTCGGGAGAAATGAAAACAGCGCTGGCCCCAAACAATGATAGTGAACTACATCGCAGCGGCTGAAGCAGACATGCAGAGTGCTCAGGAACGTGTGGGTCACGGTTTCCAGGTGCTTCGAGCTTATGGTTGGCAATCTGACCAGCCGCATGTTGTTATGTCTTGCAATTGCCGGTGTAAAGTAGTTGCGGCAATAAACCGTTACATCATCGCCGTTCGCGGCCAACCGTCTGCCAACTTCTTCGTAGTAAGTTTCAATTCCGCTGTATTTTGAAATGACACCACGCCCTCCTATGAACGCCACCCGCACTGGCGGCCTCAAGTCGGGAATTGCTTTTGCCTTAACGGATTTCTGCGATCGGCCAGCAAGTTCCTCATACAGCCGACTCAGCGCGATGTAATGTGATTCAGGCGAATGCCGTTCACGCAACAACTCACGCCCGTTGAGGCCCATACGAGCGGCCAACGCAGGTCGATCGGCAAGAAAGCGGATTGCGCTGGCAAGTTGTCCGACATCTCCGGGCCGGAATAGCAGTCCCGTTTCGCCCTCTTGAACCAATTCGCGCCTTGAACCCAGGTCACTGGCAATTACGGGGCGTCCCCATGCGTAGGATTCAAGAATCGTTTTGCCCAAGGTCTCGTAAGCACGCGAAGGCAATACCGTAAATCGAGAAGCGGAGATCAGCTTATCGAGATCATTGCCGTTCTGATGGCCCACGAACTCCACATTAGTGAGCTTCAGTTCCTGGGCGAGCGACTGCAAGGCTGGCCGTTCGGGGCCGTCGCCTGCGATGACAAGTGAAACGTGCTGCGCGCGCTGCATCGCCTGCACAAGATCGGCTACGCCCTTCTCCGCCGATAGCCGGCCAAAATAGAGAATGGGAGCGTCAGTATTCGGCGGCGATACGTTCTCCGGCAGTTTCTGGAAATGTGGAAGGACGTCAATCTTCTTTGCCTCCCACCCGTTCGCGATCAATTTTTGCTTTACGAATTGGCTGGGAGCAAGGAAGCGCGTCACGCAACGCTCGTATGTTCGGAACCATTTGTGAACGTACGCCTCCGCCGCCAGCACGAGCGCGGACCTGCGTCCTTCCGCATAGCAGCCTTCGGCCGCGACGTGCCAGAACTTCGCTCCGCTACATTTTTCGCAAGCGCGGCCATGCGCCACCATGTTGTAGCTGGGGCAAAGCAGCTTGAAGTCATTTAAGTGATAGATGACTGGCACGCCATGCTTTTTTAGTTCCCACAAAATCGAGGGTGACAGATGGTGATAGATGTTGCGAACGTGAGCCACATCGGGACGGAACTCGGCGATCATGCCCCTCAGCCGCCGCCGCGCCTCGCGCGAATAGATGGCGTGAGCGGCCAGGCGCGCACTCGAAATTAGGCCCCGCTTGCGTTGTTTGAAGTCGACATGTGGAACGAAGTGCCGGTCATACGCCGTGCTCGGTCCA
>Ga0137403_10002452_pt1 | contig 22651 bp, 15 predicted proteins | sample CZOMad2_1_16fung_FD_122057 | JGI IMG/M metagenome (GOLD analysis project Ga0137403, IMG submission 122057) | Vadose zone soil fungal communities from Angelo Coast Range Reserve, California, USA - CZOMad2_1_16fungal (Hybrid Assembly) | ecosystem: Environmental > Terrestrial > Soil > Vadose zone...
GCAGATTCTTCAGAGTTTTGACACAGTAAGTCATGAATCTTGATTCGCCACCGCGAATGAAAATAGAACGTCATGGTCAATTTGAGCTGATTCGGAATTCTATTTTCATAAGAGTCTCTTCCCGTGGGTGGGATTTCGACTTTTTGTGCAAAGCCTTCATCGACCACAAAGCTAAGATTGACAAGCCATGCCAATAACTAAAGCGGACATCGAGAAAGTGGCGCAACTGGCGCATCTGGAAATTGGAGCAGAGGAACTGGAAATATTCGGCCCGCAGATTGCCGACATCGTAAGTTATGTCGAGCAGTTGAACGCTCTGGACACCACCAACGTAGAACCGGCGCTGGGTGGATTAACTCCGGAAGGCGAACGAACTGATTCTGCGCGCAGTGACGCGGTTCAGCCTTCGTTGGGCCAGGAGACCGCTCTTGCGGAGGCCCCCGATGCAGCGGCGGGCCATTTTCGGGTACCTAAGGTGCTTTAACTCGATCCGACATTGAGGGATATGGGTAATATTGAGGAACTGAAGCGACGCCTAAACGCCGGTGAAACAACCGCTCGCGCTCTGGTTGGGGTGTCACTCAATTCCGCCCAGGAGCTAAACGATACGCTGAATGCTTTCCTTGATCTTGATCGGACTGGTGCGCTGACGCGGGCGGATACTTTGGATGAGCGTATAAGGGCGAAGGGCGATATTGGTCAGCTCGCGGGAATTCCGCTGGCGATCAAGGACAACATCTGCGTGCGGGGGCTACAAACCTCTTGTGGCTCGCGTATCCTCGGCGACTACCATCCACCTTATAACGCGACGGTTATCGAACGTCTCCTGGGCGCAGGGGCAATCATTATCGGTAAGACGAACTGCGACGAGTTTGCGATGGGCTCGTCAAACGAGAACTCCGCCTTTGGACCAGTGCGAAATCCCTGGGACACTTCGCGCGTACCCGGGGGGTCGTCAGGAGGTTCGGCAGCGGCTGTTGCTGCCGGTATCGTTCCGGCGGCGTTGGGGTCTGACACGGGTGGCTCAGTACGGCAACCGGCTTCATTGTGCGGCGTCGTCGGACTTAAACCTACCTACGGACGCAACTCCCGTTACGGGTTAGTTGCCTTTGCCTCGTCGCTCGATCAGGTGGGCATTTTTGCGCGTAAAGCAGCAGATGTGGCCTCCGTACTTTCTGTCGTAGCAGGTCGGGATCCCTGCGATGCCACGTCGGCTGATGTCCCGGTGCCGGATTATCAGGCTGCGCTGACGGAAGAGATTCGCGGCTTAAGGATTGGTTTCCCGCGTGCGCTTTTTGGCAAGGGTCTTGATGCGGAGGTTGCTGCTGCCGTCGAGCGCGCAGTTGATGATTATAGAGAGCTCGGCGCCGAAATTGTTGAGGTTGAACTGCCTCACGCGCAATATGCCATCGCCGTCTACTACATCATTGCCACGGCCGAGGCTTCGTCTAATCTGGCCCGATTTGATGGTGTGCGCTATGGCTTTCGCGCGGAAGAGGCTCCGGAACTGCGACAGATGTATCGTAAGACACGGGAGGAAGGATTCGGACCGGAGGTAAAACGCCGCATTATGTTGGGCACATACGTGCTTTCGGCCGGGTATTATGATGCGTACTATAGGAAAGCGCAACAAGTCCGAACACTAATCAAACAAGATTTTCAAAATGCTTTCGCGCTCTGTGACGCGATCATCACTCCTACTTCACCGACTCCCGCGTTTTCGATCGGCGAGAAAGTCGACGACCCTCTGGCGATGTATCTGAATGATATCTACACGGTCACCGCAAACCTGGCGGGAGTGCCGGGACTGAGCGTACCCTGCGGACTGTCTTCAAACCGCTTGCCGATCGGAATGCAGTTACTGGGTCCATACTGGTCTGAACCGGTTCTGCTGAAACTCGCGCACGCTTACGAACAGATTCGACCCTTCAATGAACACCCGCCTGTGTTTGCCGGGAAGGTCGCCAACGAGGCACGAATCATTTGACATTCGTCATTTGACGTTTGTCATTTGTTCTTTTGACTTTGTGGCTTTCTAATTGTGTGCGGGGGAGGCTGCCAGTTCCGATTCATTCCTGAGCAGCTTTCCGTCATGGCTGGAAATACTCTCCGAGCCGTTTACTTTCTTGTCGGGGATCAAATCACCGGTGAAGATTTCGACGACGTTCTTGGCTGTGCCGACTACTGGTGTAACATCCAGACCCACGTGAATGGCCCCGGGTATTAAACCTTTCTTTCTGATTTCATAAGCCGCCAAACCAAGGGCGAAGATCGACCCAATAACGGGAACGGGTTTAATAAGTCTTTTAACCAGCCCCCAACCACCTGCCCTGACGATTCGCCTTTTTACGCCCATTTGGCCCAATCCCCTTTTCTGCACTCCTAAGTATCCGGCTAACACAATTTCGTTGTCCAGCGACAGACATGGGATGCTGATCATTTCGTGTCAATTCGTGGACTCTAATCGCCGTGTGCTAGCATGACTCCGCTTCAGCACCTAATTCTGCCCGTGAAATCCAGACGATGTTCGCAAAGTTCAGGCGTTTATTGTTGGCACTTCTCTGCGTCTCACTTTTAGTGGCGTCTTGCAACCGATCCGGAGGTTCAAACAAGCGCAGGCTGGTCATCTACACACCCCATGGCCAGGATTTGCTTCGAGACTTCGTCGCTCGCTACAAACTTCAGAATCCCCAGACAGACGTACAGTTCCTTGATATGGGCTCACAGGAGATCCTCACTCGCGTGCGCGCTGAACGAAATCGTCCGCAAGCCGATCTTTGGTGGGGTGCCGCCCAGACGACGTTTCAAACTGCGGCCGAAGAGAACCTGCTGGCCGCGTATCGTCCCTCATGGGCCGAGAAGGTGGCCGCCTCTGCTCGCGAACCACACGACTTGTGGTACGGGACCTATGAAACACCGGAAGTGATCGTCTACAACAATGAGGCAGTCGCAGCCGCGGATGCGCCTCACGATTGGGATGATGTTTTGGATCCAAAATGGCGGGACAAGGTCCTGATTCGCAATCCCAATCCGTCAGACACGATGCGGGCCATCTTTGGAGGAATGATCTGGCGCTTTTACAAAGACACCGGATCACCTGAGAAGGGTTATGATTGGCTGCGACGGCTGGATGCGAACGTGCATGAGTACACGGCCGACGGGACGCTGCTGATGCAAAAGATTGCTCGTCGCGAAGGCTTGATCACCTTGTGGGATTTGCCGGATGTGCGAATCTATCAGGAAAAGAAACTGCCGCTGTCTTATGTGCTGCCCGCGAGCGGGACTCTCGTTATCACCGATGGCATTGCGATTATTCGCGGAGCGCAAAATGAAGCTGAGGCTCGTCAGTTTTACGAGTTCGTAACAACCTCCGAGAGCCTTGTCCACGCCGCAAAGAACTACTACCGGATCCCGGTGCGTTTAGATGTGGACCGCTCGCAATTGCCCGAATGGATGAATCAACCAATGTCGCGGCTGCCGCTCGATTGGGACGTGCTTAGAAAACAAAGTGGGGAGTGGATGCGCTACTGGGACACGGAGATCCGAGGGAGAGGAAAGTGATATGAGCAATAGCAACGGTCGAAGGGGCAGAAAACCTCATTTATCATTTGGCATTTGCCATTTCTCATTTGTCATTTAGAAACTGACTCATGCCTTTACTGTCGCTGAAGAATATATCCAAGCGCTACAACACGACGCAGGCCGTGGCCGAGGTTTCTTTGGGTGTTGAGCGCGGCGAGTTCTTTGGATTGCTTGGACCATCCGGCTGCGGCAAGACAACTACTCTCCGGATGATCGCGGGACTGGAAAAGCCTGACACCGGTTCCATCGCCTTCGATGCCACGGAGATTACGAACCAGCCGGCCGAACGGCGCGGCTTCGGCATGGTTTTCCAGAACTACGCGCTGTTCCCTCACCTGAATGTTTTTGAAAACGTCGCGTTCGGATTGCGCGCACGCCATATGCCGTCCGGAGAAATCGGCGACCGCGTAACCAGCGCCCTGGGTCTGGTGCAACTTCCCGGCTACGAAAAACGACGAGTTGACGAGCTCTCCGGCGGACAACAACAACGAGTCGCAATTGCGCGCGCCATCGCCATCGAACCTGCTCTCCTGCTCTTCGACGAGCCGCTTTCAAATCTTGATGTTGCCTTGCGGGAGGAAACACGGAGCGAACTTCGTGAACTAGTCACGCGGCTTGGACTGACGGCGGTTTATGTAACTCATGATCAGGAAGAGGCCTTCGCCTTATGCGATCGTATTGCTGTAATGGTGGGCGGGCGAATCCTTCAAACCGACAAACCTCGCGACTTATACCAGCAGCCGGCACAGGTTTCGGTGGCCCGGTTTCTGGGCCGAAACAATTTGATCGAAGTGGTGCGCTTAAGTTCGAGCAAATCGAGCCGGGCAGAGTTTAGGACGATCCAGGGCGGACACACGTTGCGCTTGCCCGTTCGTCACGATGACCTGTCGCCCATGAACAAGCCCTGCTTTCTCTCTATTCGTCCTGAGCACGTGCTGATTAACGAGGAAAAGGTACGTGGCAACGCGGGCCTCGTGCCGGCTGCCGCGCCTGAAAACACACTGCCAGCACGCATTCGCGACATCAACTTTGCCGGCGCCACTTCAAGTATCAAGCTGAATGCTAACGGGCTTTCACTCGAAGCACTGGTCCTTCAACCTGACGGATTGACGGTGGGCAGTGATTGCCTGCTTACTCTGCCCGCCGACAAAATCCTGCTGCTCAGGAATGATAAATGATTGGAGCGCGCGCTATTCGAGATGAAGGCAAAATGAGGGATGGTGGATTCAAGTTGAAGTGCAAGATGTCTCTCATTCACACCGTCGCTTTAGCCCGGTGTTATGGTGTCCGGCTGATCCCAAAACCGTTTTAACGGTTTATGGTGAGATTGACACGAAAACCGTTGAAACGGTTCTAGTCTTTTAAGATTGCTTTGACACCGGGCTAAAGCCGCGGTGTGAACGAGAAAAATTCAACAGAAACTGATTTCATCGCTTGTTGCATTTCGAAGTTGAATTCGCGGATGATAAATGAGAAATGGAAAACGGAAAATGGAAAATCGAGTCGGTCGCCATTTGCAAGGTTTTCACCCCGTTTTATTCTCCTTCTCCTAACCCTGGTGGTTCTCCTCTACGGAGTTATCTATCCAAATCTTCATCTGATTCTAACTTCGTTTGATCGCAACGGCGCATGGTCGCTGCAAAACTATTCCGAAGCGCTCACCCAAAGTACGGTAACCGAAGCCATTCTCAACAGTGTCGCACTTTCACTGGCGACAGTGTTCTTTTGCGCTTTGGTTGGAGTGCCGCTGGCATTTGTGTTCGAACGCTATGCCTTTCCCGGACGACGGCTGTTTGCAGCCCTCGCTGCTCTTCCGCTGGTGCTCCCCCCGCTCGTAGGGACGGTCGCATTCGTTTTCCTTTGCGGAGAGTCGGGAATCCTCTCTCGAGCCGTTCAAACGCTTCTCGGTCTTGGCAGTCCACCATGGACACTGCGCGGATGGTCCGCGCTTTTGCTTTTTCATACTTACACGATGTATCCGTTTTTTTACGTGCTAACTGGGGCAGGGTTGCGCCGCATCGATGCCGGGTTGGCGGAAGCAGCGCTCGGGTTGGGCGCCACACCGTCTCGAGTTCTGTTCCGCGTACTCCTGCCGCAACTCACTCCTTCTTTGATCGCCGCAGCGTTACTGACATTTATGACCTCAATGGCCTCTTTTAGTGCCCCGCTTCTTTTTGGTGGAAACGTCCGGGTGCTGACCCTGGAAATCTTCACCGCCCGCCAGCGCGGAGACATCACGATGGCCGTTACAGAAACAGTGATTTTGGCTGTCATATCTCTGAGTGCGCTCTTGATTTTTCAGCGTTACGAAGGTACTCGAAGATTCGTTGCCGCCGCCATGAAAGGCGCGCCCCAGCGGCGCCGGCCAATTACCGATGGCCGCGCTCGCGTCCTGGCGATGTTGTCCGGCGCTACCTTCTCGCTGGTGCTGGCGTTACCTGTATTAACGCTGCTGCTGGTTAGTCTGGCGCAGGATGGGCTATGGACAACACAAACACTGCCGCCGGCCTACACTCTCGCAAACTATCGCGGCTTGTTCACAAACAGCCAATCCATCGAGGTCTTCCTGAATAGTCTTTCTATGTCGGCTATTGCGGCCGTAGCGGCGCTTGTATGGGGCTTTTGCGCCGCCATGCTCGTCACAAAAGGGCGACAGCAGGTGTGGAAGCGGTTTGTTTCTTTGCTTATCCTGGTGCCGTGGGCGCTCCCCGGCACGGTCGTCGCGGTCGCCATCGCCGAAGCTTATGGAAGACCGAGCGCACTCCTGGGATCATTCATACTTGTCGGCACGTTCTGGATTCTCCCCGTAGTTTATTTTCTCAGGTTCATGCCGCTGGTAGTCCGCGCAATACAGGCGAGCCTGGAGCAACTCGATCCAGCACTGGAACAAGCCGCTGCAACGCTCGGGTCACGATGGTGGCAGCGATTTTTTCGCGTCACTCTTCCGTTGGTGCTGCCCGGCGCTGTGGCTGGAACCCTGCTGGCATTTATCATCGCGCTGGGTGAATATGTCGCTTCGGTCCTGGTTTTTGTGCCGGCTAACCGTCCGATTTCGATCGCCATCGCATCGGAACTGCGTGATTTCAGGCTCGGTACAGCTGCAGCTTACGGCGTAGTGCTCATCGGCATCATTGCTGTGACGATGATTGCGGCGACAAAACTGGAACGCCTAAGATCCTAATAACAGATGCGACAAAACGAAACCAAATGGTAAATCATAATAAGTTTAATCTTCGCACTACACTTGCTCCGGTTCTGGCAATATGCCTTGTCTTAACGGTTTCGTTGCCGATTTGGTCACTGGCTGAGGAACCGGCGCAAGCCAGCAGTGGCGCTGCACGGTCTGACCGCTTCAATGCCTTCCGCCGCGCCGAGGCGCGGCCAGGGAATGCGGCCTCTACAACGTCAATCGATCGCGCCGAGTTGCATCAGGCTTTGCTCGATCTCAGCAACCCCTGGACTGTGATGTGTGTGGCCGCTCACCCGGACGACGAAGATGGAACCACCCTGACGATGTTGCGTCGAAAATACGGGGTGCACACCGTCAGCCTCTTTTCGACATATGGAGAGGGGGGCCAGAACGCGGTCGGTCCTGAGCTCTATCAGGAGCTCGGTGTGATTCGAGCGCGCGAAACCATGGCCGCCGCCGAGATCCAGGGCTCCGAGCCTTACTTTCTTGGTCTACCCGACTTTGGCTTTACAAAATCCGCCGAGGAAACGTTCCGCATCTGGGGCGAGAAGGAAGCACTCAGACGCATGGTACTGAAGATCCGCGAATTGCGCCCGGACGTGATCATCACCAACCACGATACGGTCAGTGGGCATGGTCAGCATCAAGCCACCGGTCGTCTGCTGTTGCAAGCCTTTGATGCGGCGGCGGATCCCAACAGCTTTCCCGAACAGCTCAAGAGCGTGAGCGTCTGGCAACCGCAGCGTTTGTTCGTGCGCTTCGGTTTTGAAAGCAGTCCGGTAACCAAGGCCCTCGAGCAAGAGGCAGAGAAAGCCGGAAAAGTCGTCTCCGTAAATCCAAATGAAAAAGACCCGATACGCGACACCACATTTGCCGAGCAGGCGCTGACCGCATTACAACGCCACGCAACTCAGGGTCCCTGGCCGAAAAGTGTCGCCGAGCGTTTGCGCGCGCAAAACCGGACTGAGCTTCCGGCGATTCGCTATCGCCTGGCGCGCGAAGTTTCCGCAGCTCCGGCATTGCCACAGAATGCGACGAGTTTTCTAGCCGGTTTGCTCTTACCGCTGACAACAGGCTCAAAACTCGCACCACCGGCAATCAACGATCGCCCATTGACGGACCTTATTGATCGGCCGGCCGAGGCTCTGGTCGCCTTGATCAGAACGCGGAAGGCAGGTTTCTTCAACGCACCGGACGAAATCGCCAGGTTAGACCGACCCCGCTTTGATCGCATGAAAGCCAGGCTCGATCGGGCGCTCGCAGTCGCCAGCGGAGCTTCGATCAGTGTGACCTCGAAGGAGCCCACAATTGTGCCGGGCGTTGAGTCTCAGTTTACCGTTACGGTTAGCAACAACGGTGATACCGACATTGACGTCAAGCGGTTGACCTTCAGCGAATTGAGTGTGGCGCGGCCGGTTGATATTGCAGAAAAGCTTCCGCCGGAAACAGATACTACGGTGGCTATCAAAGCGAGAATTCCGCAAACCACAGCCGTGACCGTGCCTGCGTCCGAGCACCTTTACGACAACCGCTTTCTGGGTGAGCGCCAGACAGCGAGCGCAGAACTCGAGATCGAAGGCGCCCGATTCTCGATGAGCGGAGAAACCCATACTGAGGTCACCCCGGCAGTGGAGATTACGGACGTTTCTCCTTCGCCTTGCGTACGCACCCCCAAGACCCTGACCCGCTGCAACACCCTTAAGGTGAGATTAGCTAATCATCTGGCAACAAATTTCGAAGGACAACTCAGCCTGACTAATTCCGATCTTCATTCGCACGTCACCGGCAAGGAGTTGCGGCTTGCACCTCACGAGACCAGTGAGCTGACGATAGAAAATACATACGCCGCCTCCGCGGGACAATTGCAGTCGGAGTTCGGTCAGTCCGGCTTCGCCACGCTTTCTATCCAATCTCGCGGTCTAGTTGAAAAGGTCACTCAAAAAAAGATTTCTGCAATCTACAGCAACGCTCAGGTAGCTGAAGGCCTGCGAGTCGGTTACTTGCCGAGTTTCGATCGCACGCTGGAAAACTCGCTCGCTGCCCTTGGGTTGGAAGCCAAACAACTAACCATTGAAGATATTCAAAAGAGCGAGCTCGAAAAATACGATACTCTGATCATCGACAATCGCGGCTATCAGGCGCACCCGGAATTGATTGGCGCCAATCAACGGCTTCTGGACTTTGTGAAGGCAGGCGGCACACTGATCGTGTTTTATCACAAAGCAAATGAATGGAACCCGGATGAGAAGAGAAATCGACCGCAGCTTGCGCCTTATTCCATCATCCTTGGTGACGAACGAGTTACCGAAGAGGACGCAACGGTAAAGATTTTGAAACCGGCTCATCCGCTTTTCCGCTATCCGAATCGAATCACCACCGATGATTTCAAAAACTGGATCCAGGAACGTGGGTTGTATTACCCGAAAGAATGGGATGCTCATTTCGAGGCATTGCTCTCGACCAACGATTCCGGCGAGCCTTCCTTGAACGGCGGCTTGCTGGTCGCACAATACGGCAAGGGCCACTACATTTACACCAGCATGGTCTGGTATCGAGAGTTAATGGCCGGCGTGCCGGGAGCGTACCGGGTGTTCGCCAACATGATCAGCTATGGCTCTAACCCGGGGTCGCGGGCGTCTCGCCTGCCCCGAGCACGGAGCGCGAGCAAAAACTAAGTTACAACTCCGATAGTGTTGACGAACGAACAGCGGGGCCTTGCACAAAAACTCGAATCCCACACACGGGAAGTGTGTGGATTAGTTCAGATCCTTTCTACAACCAATTAATCTCAAGTCTTGCGCGCGTCCGCGCTGGCGGTTTAAAACTCGCGTTTTTAGACAGGATCTGAACAATCCACACACTTCCGTGTGTGGGATTCAATCCACCCTCCACACTCTGGGCTAAGTGGAATTGTGGAGTTTTTTGTGCAAAGCCCACAGCGGGCGAGACCGGTGGTCCAGGAAAGACTTTCGACGTTGGTTTTCTGGGAAGCTTTTGATGAGATTGGTGAGAATGTATTGAGAGCCGTCGTGCGCCGATGAATCTGGGTCTAAGTTACGGTGACTGGCTCAGCCTCGCATTCGGTTTCACCTTCCAGCTTGACCCGCGAGCGCTCGAGAAAGACTTTGATCATTTCGCGCACGCGTTTCTGCATCTCCGCGCTAATTGCTCCCTCGCCAAGCAGAATTGCAAAGCGATGCAAGTCCTTTGCATTGGGCCGGCGGAGTTCGACATGTTGGGCGATACGAATCAGGACCTTCTGCCCACGCTCTTCGAAGGCAGCAGCATAACGCAGGTAGTTCTTCATTTCAGAGCGGGCTGGCGACCACTCCAACCGGTTCGGCTCGTCCTCGGTCTTTTCCACGGCAAAACTGGCGTGTACGGGACCGATCACAGGAACTTCGGCACGGACAATCCAACGCATGATTCCGTCGGCTTCTTTCCGAATGCCTTCGATTCCGGGCATTAAATCGACGAAATTTCGCAGTTCACCAAAGAATTCACGGGCGCGTTCCATGGTGGTCCGTAATTCCAATTGATCCGAGTATGAGGCTTTGATTCGAAACATTTGTGCTCCGTGCAGAAAGAGTCTTTTCAGCCGACCCCCGCTTGTCCAACCCTCTCGCCCACTGATAAGTTACACGATGCTGTTTAATAGGTAAACAGACAAGTTGATCTGAGGGATGAATTTTTTGTTAAGGGCCAAATTTGACCGGGAGCATAAGACCAGTGACTGATGACAGATGTCCGCGCTGCGACGGGGGGCGGTTAAAAGGCTGGGATAAGTTAACTGACGAAGAGCAAAAGGTCGTGCTTCGGCTGCCAGACTCTGCGGAATACCCGCCCGCGGAACGTCGGGCCCGTCACCGCTGGTGCACCCGCTGCTGGTTTGAAGCCACCGAAGGACCGCATGGTACGGCCTGAGTTCAATTGAGAGTTACTCCAAAATTCGATCGTAAGCGGATCGAATTTCCCCCATCCTCTCGACCAGGGCAACGTTCATCTGAGACGCCGAGACAAATCCCAGCTTGGCGGCAATATCTCGAGCTGCCGGGTGATCGGTCGGAGGTAACCTGGCTGAGCGCCCTACAATCAAGCGCAGGTGATGATCCACCGACCGGAGCAGAGCGTATCCATCGCTCAAAACGGTTGCCTCGACGGGCGTGATCGCACCGACGCTTTCCAACCTCTCGATACTGGACCGAGTTGAGCGATCGTCTCCCTGATCGGGAACATCGTCGCGCAGCTGCGCGTACCGGAGGGCAAAGTAAACATCAAGCATGCCGCCGGCGCCATACTTGATATCGATACCACCGTGTCGCCCGCCTTGGTTCTTCTCTTTTTCCAGGCGATCTCGAACGCGCCGCGTCTCTCGTTTCAGCTCGGCGAGCTCGACCTTGCGCGCGTTTTCATGCACCAGGTGCCGCGCGTGTGTTTCCACCATTCTGCCTAACTCAAGATCGCCGGCAATCGCTCGCAGTTTCACATAGGCTAGCCATTCCCAAATCGCTGATCGCTCCTTCAGATATTCCAGAAAGCCGTCTGTGCTGACAATTAATGGCCCGTTTTGCCCGTTAGGACGCAGTCGCAAATCGACCCGATAGAGGTAGCCCTCTCGAGTGACGCTGGAAAGCGCTGCGATCATCAATTCCACTAAACGCCCGTTTGCCTCTTCCCTGCTAAGCGAGGCAATTGGCGAGGGTTCCATTGAATCGTAGGTGATGATGATGTCTAAATCCGATCCGTAATCGACGCCACCGGTGCCCAGGCGGCCCAACCCGAGGAATGACAATCGCGGGCGGCTACTCATCTTTCCATAACGCCGCCCCAATTCACGACGAGCAATCAAATACGCCGCATTGATGCTTGCCACAGCTAGTTCGGTCTGAAGTCGATTCGACTCAGAGACCGATATTTCTCCCGTCGCGTCGCGCACACCGATCTCAACCAGCAATCTAGCCCACGTGCGGCGCAGGCTTGATAGCTCGGCCGAGAAGCTCTTTTCAGCCTCGATGGACGCGTGCAGGATCGCCCGGTACTCTTTCCGCTGCGGCTGAGGCTTGTCCGTTAACGATCGAATAAGCGTCGGATTCGAAGCAATCATTTCAGCGAAAAACTCCGACGCGCCGCAGAAGGTCATCAGTGCGTGCAAGTTTTCCTGGGAGATCTGTTCAGGTGGTGACCACTTCTCCAGGGAAGACGCAACCCGGGCCGCCAGCGTCAGTGAACGATGTGGATTTAGCGACTCTCGCGCAAAGCTCCGAAGGATCTGAGCAAGGGCATGAATATCGGCTTGGGCTGCCGGCTGATCACGCTTCTCCTCCAAATGAGAAATGAAAACATTCGCCGCGGCCAAGGCTGTAGTGGCCTCAGCATCGGCTGGCTCACGCGATTGGGAGAGCGGCGCTCCTGGTGGCAGTTGAGGAGCGCTTAAGGTTGGAGCTTGCTCGGCAAAGACGTGATTGTAGGCTTGCAAGACCTTCCCGGTGTGCAGCTTCAGAGCAGTTTCAAACTGATCGAGCGCATTGTTCCCGAAATTTCCCATCCGGCGAGCAAGCAGCATCCGCTGGGCCACGCCTTCGGGCAAAACGTGTGTTTGCAGACCATGCTCCATTTGCAGGCGATGCTCGAGTGTGCGCAGGAACATGTAAGCAGCGGAAAGATCCGTGTGTTCCTGCTCAGTAATAAATCCCCTGTCGGCAAGGCGGCCGAGGCTAACGAGCGTGTGCGAGACGTGTAACCACTCGTCGTTTCCGCCATGGGCCAATTGGAGGGCTTGCGCAATGAACTCAATCTCTCGAATGCCTCCCGGGCTGAGTTTCACATTGAACCCGCTGCGTCGTTCAATGTGTCTGTCGATTTTTTTCTTAGCTAATCGCACGCTGCTCAGGGCATCCTGCACAGAAACGTCCTTGCGGAAAACCTGAGGTCTGACCGCCTCGGTAAACTGCGAAAACAGTTGACTTGAACCGGCGGAGGCGCGCGAGCGAATCAATGCCTGGAGTTCCCATGCTTGCGCAGTTTGGCGGTAATAACGGGTCGCCTCGTCGAGCGAACACGCCAAAGCGCCGTCACGTCCATGGGGTCGCAAACGCAGGTCAACGCGGTAGGCGCCTTCGCCGGCAGGCTGGCCCGCCAACTTAACAATGGCCTCAGCCAACTTGACGAAGTATTCGCGGTTCGTTACTTCACCGCGCTCGCCCCTACCGGAGGTTGTGCCTTCGTCGGAATAGACAAAGACGAGATCGATATCAGAAGCGTAGTTAAGTTCGTAGGAACCGAGTTTTCCCAGGGCGATAATGCAAAACTCGGCCGCGCCTGTTCGACCGCGGGCATCAGTACGTCGCGCGAAACCATAGCGATTGTCCAGATCCTGACGCGCCAGACTCAGTGCATAATCGAGGATTGCATCCGCCAGGTTGGATAACTCCTCAGTAGTTTCCACCAGTGTGTGAATCCGTCGAATGTCGTGCAAATAGATTCGGAGGAGTTCTCTGCGACGGAACCGAGCGAGTAAAGCCTGCTGAGTCAGTGAAGAATTCGTGAGCGCAAACCTTGCGAGCGATTCGCGAAGTTCCTCAGGCGTTCTAATGCGCGGATTTACCCGCTCGCGCGCCAGCCAGGAAAGGTAATCGGGACTCTGTTCGATCGTGGCAGCCAGCAGCGGGCTCCAGGCAGCGAGGGCCAGGGCATCTGCCAGCAATCCGGGTGCGCGCTTTAGTTTATTGAACTCCGGCGGATGTTCGTCCGCGAGGCGCTGCAGAAATACTCTCGCGCCGTTCTGGTCGGGCAGTTCGCGTAGGAGTGATTCGACTTTTTCGTCGAGCATCTGCACCTGACCATTCTACGCGATCAGTTGCTGGTACCACGTATCAAGGATCTTTGCCGTCCTTTGCGAGAACCTTTGCGCTTTGCGTTGAAAGATTCTCTGCTGTCAATCCATTAAACGCAAAGGGTGCGAAGGGTGAAGACGCAAAGTCAGTAAAGACGCAAAGTCACGCGAAGATACTCCTTACTTTGGTTCCAATTGAACTCGTTGAAAATGAAAATAACGGTCCGGCTGCAGTGAAGCGCCGAACCGTTATTCATAATTCGCAAGTCCCCCAGGATTAGATATCAAAATAAAGCGAAAACTCGAGCGGGTGCGGCCGCATCCGCAACGGTGTAATCTCTCTATCGCGTTTGTAGGCAATCCAGCGCTCAATTAGCTGTGGGCTGAAAACATCTCCCTTCAGCAGGAAATCATGATCGGCTTCCAGGGCCTTCAAAGACTCGTCCAATGATCCCGGCAGCGTGGGGACGTCCTTGAGTTCCTCTGGTGAGAGATCGTAAATGTCCTTTTCCAGCGGCTCGCCCGGATCGATTCGATTCTGAACCCCATCCAATCCGGCCAGCAGCATCGCTGAAAATGCCAGGTAGGCATTGCAGGAAGGATCCGGAGGACGGAACTCCAATCGCTTCAGTTTTGGATTGGTTGAGAACATCGGAATGCGAATCGCCGCCGAACGATTGCGCGCGGAATAGGCCAGGTTCACCGGCGCCTCAAACCCTGGCACAAGTCGCTTGTAGCTGTTTGTTGTCGGCGCCGCAAAAGCAACCACGGCCGCCGCGTGCTTCAGCAGTCCGCCGATGTAGTGTCGGGCCAGCTCGGACAAACCGGCATAACCGTCACCTGAAAACAATGGCTTTTCGCCCTTCCAAAGGGATTGATGGCAGTGCATCCCCGAGCCGTTGTCGCCGAAAAGAGGCTTTGGCATGAACGTCGCCGCCTTACCATACTCGTAAGCAGTATTGCGAACCACGTATTTGAAAACCTGTAAATTGTCGGCTGTGCCTAAGAGGGTCGAGTAACGGAAATCAATCTCGCACTGGCCGGCAGTTGCGACCTCGTGGTGGTGGCATTCCACATTGATGCCGCACTTGGCGAGCGTAAGTGAAATCTCAGAACGGAGGTCGCTTAGTGAATCAGTCGGCGGGACCGGGACATAACCTTCTTTTGGCCGAATTCTGTATCCCAGGTTTGAGCCGGAAAACTCATCGGCATTTCGCCCACTGTTCCAGTGTCCTTCGTCCGAGTCAATGGAATAACCGGCCGAATGCTGCTCATTGTGAAATTTCACGGAGTCGAACACGAAGAATTCGGCTTCGGGCCCGAAATATGCCGTATCGGCCAGTCCGGTAAACTTAAGATAGCTTTCGGCGCGCATTGCCACGGAACGTGGATCAAATGCGTAACCCTCTTTGGTAATCGGGTCAACAGCGTTGCCAATCACACACAAGGTCGGCTGTTCGGAAAAAGGATCCATCCAGTAGCGGCCCGGATCAGGAACAAGCAGCATGTCCGATTCGTGAATTGCTGCCCATCCGCGAATTGACGACGCATCAAAGCCGAATCCGTCCTCGAAAGTATCTTCGCCCAGTTCGCCGATGGGGAAGGTTAGGTGTTGCCAGGAGCCGGGTAGGTCGGTAAAGCGAACAGAAATAAATTTTGCTCCCTGGTCAGAGGCAAACTTCAAGACAGTCTTTGGGTTCATGTGATCTCCTGCAGGATATTGGGAGTGTTGGGGGTGCTCTTCGCGCCGAGCTGTTTATTGGAGCGAAGTTTTTTGGAAGCGAAGTGCGCTGCGGCACAAAAGCGAACTTCATAACACGACGGCACGTAAAAAAGCTTGCATTATAGTTAAGAGGGAAAGGATGTCAAGGTTTTTACTACGGCGGAAAACCGCTTGATTTTTTGGAAATTCCGCATGACCGCAAAGTTCACGGAGACACTATCCGCAAATTAGACAAGGGCCGACTGTATATTGCTGCGCGATTTCTCAATCGTCCGGTTCAGGGCAAATCCTCGGTTTATCCAAATTCCCGCCGGTATTATATGTCGCAACAGCGCGTTTAGCCCTAACGCTCCCTGGGCCCGGAGGCCTTAACTGAGACGGGGCCGCGACCATAATCCGCCGGTAAACCATTCCTCTTTAGTGAGTTACACCACAGCGCCGAAGCTTTTGAAACAAAAAAGTTATAGACCGCCTCCCTTGTTTTCTGTTACATTGCGCGCTAAAGCGTTCCACCCAAATAAACTCCGCCAACCGGTCTGGACTATGTACAACCGAAGCTTGAACACTGGAATCATTGGTAGATACGTTTTGCATTCAAGGCAGGAGACCGCTAATTGACCACTGCAATCGAGCAGACGCTCGAAACCTACGGCATCGAGAATTGGGGCGCAGGCTACTTTGACGTAAACCGCAAGGGAAACTTAATCGTACGCCCATCCGAGGGTGATCCCCGCTCGGCAGACCTGAAAGAGATCATTGACGACCTCGCAAAACGAGGCATCACTGCGCCTGTGCTGCTGAGATTTCCGCAGTTGGTCGCCGCCCAGGTGCGCAAACTCCAACGGGCCTTCAGTAGATCAATCCGCGAGTTCGAATATCAAGGCGCGCACATGTGCGTCTACCCGATGAAGGTCAACCAGCAGCGTTCCGTCGTTGAGGAATACCTGCGCGAAGGCACTCGCTACGATTTTGGGCTGGAAGCGGGTTCAAAAGCTGAGCTGTACGCAGCTCTGGCGCTGGAACAATCGCCGGACAGCCTGCTGGTCCTCAATGGTTTCAAGGACGAAGAGTTTATTGAACTTGCGTTTGCGGGAGCTCGTTGCGGAAAACGGATAGTTATCGTGATCGAAAAGCTCAACGAGCTGGATCATGTGTTGACGGCGGCTAATCGCAACGAAGGATCGCTGCCACTGCTCGGCATGCGCGTAAAGCTCTATTCAAAGGGCTCGGGGCGGTGGGAAAAGTCCGGCGGCGAAGCGGCCAAGTTTGGTTTAACCACCACAGAGCTGCTGGAGGTCATCCGGCGTCTGGAAGAAGCCGATCGTTTGGACATGTTGAAGCTCCTTCACTTTCATATCGGTTCGCAATTGACGGACATCAAACGCATCAAGAACGCGATGAAGGAAGCCGCGCGAGTCTATGCGAAGGTTTATCAGATGAAGGTGCCGGTCGACCTGCTCGATGTGGGCGGGGGCATGGCGGTTGATTACGACGGTTCCAAAACAGCCTTTGATTCATCTGCCAACTACACGGCGCAAGAGTTCGCCAACGACATCATCTACACGATTAAGCAAGTCTGCGACGACGAGAATGTGCCGCACCCAACTATCATCCAGGAATCTGGTCGTTTCCTGGCGGCTTATCACGCCATCCTGGTTACCAATGTGCAGGATGAGATCGAAACCGTGGTTGAAGACATTACGCCGATTGCCATTGACGATGATGACCCGCAGGTAGTTACAGAACTGGGCGAACTACGAGAATCTATTACGGTAAAGAATTACCGCGAGTATTACCACGACGCACTCGAGCATCGCGAAGAACTGTTCACATTATTCAACCTCGGCCTTATCTCGCTGGAAGACCGGGCCAAAGGCGAGGTGCTCTTCTGGGATGTCTGCGAACGCGCGGACAAACATGCCCAACTGGCGAAGTATGTGTCGGAAGAATTTGGCGAGTTGCGCCGGCTGCTGTGTGCGAAATACCTGACGAACTTTTCCGTCTTTCGGTCGGTGCCGGATCATTGGGCGTTGGACCAGCTGTTTCCGATCGTTCCCATTCATCATCTGAATAAACCGCCGACCGAGTACGCAACTCTTTGCGATATTACCTGCGACTCCGACGGCATCGTCGACAAGTTTGTCGACTTGCACGACGTCAAACAGGTGCTCGAACTTCATCCCCTCGTACAGGGTGAAACTTATTACCTTGCTTTCCTGCTGGTGGGCGCGTACCAGGAAGTAATGGGCAACAACCACAATCTGTTTGGCGCACCGCATGAGGCCCATATCTATATCGACGAAGAAGGCTATCTGATCAAGAAGGTAATTCGCGGCACGACGGTAGGCGAGGCAGCCGAACGCGCTCGTTACGAACGCAGTCTGTTGCACGACGGCTTTCGCCGGCTGATCAACAGGCGCGTTAAGGATGGTGAACTGAGCGAGGCTGACGGCGCCGAGCTGGCCCAGTTTTATGAATCGCGCTACGACGCTTACACATATCTGACGGTCGATGGAGCCCGGACCCGTTTCCGACGTCGTACTGACTATTGATTTAGAAGTCTCTGTGCAACCTCCGTGCTCTCCGTGTCTCGGTGGTCGAGGTTCTGTGGAAGTACTCACCACGGAGACGCAGAGACCTCGGAGCTTGCACAGAGAAAAGCATAAGTTGTGCTTGGGAGTTTTGTTCCAATACCCGCAATCATTCCATGTCAACTCCCTAGCTTGAAAGGTTGATAACCTTTATGGTCACCCAGCGAAAACCCAGAGCATCGAAGTATCTCATCACGCCAACCCGGCCGGTGCAGGTCGACCGAGATCGTTCGGTCGCCGGGCTACTGGAAAAGATGGAGGGTACGGGCTTTGGCGGCCGGCAGTTGGCCGAAGCGCATCGCATCTGGCTCGACATGCTGGGTGACAACACGACCATTATGGTTTCCGCCTCAGGCGCTTTGATTCCCGCGGGGATGCGTCGCCTGCTGGCCTACGTGATCAAGAACCGGTTCGTTGATGTGTTGGTCCTTTCGGGACCGGTGCTTTTCCACGATCTCCACGAGACACTCGGGCGCTATCATTTCCAGGCGCATCCCAGCATGACGGATGCCGAGCTGGAATCGGCGCAAATAAGTCGCATGTGGGATTTACTGGCGAGTGATGAAGAATATCGAGAGGCAAACGAGTGGATCGGTGGATTCACCAACCAGTTGGATCAATCAAGACCCTATTCGCCCCGTGAGTTTTTGCACCTTCTCGGTCGCGAGCTCGCGGAGATTGCTACGGAAGACGGCGTCCTCACGTCTGCTTACAAAGCGCGCGTGCCAATCTTCTGTCCCGCGATCGCCGACAGTGGCATTGCCGTGGGCATCGCCGGATCACGTTTCGAGAAGAAGAACAATTTCATGTTCGATATCATTCAGGATGTTCTGGACATGATGAACATAAATGCCAAAGCGAGAGTGACCGGCGTAATCAATCTTGGCGGCGGCACCACTAAGAGTTTTGTGCAGCAGACCGATGCCGCTTCGTACATCCTGAAAGAACATCACCACGGTCACAAGTACGCAATTCAAATCACTACCGATGCTCCGCACCCTGGTGGCAGATCAAACGCAGTTGCATTCGACGAGGGATTGATCTACGGCAAGCTTGCTCGCGGCGCGCATACTGCTTACGTCAACTGCGATGCCACAATTGCCCTTCCGATCATCGTGACAGCACTCTCGCAGACCGCAGCCAAATACATGAAAGGCCGCAAGCGACCAAACTTCACCTTCGGCCGCGAACTGACAGTCGAAGTGCCTTAGTCTGTCACGCCTTTGATTAAGAAAGAATTTCGTTGACAGGTTTCTTGGATCCCGTCTAAGCTCTGCACGCGTCGATATTAGGGGCACGATCCTCCGACATCGAGCCTTCACCATTCCCTTGCAAGGCTAAACCAAAGCAACCTGTAACCTCTCTGACCAATTTGCAATCTTCGGCAGCGGCCTCAATTGAAAAAAGCATCCTCGAAAGCGCTGGTATGATCCACAGGTTGGTCGGTTTGTTTCTGAAGACCCAATAGGCTTAAACGGAGGTTTAAACCTTTACGCGTATGTTGAAAATAATGTTCCTAATTTCAAAGATCCGCTAGGAGAAGACCTATTTGGACCTCCTGGAAATAGCTCGGGCACTTCTCCGACCCCATCTATCCTTATCTTTGATCCTCCTTCGCGTTCGGGTTACGTCGACGTCAATCTTATGTGGGGTCTCCCAATCCTTGGTCCCACGTGTGGCGTAATGTTAGGAAACGACGGCGGCATCTATCCTTATTTGGGTTTTGGCGCAATGCTACCGGGTCCGAGTTCCACGGTTTCTTTTAGTCCAGATAGCGTTTCGGGCGGCTTTAATGTCGAACTTCAAGGGGCACTCGGTCCCGCATCAGGCTCAATTGGGTGGGATGAGGCGCGAAACTCCTTTAAATCATACGGAGGTGGTAGAGGAGTATCCGCTAGCATATATTACGTTTTCTTTGCACCACCGCCGACCCAAAGATCTCGCGGACCTCACTGGAAACATCCTAACTCGGCTATGAACTCATATAATAATTGGGCGGCTCAAACATCAAGACGGAATTGTGCGTGCAACAGTCGGTAGCAGCTAAGATGAGCGAAGTTATTGTAATCTTGTTCTTGATACCAATCTTACTGGCTGGTCTCCTGATGTTTGATCGACTGGTGATGTTGCAATACAAGTATTATCGGAGTGATTGGGAGGCTGATGGTCGACCGCACGGGTTCTTTTGGTTACCAGGTGAAATTAGGAATCAGGGGGCTTGGAAAATTGAACGCGGAAGTTCTAGTGCTTCCTGGTATTGTTCGTTTGTTTGGCTGTTTTCAACTCCTTCTTGGGCGCGACAAGATACGAAGGCGAGGAAATTGTTATTTTGGTTCCGGTTATTAGCAACTGCATGAAACCTAAGTATAAGTCTTTTGGCGATTATCACCTTCTCAGGCTAAACACACGAAAAGAATCTGCAAAAGCCTGCCCGGGCAATCTTCTTCATAACTAAATGCGGCAACCAGCGCCACTTATCAATACGATGTTGTAAATCGTCTGACACAGCTCACGACTTCGCTTTCTCTCATTTTGGGCATTTCCTTTTCGACTCTCCAAAACCTTAGGGATTGAATCGGCTCAGTGAGGAAATGGAATTTGAGAGGGATCAGGAGCGCGGATATAAGAACCGCATCTGGGATATGCACGTTGGAGGACGAGTCTCGCTTTTAGTCGTGCTTCCATGCGAGATCACTTGGGGAGGTTGTAAATGTCGTCGAGTAATCAAAATCACCCGGATTTGGGCCAAATCATCGCTGAACTTGATCGAACTACTCCCATTGAGCCTTCGGCGGTCCGTCGTTGGATGGCAACGAATGATATCGAAGCTGCCAGGTGCCCTGATGGCGTTGCGCTCGAACTCAAAGGACGACAGCAGAATCAATCCGCCTTTACATCCCGAAGAGTATTTCGAGTTTGTTCGCGGTTATTATGAGCGGGCAATGCTCGAGAACCCCGATAGTGAGTGGGCCGACTCCACCACCACCGCAGGCTACGACTTTGACATTGGTTCCAACGCCTTTGGGAGGATCCGGCTATCCCAAAATCAGCAATGAGCGATCTAAAAACTCCTTTGACGCGAGCCTATTCAGCGGCACCCGAGACAGTTCGAAGGAACATTATCAACTCCGCGTTGGAGCAACTCTTCCACGACTCTTTGGGCACTGTACGCCGATGCTGGCCGACTGCAGTGTGTCTCCCTGCTCCTGCACGCCGCTGCAGACTTACGAGCGCACGATAAACAAAATTACAGCGTGGTCCGAGATTTCGACCAACAACGGTCTAAATGGCACCTACAGCGAAGGAAATATCTTCGGCTTGGATCAAAACGGATTCACCACCAGTTACCACGTGTTAGACAGCCACTCTTCTCTATCAACTGGGCCGCTCTATCTTTATCTTCCTTACCCAGGCACTTATACCTATCACATCATTGCTTATATTAACGGCACCCCTTGCAATCTCGAGCCATATCAGACTCAGGAGATCGTCATAAGAATCAATGTTGGGGAAACGGTGGATCAGGGTACTGGTGAATGCCAGACAAAAATCGGCGAACAACCACCCCAGCCCACGGTAGGCGAACCGGTAAACGTCACGAACGGCAACATGTACATCCAGCAAACGGATTATCGTTTGCCTGGTATCGGTGAAGGTTTGGAGATCACGCGCACATATAACAGCCAATCGGCACGTGATGGAATCTTTGGTCACGGCTGGACTTCAAATTACGAGGAATCGGTGGAAGCTTACGGGACGCTGCTGTTGCGATTGAATCTCGGAGATGGCCGAGCCGTCTATCTTGCGCGGCCGAACACTGCGTCCACATATGTTCCTGCTCAGCCGCTGGACTTTCGCGGACAGGTTGTTAAGAACGTTGATAATACGTACAAGCTCACCTTCAAAGACGGGCGAGTGCATCAGTTTAACTCCACGGGCAAATTGTTGTCGCAAGCGGACCGAAACGGCAATACAGTCACTCTCGCATATGACACAAACGGTTTCCTGTCCACTGTGACTGATGCTTCGGGCCGGACGCTCATCTTCACGTTTGGCTACTGGGACATGGTCAGCTCAGTCAGCGACAGCCAGGGGACAGTCGCAACGTATACAAACTACCGCGGCGGCGCCGAAACGGTCCGTTACCCAGACGGTTCCGGCTACAACTTCAATCACAACTATTCGATTGGCAAGCTGATGTCGGTAAGTGACGTCTTGGGCAATGTCCTGGAGTCGCACACCTACGACGCGCAGGGACGCGCGATAACCTCTCAAATTGCGGGCAATGGTACGGAACTCTACACGCTGAATTATGTCAGCGCCACGGAAACCGATGTCACCGACGCGCTGAACCACGTCACAAAATACTTCTTCGACACGAGCAAAGGCCGTGGTGTCGTGACCAGCATTGAAGGAACTTGCAGTTGCGGTGGATCACAGGTGCAAAGCTGGAGCTACGACAATCAGTTGAATGTCACAGCCAAAACTGATGCGCTCAATCACACGACCACATTGACCTATGACACAAATGGCAACCGGCTGACACAAACGGACGCCACAGGCACGATCACCTACACGTACAATTCCCTTGGCGAAGTTTTGACGCTCTCAGATCAAATGAGCGGTGTTTGGACGAACACGTACGACTCACACGGGAATCTGCTGACGGCAAAAGATCCGCTCAACAACACCACAACGCTGACCTATGACACGCACGGTCAGCTCTTGACGGT
>Ga0137403_10002453_pt1 | contig 22648 bp, 16 predicted proteins | sample CZOMad2_1_16fung_FD_122057 | JGI IMG/M metagenome (GOLD analysis project Ga0137403, IMG submission 122057) | Vadose zone soil fungal communities from Angelo Coast Range Reserve, California, USA - CZOMad2_1_16fungal (Hybrid Assembly) | ecosystem: Environmental > Terrestrial > Soil > Vadose zone...
GGCGTAAGCAACATTTCATTCTCGTTTCGCGGCAACAACACTGTACGCGAAGCGATGCACGCCGCATTTCTGTTTCACGCGATCCGCGCCGGCCTCGACATGGCGATCGTAAACGCAGGCCAGCTCGCGGTTTACGAAGAGATCGATCCCGAGCTGCGCGAACGCGTCGAAGACGTGCTCCTGAACCGACGCGACGACGCGACCGAACGTTTGGTCGATTTCGCAGAAAATATTAAAGCAAAGGGTAAAGCGAAGGTTAAAGATGAAGCTTGGCGCGCGCAGCCGGTCGAGGAACGGCTGAAGCATGCGCTGGTCAAAGGCATCGTTGATTACATCGACGTCGACACCGAAGAGGCGCGGAAAAATTCCCACCGGCCGCTCGATGTAATCGAAGGGCCACTGATGGCCGGGATGAGTGTGGTCGGCGATCTTTTTGGAGCGGGCAAAATGTTTTTGCCCCAAGTCGTCAAAAGCGCGCGCGTGATGAAAAAGGCGGTCGCGTATCTGATGCCGTTTATGGAGGCGGAAAAATCTGCCGGCGCAAAGCCGCAAGGCCGGATCGTCATGGCCACGGTCAAGGGCGACGTTCATGACATCGGAAAGAACATCGTTGGCGTAGTGTTGCAATGTAACAATTACGACGTTGTCGATCTTGGGGTGATGGTGCCGGCGGCGAAAATTCTGGAGACAGCACGCGAGAAAAAAGCGGATGCGATCGGATTGAGCGGACTGATCACACCGTCGCTCGATGAAATGGTGCATGTGGCCCAAGAGATGGAGCGGGAAAATTTCAAATTACCGCTGCTGATCGGCGGGGCCACGACCAGCCGGGCGCACACGGCAGTGAAGATCGCTCCGCACTATCACGAAAGCACGATCCACGTCCTGGACGCCTCGCGCGCAGTTGGCGTGGTCAATTCGCTCCTGAGTGCAAAGCAAAAGGCGGCCTTCGACGCCAAGACTCGCACTGAATACGAGGCGTTGCGTAAAGCGCATAGCGCGAAGATGCGCGAAAAGAAGCTAATCACACTTGAACAGGCGCGCGCGAATCGAACTCCGATTGACTGGAGCAGTTACGTTCCGCCGAAACCGGACTTCGCCGGAACCCGGACAATCGCTCCGTCGATTGTCGAACTTCGCGATTACATCGATTGGTCGCCATTTTTCCACGCGTGGGAATTGCGCGGAAGATATCCGGCGATTTTCGACGACCCAGTGATCGGCGCGCAAGCGCGAGAGCTGTTTGATGACGCGCAAGAAGTTTTGGACCGAATAATCACCGAAAAGTCGCTGACCCCCCGCGGTGTCTTCGCGTTCTGGCCCGCGAACGCAGCCGGCGATGATGTCGATCTTTTCCGCGATCCCGCGACCGCGGGACGCCGGGAGAAGTTGGCGACTTTTTACTTTCTGCGGCAACAAATGCAAAAACCGGCGGGACAGTTCAACCATTGTCTGGCTGATTACATCGCGGCGGACTCGCCAGATTATCTGGGCGGCTTTGCGGTCACGATTCACGGCGCGGATGAAGTTGCTGAAGAATTCAAAACTGCGCACGACGACTACAGCGCCATCATTACAAAAGCGCTGGCGGACCGATTGGCCGAAGCTTTCGCGGAATACCTGCATCTCCAGGCGCGGATCGCGTGGGGTTTCGGTGGCAACGAGAATCTCTCGAACGCCGATTTGATTCGGGAAAAATATCGAGGAATTCGGCCGGCGGCTGGTTACCCGGCATCGCCCGATCACGCCGAGAAACGAACGTTGTTCGACCTGCTCCAAGCGGAAGACAAGATCGCCATCAAACTAACGGAATCCTACGCGATGCATCCTGGAGCAAGTGTAAGCGGTCTTTACTTCTCACATCCGGACGCAAAATATTTTGGGGTTGGCCAGATTGGGCGGGACCAAATTGTGGATTACGGTCGGCGGCGCAGTGAATCAATCGCGACTTTGGAGAAGCGACTCGGACCGAACCTTGGCTACGAGTCGGGAGAATGACAAAGCACGAATGTCGAATGACGAAGGAATGACGAAGCACGAAATTGACGACGAATGCGATCATCCAAATGTTCGCAGGATCCGGCGTAGCGACGGCCGGTCTTTTTGCTGTGGAGAACGCAACAATAAAACACCCTGACAGGCATCGGGGCGAGAGGATTTGAACCTCCGACCTCCTGGTCCCAAACCAGGCGCTCTACCAAGCTAAGCTACGCCCCGCTGAACCGCGCTCATCTTTATCACACACAGTCACATGCCGCATGTCGAAAGTTCAGCGAGCGTCAATGCGAGGTGCGCTTTGTTGCGTCATCTTTCGATTACGATCAAGTTAGCCAGTCGTGAAGCTCTCGCTGCTAATCTTGGTTCTCTGCGCCAGTGCCGCGTTGGTGAGCGGCCAGGTCGCAACGGATTCCGAACTGCAATCAAGCGGACCCCGGGAAGCGCCTCTCCCGACCGCTACCGCGGAACCGACCGTGCCGGAACGCGCGCAGATTGATGAAATTTTTAAACAAACGTCCTTGGGCAAAGAAGCGGATGAGCGCCGCTTGCACATTGAATGGCGATCACTGCAAAACCGGGTGGTAAACGACCCCGACATCGTCGCCGCGAAAAGGGCGGCTGAAACGGCGCGGACCGATTTGGAGAAACGGCAGCGGCTCCGCGATTATTACGATCTCTACTATGGGCGCCTGCGCGTCCTGGCGCGGAGCGCGGAAATGAAAACAGCGCTCGACCAATTAAAAATCGCTCATGTGAGCCAGATCACGCAGGCACGAGTCCGACACGAGACGGACAGCGGTTTGCCGACACCAAGTCCGACGCCGAAAAAGAAACAAAAGGCGAGTCGCGCCAAGAAGTTTCGGGGCGAGGGCTGATTTCGGACTCCGGCCCGGAAACGCGGAAAGAACAGGCAGTTGTGAAGCGCCGGCTTGCCCCCGTCCACCCATTTGCCAGCTTCGCTTTAAGTAGATTCCACTGCCTTCGCTGTTCAAGATCGCAGAGCGCTTGAAGGTAGCCTACTGATGGAAGGCCGTATACGTATAATTGTTGTAGCTCCAGGAACCGTTAACTTGCGAACCTAGCGCCACATAGATCGTGCGGCCATCAGTAGGAATATTCTTTACAGTTGCCGAGCGGACGTTCACTTGGCCAAAGTAAATATCGGCGAGATTTGGTGAACTGCCCACGAGAAGGAAGTAGGCGGTGGCGCCGCCGGCGCTCCAGTTGAAAGTCACACTGGAAGAATCAAAGGCCGATCCCGGTGGCGGACTAAGCATCACTCCCGGCCCGGTCCTGGGCGGCGTAGGTGTCGGTGTGGCGGTTGGTGCCAGCGTCGGAGTGGGTGTCGGTGTGGCGGCTGGTGCCGGCGTGGGAGTGGGTGTGGCGGTTGGTACCGGCGTCGGAGTGGGTGTCGGTGTGGCGGTTGGTGCCGGCGTGGGAGTGGGTGTAGCGGTTGGTACCCGCGTCGGAGTGGGTGTGGCGGTCGGAGTCGGTAATGGCGTAGCCGTAGGCGTGGGAGTCGGCGCAGGTGCAGGCGTAGCGGTCGAAGTCGGTGCTGGAGTTGGTGTAGCCGGCGAATTGAGAGCCGTATAGGTATAGCTCTTGTAGGTCCAGGAGCCGCCAACGTGCGAACCTAGCGTCACATAGATCGTGCGGCCATCAGTAGGAATATTGTTTACAGTTGCCGAGCGGACGTGCACTTGGCCAAAGTAAATATCAGCGCCATTTGGTGAACTGCCCACGAGAAGGAAGTAGCCGGTGGCGCTGCCGGCGCTCCAGTTGAAAGTCGCACTGGAAGAACTAAAGGTTGATCCCGGTGGCGGGCTAAGCATCACCCCCGGCGCCGAAGGAAGCTTTTTGTTTTTCGCCTTTTGCTCGATCATCTCCATGACCGCGTCGCGATACTGGTGGCGATACTTTTTTGGTTCCCAATCCGCGCTCATGCCGTCGATCAAAGCCTGCGCCATTTTGAGTTCCTCCTCATTCAGCGCCGTGGTCGGACGATTCAATTCCTCGGGACTAAGCACTTCGCTGGCAAAATGCATCAGCTCCAGGATGAGGAACAGCCCATCCGGCTTCACCGCCGCGAGATACTCGCGATTGTTGATGACCACCTTGGCGATGCCAATTTTCCCGGTGCCACTAAGCGCCTTATGGAAAAGCGCGTACGCTTTTTCGCCGCCCTTCCCTGGCTCAAGAAAGTACGGCTTGTAAAAGAATTTCGGATCGACCTGCTCCAAATCGACGAAGTCGGTGATGTCGATGGAATCGGTGGATTCTATTCTGACCCTCTCGAAATCCTCGTCGCTTAACACGACATAACGACCGCGTTCGTATTCGAAGCCTTTCACGATCTGATCGGACGGAACCTCTTTCATGTCGGCCTCGGCGACCGTCTTGTATTTTATCGGGCTAAGGTCAGTGCGGCGGAGCGGACGGAAACTCAGCTTCTCCTCACGGGTTGCGGGATAAACCGCGATCGGGATGTAAACCCACCCGAAATTGATACTGCCCTTCCAAATTGGACGCACAAAGGTCGACTGAGCACGAACCGTTCCGCCCTCCTGAAAGCAGCCGCAACTTGGTTCAAATCCCCAGCCGGAGTTTGTAAATACCATAAACTCTCAGTTTGATTCTGCGCGGCAAAATTCCTCAGAGCGGATGCATTCGCGTGGACGCTGACCGCTACAAGCAGCATGAAACCGCCCAACGAGGAAACCGCCCGAGCGCTTGAACGTAGCCTACTGATGGAAGGCCGTATACGTGTAGCCCTTCGCAGACCAGGAACCGTTAACCCGTGAACCTAGTGTCACATAGATCGTGCGCCCGTCCGTCGGGATATTGTTTACCGTTTTCGAGAGCACCGTCACTATTCCAGAGTTGTAAATATCGGCGCCATTTGGTGAGCTGCCCACGAAAAGGAAGTAAGCGGTCGCGCTGCCCGCGCTCCAGGTAAAAGTCACGCTAGACGAAGTAAAGGTCGATCCCGGTGAGGGGCTGATCATAACCGCCGCACCGGTAGCGGGTGTCGGAGTTGGTGTAGCAGTTGGCGTTGGGGTTGCTGTTGGTGTGGCCGTCGGAGTAGGTGTAGGAGTTGGCGAACTACCTGCGAAGTCGTAGCCGATTACATCCATCACGCGGAGGTCCACGGGTGTTAGGTCGTTCTCCACGCTGGAACTGGCGACAGCGTTGAAACAATCGTTGGTGCCGCTGGCCCAGTCTTGCGGGTCACTGCCGTCCCCGTTCGGAAAATTAAACGCCTTGAGAAGCGTGGTCCCGTTATCAATGGAGAAAAATCTGCCCGGACCGTCGTTCAAACCCCGCGTGCCCGCGCCCGTATAGTGGAACAAATCAAATAGCATATAGTCTGGCTGCCCAAAGAGGTTTTGCCCCATCAAGGGAATGCGGCCCATAATTTCGGAGAACTCGTGCATCGCCACACCGATGAAATCGATCTTGCCTGACACGGCCCGATTCGCCGGGTCATAGGTGTAACTGAATCCACCGCCGAATGTGAATGTTCCGTCATTCGAGAAATCATCTGGCGCCAGGCCCAACGCCTTTGCCTCTGCCGTGCTAACGATATACAGATGGCTTCCGCCGATCGGATCGGTCGACGGCAGTGAGCCGCCAGGGCCGAGGATTGTCGCGTCATCGGCCGTCTTGGAGTCCGACGAAACTGCGCCTCGAAGCGCAGCATAACTCGAGACGGACGTAAGCATGGTGTTACTCCCTCCAAGCGTGCGGATCCCGTGGACGGCCGTCACGTTTATGTTGACGTTAATGTTGTCGCCAAAATTGTTCGTCAACTGCGAGGCTGCATAGGACGCCGCCGCTTTCATGTTGGCGATGTCGGTGCTACTCAAGCCGGCATTCGTGAACGTGGAATCCGGGGCGAAGGTCAGGTTAATCGTCAACGCGACGGCTGGTCCGCTGGCTGCGATAGCCAAGGCAATGATCACAGACCGCGTTATTCGCGCTGGCCCTCTATCCGCGAAAATCAGCTCTGACATCAGGCGGCGGATTTCTTTCATCGTTTTGCGGCGTCGAAGATTAATAATTTCAGGTGGCTATTTGTGAATTCAGTTTACTGCGGCTTGATTTGTAAGGTTACCGAAGGCTTTGCCGGCGCGATCGATTTCACGTCAGCTCGGGATGCGAGCGCTTCCAGCTGCGACAACGGAACCATCGCTCGCAAGGTGGTGGCCGTCGTCGAATCAGTCGGTAATGAGCCTCCCGACAAAGTGACCTGGTCCAGAAGCGCCTTCGATACCGATCCCTCTATATCCACAAGCACGCGGTCGCCGTCTTTAATCGGAATCGCGGGCTCAAGCGACGTTGGCTTGTCGAACGGAGGTTGTCCGCGGCTTTTCTTTAAGGCCAGTACGATTTGACCGTCGAGTTTCGCCGCGGCGGCCGCCGGCATGAATTGATTACCTGTCGTCCACAGCAGGACAAGATCGTTGCCGTTGCCGCCATGGTAATTGGCGACGAAGTAGTGAGTCAGCCCTCCGTAAGTCAGCGCAATCGTTTGCCCCTGCGCAAGGTTGCTGAAGGTTCCGCGAATGATCTCAGGTCCCGTGTTTTGCACCACCATCAGCTGCGTGCCCGGTGCCGGCGCAAAGTTCAAGGTGATGTTCACCTTTTTTCCCATCGCGGTGAAGCCGTTGGAGCTCACGGGCACTTCTGCGCCAGTTATGTAGGTAACGTTGATGTCGCCTGCGAACAGATGAGGCGTCGAGAGCGCGAACAGCCCGACCACGGCGGCGACGACCCGACCAAGAAGTTGAAAGTGCCGGAAGGTCTTAAGCTTTGGTTTCATGGTTTGATGTTCGTGTGTCTTGGGTTCGCTCTCCACCAATTCGTGGTTCGCCTTCCTTGCGCTTGCAATGCGCGAGCGTGGGATTTGAAAGCAGCACGAAGCCTGCCGAAAATTCAGGCCGGAAGAGATCACCGAATGGCTCACGCATAGGTCAAATTCTTAGACGATGATCCTTACAGGATTTTCGGCAATAAGCGATTGACATCGATGCAATGAGAATTGCGAGGTCTCGCGAAGGTCGCTGCTTGCCGATCAGTAGCCGGCAGTTATTCTAAACGCGCCTTTTTTTATGGCGCGTTCGTCTAGTGGTTAGGACACGGCCCTCTCAAGGCCGGTGCACGGGTTCGACTCCCGTACGCGCTGCCATTACACGTGGACCCTTGAACGCGGTTTGTCACAACGGCAAAATCTGTGTTTGCCGCCAAAGCCTTACCAAGCGCATTTGCAGCATGGTGACACGCCTCTTGGCTATACGTGGACGACGGAAGGTAATCAGGGTCCCTGTCCGTAATTAGCCAGCGATCTTTCGCGCGGGCTCGTTTGCACTTATGAGTTAAATGTGCGCCGCGCCTGTTTGTTTTCTTTTGTCTTGCTGTTAGGCGGTCTCCTGACCGGCTGCTGGGAAGGAATCAGCCGGCAAGTTCTTGCGACTGTTCTCTCTCTCCACGGCGAGGTCGTCTATCTTTCAAAGGGATCAACCAACTTCCGCCCCGCAAATTCGCAGGCGAAATTGAGCGCTGGCGCTGTTTTGAAAACTTCGAGTGGAGCACGGGCAAATCTCGTTCTGATCCCAGGCGCGCTCGCGCAGGTTTCCGGCGATTCGGAACTGAAGATCAACGAGCTCAAACTTAGGAAAGATGGCAACGAAACGGGGGACGCCATGCGTGAGCGGATCGCGCGGATCGAGCTGCGACGCGGTGGAATGGTTGTCCTGTTCGAAGGCGTCGCGCGATTTACTATCGAGACGCGCGAAGCGACGATTCGCGTTCTCCCAAGCTGTCTGCTTCGACTCGATGTCGATGAAAGCGGAACGCGCGCAACGTGTGTGTACGGCAAGTTCTATGCGACGCCGAAAAATGGCCAGGTCGTCGAAGTCGATGCCGGCTATTTTCGCGAATGGCCCTCAGAGCGTGGCGCCGTATCCGCTACTGAAGATCGACGAGGCCAAACGGCCACGACGGCCACCCTTGAAGCAGCCCGTGAGCTGCAAGAACTCGCCGTCGCCCAGCGCGATCGGTTGCCATTTTAGTCGACTCTTGCCGTAAACGGCTCGGGATTTGCTTTTAGGCATCTCGCCGCTCAAGGAACCGAGGGTGGGCGGCCAAACTGCCTATGTTCTCCGGTCCAAAAAGCGGATGGTGTGGCGCTTTTCTAGCGCTTACAGCCGTACTCTCGCTTACCGGTAATGCTGCGGAGCAGTCGGCACCCGCGGAAGAGCCAATTGCTGCTCCGATTACGGTCCGGGCATCGAATAGTGTCGCGCAGATCGCGACCGATGAATTTCTCACCGGATTCATTACCATGGCGGTTCGATCCGTAGGGCCAAAGTTCACTTCGTGCGTAGCAACAGCGGTCAAGCTGCGTCCGGATCTCGCCGCCAACATTGTCGTGTCCGCGCTGAATATTTCCCGGCTAAATGTACGACCCGCGGAGAGCCGGCTTTCATGCGCCATCGTCTATCAGATCGTCAAAGCCGCTGTCAGTGCTGCGCCGAAAGCAGCGCCCGTCATCGCAAAAGCTGCGATCAAGTCGGAGCCGCATTTGCGGGAATGTATTATTAGTGCAGCGATCGCAGGTGCGCCTGAAGAGGAATCCGCAATTCGTGCGGTTGTCAGTGAAACGGCGCCGATGTCAATCTTGCCAACGGCAGGCAGATTCAATCCCGCGGACAACTTACCATTCGGCAACGTCAATTCTCCGGAGCAACCTCCGGCCGGACCGTGAATGCGCCCGTCTTGCTAATCGGCTCCGCGTTGTGACAGGACAATTCGTGGCGCCCTGACAACCGTACATGAGCCTTACTCGCGTCCTCCATTACCGATTCCGCCTTGCCTGTTGCTGTGCCGGAGCCATAGCTGTTTTTTTTTTGCTTGCTGCGAATGTTTTGGCGCAGGAAGTAATTGGCGCCACCGATCCTGCGGCTACTTCGGCTCCGAGCCCACAGTCAGGTGTCGAAATGGCTTCAAGTTCGCCAACGCTCAATCCAGCGGTCGATTCCAATTTGAATCCGACAACCGACTTGAGGAACGAGGTTACGGCCGAGCCGCGCCGTTTTCAGTATGGAGTCAAAGTCACTATGCGCGGCGTTTACGATGACAATATCAACCTCAGCCAGACCGCGCGCGTGTCCGATTATTACTTTACGATTGAGCCGGTGTTGACGCTGGGATTGGGGGACATCCTCGGGCACGAAGATAATTACATTCGACTCGATTACGCCCCGAGCTTGTTTTTATTTGCCGACCATTCGGAAAATGACGCGGTTCAGCACCTCATTCACCTGGAAGGACAACACAGGTTTGCGCGCCTGACGCTGACGCTGGGGGAAGAGATCGCAATATTGGATGGCACCGATCTGCAAACTCTAAGCGACGCCAACTCGCCTGGCAGTCATCCTAATCTGGACGTAAGCGGACGCACACGATTCCAGACTTATAACACGCGAATTGGAGCGAGCTACGATCTCACCGGCAAGACCTTCTTGAGCAGCGGAGTTGATTCGCTGGTGACGGAGTACAACTCGGCAAATCTCTTTAGCTCTCAAATGTTCTCGGGAAATCTCTTTGTTAATTATCGCTACAGCGAAAAGATCGTGATCGGCGTCGGCGGCACGGGCGGAGTCGATTCTGTAGATAATCCGAACCCGGACCAAACTTTCGAGCAAGCAAACGTGCGCGCCAGTTATCAGGCCACGGGCAAGATCGCCTTTAATTTTTCCGGCGGTGTCGAGTTTCGACAGTTTGAAAACAATTCGCGCAGCGAATACATTTCACCGGTCTTTGAACTGAGCGCGATCTATCGACCCTTTGATGGCACCAGTGTTACCCTTGCCGGCAGCCGGCGCACATTTAATTCCGGCGTTCTGGCCGGCCAGGATTTTGCCGGAACCACCATCACGGCCAGTTTACGACAGCGGCTATTGCAAAGATTTTATGTCGGCGTATCTGGCGGATACCAAAACTCCGACTACTTCAGCACCGTGAGTGGCGTCGCCGCGAACCGGCAGGACAATTATTATTTCATCGAGCCGACGCTCGATTTTTCGATCACTAGATTTTGGACCGTCGGTGGCTATTATCTGCACCGGCGAAATGACAGCTCATTCCAGTCCTTTAGTTTCGATGATAACCAGGTTGGTATTCGGACCGGGCTCACCTTTTGAGCGAATTCGTTGGCGATAAGTGAGAACTTTGAGGCTGATCGTCCTGACTTTGTTTCTGTTTCCGGCGGCGATGTTCGCCCAAAGCGCAACACCGGCCGATGTTGCTCGTCCGATCATCGCGCCTATAGCCTCGAACGCTCCCATTGCGTCGACTCCCAGCAATGCTCTCAGCGCGCCGACTGGGTACGTCCTGCGATCAAACGATCAGGTGGCCGTGGAAGTTTTTGGCGAAGACGATCTGCGGACGAACACCCGGCTCAATGGCGAGGGCAACCTGAGCCTGCCACTCCTTGGATCGGTTCACCTCGCGGGCCTAACGCTTGCGCAGGCCGCGTCCAAGATCACTGAACTTTACGGACGCGATTATCTCGTTAGTCCCAGGGTGAATGTAAGTTTGGTTGGTTACGCCAAACGTCGCTTCACCATTCTCGGTCAGGTGAATCGTCCCGGAAGTTATGAGATGCCTGAAGGTAGTCCCGATGGTGTCGATCTTTTGGAAGCGATCGCCATGGCCGGGGGCTACACCCGTATCGCCGCGCCGGAGCGAATTAGTGTTCGGCGCCGGTCGACCACTGGCGATGATGAAATCTTAAGAGTGGATGCCAAACGCCTGGCGCGTCGGGGTGGCGAAAGTTTTCGAGTTGTACCCGGCGACACAGTGACCGTAGCGGAAAGTCTTTTTTAATGCCGGCTCGCCGCTTGCTTTTTGAACTCCGACTTTGAATGTAGAATTCTGCAGCCCTGCGCAGCGCCGTGACTAATCCGCCTCTCCATTCTGTTTCGCCTTTGGCTCCGGCCAGTCCGGTTTCGCTTACTCCCGTCAGCAGCAACGTCGATTTGCTCGAACAAAAGCGAGGCTTGGACTTTTTGCGCCTTTGGCATGCCGTAGTCGAACGAATTTGGATCGTCGTCCTCTGTGTTGTGGCCGGCCTTTTCCTCGCGCTCGGTTATTTAGCGCGCACCCCAAAACTTTACCAGGGCCACACTGTCCTCGAAGTCGAATTTCAAGAGCCAAGCTTGGTTGGGTCTGAAGAACCAGCGTCGCGCATACGTTCGATGTTCCTGGCCAGTCAGGAAGCGCTTCGCACAATCGAGCAAAATCTTGTCAACCGGACGCTGCTTGCACGAGTGGTGCGTGCCGAAGGATTGGCGGACGACGGCGGCCGCGCGCTTCTGGGTCGGAGCGTCACCACCAATGATTCAAGCAAGACAACATCCCGTCCCGCTCCTTCACCGACGGAGAAATCCGATGAAACGATGAATGCGCCCAGCTTCACTCCGCTCGAAGAAGCACTTGGCGGCGCGATGACCGGAATGGTTAAGCCGGTAATCCGCCGCGGCACTCGCTTGATCGATCTTAACGTGACAAATCGCGATCCGGTAATGGCGCAGCGGTTGGCTGAAGCCGTCGGTCGCGAATTCATCCGCTATTCGATCGCGCAACGGGCCGCATTTAGCCAGAACGCACTGCGCTACCTTCTGGAAGAAGAGGAACGTTTGAAAGCGAACTTGCAACGCAGCGAAGCGGCTGTCGCTGAGTATAAGGAAAAAACCCCGGACGCGTTGCAACTCGGCGGAGGCGCGGCCGCTACTGGAAGTCAAAGTGGAGCCGGCAGCTCGGGTGGTCGCAGCGGCCTGGTTGAAGACAAACTTCAGGAATTGACCAGCAAACTGACCGCGACAAAAGCCGATCGGATCCGGATTGAAAACGAGCTCAAACAAATCGAGGGCATCGGCGATAATGTGGATGCTCTTCTCGCCATCCCGAGTATCGCCGCCGCGCAAACAGTCAACGATCGCAGGCGCGATGTGTCGCAGCTCGAAGGGAGCGTTGCGACGCTGGCGCAACGCTACAAGGACAAGCATCCCAAAATGATCGCTGCGCGCGCGGCGCTAAGAGAAGCGAGAGATAGTTTGCGGCGCGCCGTCCTCGATCAACCAAACGTTTTGCAAAACATGCTCGAGCAGGCGAAAGCGACCGAGAGCAGTCTGCAAACTGCGGTTCAGGAGCAGGAAAAGGCAGCGCTCGCGCTAAACAAGGCGGCGATCGGGTATCAACAACTGGCGCGGCAAGCCGAAACCGATCGCGCCCTTTACGAAAGCGTCCTCCGCCAAATTAAACAAACGGACGTAACAAAAGACGTGAAGATGACCGCGATAAGTGTAGTGGAGCATTCGCCTTTGCCCCGCGCGCCGGTTAGCCCAAGCACCGGCAAGACGCTCATCCTGGGATTGCTCGGAGGCTTGGCGGCCGGACTCGCCTTCATCTTCGGCGCGGACGCGATCGATCGTTCGGTCAAGACGGTCGATCAAGCCGAGGCGACATTTGGTTTGCCGGTCCTCGCTGCCGTACCGGAGACGAAGGAGGAAAACAAATCGCCGCGCCTTGGACGGAACCGCGAGAGCCCTTCGACCTATCGTGTCATTTCCGACATGCCCGAAGGTCCGGCCGCGGAAGCATTCCGTAATTTGAGGGCGGCCCTTTCCCTTTTGGGACCGGAAAGCGAGCGGAAAATTTCACTCTTTACCAGCGCGTTGCCGAACGAAGGCAAGAGTTTCACGAGCACGAATTACGCTGTCGCTCTGGCCCAGCAAGGTTACCGCGTGTTGTTGCTCGACGGCGATCTTCGCCGCCCAAGTTTACATAAAATTTTCGGCTTTAGCGGCAAATGGAAGGCCAATTCGAATTACGTGGAGCCTCCCGGATTTGTCGATTGTCTGATCGGCGGCGCGAAACTTGAATCGGCTGCCCGGCCGATATCATCGGAAGAGATCGACGTTGCCGGGGACGCAATCGCGGTGCGTAGTAAAGTTCATACCGCCACCGGTGGACAATTGTTTGTTCTTGCGGGCGGACATCGGGCACCGAATCCCGCCGAGATCCTCAGTGGACCTTCGTTTGCGAAATTGATTGCCGAAGCTGGAAAGCTTTTCGATCGGGTGGTCCTCGACAGCGCACCAGTGCTCGCGGTCAGTGATACGCTTTTGATGGCGCCGCACGTTCAAACAATTTGCGTCATCATTCGCGCGCGCAAGACACCGCGACCTGCCATTCAGCGCGCACTCTCCCTAATCACGGGCGCAGCCACGCGTCCCGCCGGGCTGGTTCTTAACCGCTTGCCGCGCACTCACGGCGCCGGCTACTACTACTATTATGCTTCGCCCGGTTACGGCAAAGGCGAAGGCTCCTACTCCAGCAGCTACGCTGAAACCACAAGTCAGCAAAGCTAGCTCGGTTATTAGTTAATCGGTCCTGGTTGGCGAGTTCCAATAACCAATAACCAATAACTATTAACTATTAACCGGCCCCCATCGCGCGCTTCCCCAGCACAGTCCAAGATAAGTAGCGACGTATAATTGGATCGACACGATTTGGAGCGGAAAATCCACCAGCGCATGCACCGCCACGCCCGCGAGCGCGATCACGGCTAAGGGCAAGATCAATCGCCGCCGCCAGCTCCACTCTTGGGTAAATTCTGAAACCCTGCGAAGCGCGGTTTGCCGTCGCAAGCACAAAACCGCGTTCGCCAGTCCGCCAAAGAACATGACTGCCCACAACAGGCTACCGAGCCACCCCCACTCCATCGCCGTTTGCAGGTAATCCTCATGCAGAAAACGCCATTGGCCGGCAACCGGTGGATCCGCTGCCTTGCTGTACGCTGGAAAAATCGCGCGAAAGGTTCCCGGTCCGAATCCAAAGAAGCCAGCGGATGGCAAAGTATTCAGCGCTATTCGCGAAGCCGACCAGCGCGCATCCTGCGAAAGCTGCTCTCCCAATTGCTCCCACCTGCGAACCGGGCGGTCCAAATGAGTGGCCTGACCAATCGCATAAATCGCCAATAGAATTGCGGCGCCGCCGGCAAAAACGGTATTTCTTTCCGACCGGGACAATCCTCGAAACACGCGCGGCCCAAGTTGCGCAAGCAACGCCAATAAAATGAGGACCGCGATTAGTTGCGCCATCCGCGAAGTGTTTGCGGCCACCGCCGCCAGGTTTAGCAGAAATACGGTCAACCAGATCGATCGCACCCCCGGGCTCGCCGGAAGGCCGAATGCGCGAACAGCGAGTCCGGCGGTCAGCGGTAAGACGAGATTCAAAAACGCGCCGGCGTTTGCATGATAATAATAGGTCGCGAAGAAATTGCTTCCGTAACTACCTATCGGTGTTTGCCAGAAAATTGCTTGAGCGCCGGTCGCCTTTTGCAGTAACCCAAGCAGCGAAATCGATCCCGCGGCTATCGCGAGAACCACCCAGAGTTGAATCAGGCATTTATCGTCCTGCGAAAGATCGACAACGAACAAAACCGCTCCAATCAAGAGCGCCGCCCGAATCATCCAGGCAACACTGATCGCGTAATCGACAGAGCCCGGCGCGTGCGGTGCAAAGTTGTTGATCGCCGCAAACGTTCCAAACTCCGCGTCGTAGATGGAACGCGCATTGATGGTCATCCAAACTCCAATCACCACTAAGGTCGTCAGCAAAACGAGCAACAGCTTTGGAAACGTCGGCAGCCGTCGATTAACAATTAACTCAAGAACCCATAACAGGAGCGCAGCTCCGAGCAGCCAGTCAATTACGACGATGCTGGTTGCCGTCGTCCCGCCATACATCCACGGCGCGACGATGAGAGCAGCCAAAAAAGTCCACCGAGCACCGGCACGTAGACTAAGCAGTGACATTTTTCGGTTATCAGTTCTCAGTTATTGGTTATTCGTTCAACAACGAAACTCCGAAAAACTGAAACCTGAACTTTCAGCGTTTCAGCATGTCATCTTTGCAGGCTTTCTCTGCCCAATAACTATTAACCATTAACAAACAACTCGCTGAGCGCCGCTCAGCGCCCTTTTCCAAAAAGCATCGTATGCACTGTCTTCAACACGATCATGGCATCGAGCTTCAAGGAGTAATGCCGAATGTAATAGAGATCGTACTGAAGTTTGTTGAGCGCGTCTTCTTCGCTGTCGCCGTATGGATAGTTTACCTGCGCCCAGCCGGTGATTCCGGGCTTCACCAAATGGCGAAAATGATAGAACGGGATCTTCTTTTCGTAGCGCTCGACACATTTTTCCCACTCTGCGCGCGGGCCGATCAAACTCATGTCGCCTTTAAGCACGTTCCACAGCTGCGGCAGCTCATCGATCCGCAATTTGCGGAGCCATCTGCCGGTTCGCGTAACGCGCGCGTCGTTTTCGCGCGTGTAAATGTCGCCCTCGTCGGCATCGTTCGACGCAGTCATTGTGCGAAATTTGTAGGCGGTAAACCGATGACCTTCGCGACCCACCCGTATTTGTCCGAAGATCGCCGGGCCTTTACTCGTCAGGCGAATCAGACACCCGCTAATGACGATTAACGGGGAACTGATGACCAATAACAGCGCGGAGGCGACAACATCGAACAAGCGCTTCAAGTAATGATAAGGCGAAATCCGCGCCAGTTGAAAACCCATCTGCAACGGCCAGAACGGATCGATCGTGTGCATCGGGACGTGACGCCAGTGCGCTTCGTAAAATGATTCCAACGTGTACACGCGCGTCCGTTGAAATTGCGTGCGGACCAATCGTTCGATTAAATCCTGTCCGAGCCGATCGACGCTTTGCGCCAGGATCACGCCGCTGTAACGCCGATCGAGGTCCGTCAGTTTCGCCGCGATGCCGCCTTGGATGGTCGGCGAACCCTCGCCGGCAATTGTCGATCCAACGCGCGCGGTATCGTTATCGACAAACTCCAATTGCTGCTGATTGGGCGATTGTTTGTAAGTCTGGTAGAATTGCGTCGCCAACTCGCCGCTGCCAATAACCAGGAATGCGCGTTGCGCTACCGAAGCCACGACCGTTCGTCGAAAAAGACGGCGATAAAGGAGCGATACCGGAACGAACAAAACAAAACTGATCAAAAGGACGCCGCGGCTCGGTTTCATGTCGCCTTGGTACGCCGCCGCCGAGTAAATCAGCAGCGAACTAACTACGGCCGCTGCTGTGATCGCAAGAATATGCTCGGCTGTATAAGTCAGACCGCGCGCTTCTGTGTTTCGATTGTAACCCCCGACAATGTAAAGCGCCTGTATGATCACGATCAGCGTGATGCAATCGACCAAAACAAATTCGAACGCGCTGACAAAGAATGCGTCACGCCGCATGTAACCCACAAAACCGTAGACCAACACCCAGCAAACGATGTCACAAAGCGCACAGAGCAACCCGACTGTCCAATCGTGGTCGCGAGCACGGGCAATTATCCGCTTCGCTTCCACGCGCTCACGGGCGGGTTGATCGCGACACTCCCACGGTGCCGCCTCACTCGAATCCTCTACAAAAACATTCGCTTGAGGCGGTTTGCTTGATTCCTCAGCGAACATGAAACGCTTTTGCTGGTTGGTCGTGCGAGAGACCGTACATCAATTAATGCAAGATTGTCAGCAGGAATCAGCGCTCCATCCACTCTCGCCCGGTCCTCAACCGGCGCTAATTGGCAACCGACTAACCGCTCGCACTCACGGGCGTCTCGATCCGGTTTCGGGTGACAAAGTCTTCAAGGGCGAACAGACACCAGCACCGGTACCAGCTCTTTAGCGCAATCGGACTTTGCATTTTGATGCGCTGGAAAATTTCCTGCCATTCGCCGGTAAGCCATTCCTTGAATGGAAAAACAAAGCCTTGTTTCGGTCGCTCGCGCACCCATTGCGGAATTTCCGGGACCGCCGACAGCAGCATCCGCTTTTTGGGCGCGAGACGGAACCGCGCCGGAATTCTCTGGAGTGCCCCGATTAACTTCACGTCAACAAACGGGACCCGCAGCTCTAAACTCCACGCCATGCTCATTACGTCGCTATCGCGCAGAAGCTGATTGCGCATATAACGCGCGACTTCGAGATAGCTCACTTCATCTTCCAGGGTCGGTTGCGGCGGAACGAACATCAGCAGCTGCGATTCGCCACCCCCCGATTTGCAACCAAAACGGGGCAGCAACTTCGCGACCTCGTCTGGCGTAAAAATGCCGCGCATGGCCCAGTACGCTGCCGAGGTAATCGGAACATCAGTCAGAAAATGGCCAAGGCGATTCGTTCGGGCAGAAGTGAAGCGCTGCTGTAGCAAATGGCCGACTCCGGCTTTGATCGGATCAAGCAATCGGCTCGCGCGAACCATGAAGGGCACAATTTGAAATGAGCGATAACCACCAAAAAGCTCGTCTCCGCCCAACCCGGAAAGAACAACTTTCAAATCGTGATCGTGCGCCAATTTCGAGACGCAGAACGTGTTGAACCCATCGATGCTCGGTTGGTCTGACTTTTCCAGGAAGGCCGGCAACAACGATTTTGCCGTCGCCGAATCAAGCCGCCAATCGAAGTGGCGCGTCCCAAAGTGTTTGGCCGTTCGCGCTGCGATACCGCCCTCATTGAATTTCGGGTCGTCGAATGAGATACAGAAAGTCCGCAGCGGCGTCTTCGTCATGCGCGTCGCCAGAGCGACCACCGTGGTCGAATCGACCCCGCCACTCAGAAAAACTCCCACCGGCACGTCGCTCACCAGATGACGCGCAATTGAATCCTCCAGCGCCTCCCGGACAATATGGACCGTCTCCTTTTCAGGAATGGAATCGTCGCCGAAGTGCAGGTCCCAAAATTCCGTAATTCGGATTTCGCCGTTTCGCCAGATCATATAATGACCAGCCGGCAGAGCCGAAACGCCTTCGATCAAAGTCAGCGGCTCAGGAACCGCGCCAAAGAGCAGGTAGCCGTTGACCGCTTCACCGCAAAGCTTTGCCGGCATCAGGTTGGAGCGCAAAAGCGCACGCACTTCGGAAGCGAAAATCAGCTGACCGTTTTTCTCAAAATAGTAGAGCGGCTTAATTCCGAGCGCTCCGCGCGCGACGAAACACGATTGATCGACATCGTCCCAAATCGCCAGCCCAAACATCCCGGCGAACTCGCGGACGCAATCCGGTCCGTAGCGGCTGTACATTTTTAGGATCACTTCGGTGTCCGAACCGGACTCGAATGCCTCGCCTTCAGCCTCCAGCTCTCGGCGAAGCTCTTTGAAATTGTAGATCTCGCCGTTGAAAACGACTGTGTACCGGCTGTTCTCGCTCGCCATTGGTTGATGACCCGCCGGGCTCAAATCTTGAATTGCGAGTCGAGTGCTAATCAAACCGGCCACGCCATCCTTCGAAATAAACCGGCCTGAATCGTCCGGTCCGCGATGACGCAGATCGCGCTCAAACTGACGCAGCCGCAGATCGAGATCGTCTCGATCAAGTCCCGCGTTGATTATTCCGGCAATGCCACACATGTGCTCTGTCCTATGTCCTCTGTCCTTACTTCTTACCTTTCGCGATCGTGCCCACTAGTTCAGCGAGGGTTTCCCGGAATCGGTCGTATCCGTAGGCGTTAATCACGCTGGAGCGCAGTTCGTTCGCGCGAGACGCCTCCCCGTTCAAAGGCTTTTGGCTAACGATTTTGATCAAAGCATCGGCAATCGCGGCGACATCATCTGGGTCGATCAGAACACCGAGCGCACCATTCAAAACTGCGTCCGCCGATCCGTCTTTATTGCCGGCCAGGACTGGCTTGCCGCAACCAAGCGCTTCCAGGAAAACAATCCCAAACCCTTCGCCTTTGCTCGGCATCGCGAAAACATCGCAAAGATTGTAGTGACCGCGAAGCTCGTAATCGGCGACGTATCCGGCAAGCGTTACACTCGCACTTACATTAAGCTCGCGAATCAATGCTTCGACTCGCGGTCGATCGGGTCCGCGGCCCCCGAGGATGTATCGAACATTTGAGAAATGTTCCCGCACCAACGGCAGCGCGCGCAGCAGTTGATCGTACCCTTTGTAGCGTTCGGCGCTGGCGAGTCGAGCGATGGTCAGGATAACAGGCTGGTTCGTGGTCAAGCCATAACGCTTCAGAAGATAGTGCGGTTTTCGACCCGGATAGAATTCCTCCGGATCGAATGTGTCCGGGAGAAGCGCGATTCGATTCGGATCGAGATTAAGAGTTGACGCCATTCGTCTTCGCGTGAACTCACTGACCGCGATCAGGCGATCGGCAGCGCGCAGCGCGTTACGCACTCGCTGATTTCCGATCTCCCATACCTCGACGCCGTGGCCGACAGCCAGGAACGGAATGCGAAACAGTTTTTGTAGCCAGTGAGCAACCGGCGCGAAATTTACATGCGTCGTTACTATAAAATCGGGATGTTCCCACGCTGCCGATCTAAATAATTTCCAGGCAAACTCAGTCGTCCGCAATTTCGGACTCCACCAGCCCATCGGCGTGAACTTATCCGCCGGGTCCGACTCCGGATCGGGGTACGAGGTATCGTTTTTGGAAAAGACGGCAATTTCAGCGCCCGGCAAGACATCGCGCAATCCGCGAACGATAAAACGCGAGAAGGTCTGGATCCCGCCGATCGCCGACGCGTAGTCCGGCACCCAGACGTGGATCTTCATCTCGTATCAACCCGAACTCGCTCGAGCAGCAACCGAATCGATAAAAGCATTTCGGCAATTGTCCGCTGGCAGACATAAACCCAACCTGGCCAGCCGTCGAGAACCAGCCCGCGCCCGAACAGCAGATAGAAAAAAATAGCCGGGGCGGCAAAAAAGATTTTCCATCGCAAACGATCGGGCGCGCTCAGCTTATCGGCGGGTTGTGCCAGTAAATATTTCGCCTCGATCTTCGCGTATCTGTTCTGCGCCTGGAGCCAGCGTCTGAAGGACTTCCGGTCGTCGTGATCGATCTTGCCAGATAGCTTTAACACCTTGCCGCTGATCTTGACGCGGTGCCCGTGGCCTTCATCTTGGTACTGAGCGCAACTGCGCCGATACAAAACCGTGCGCGTGGGATAGATTGTCGCTCGCAACGGGTGTCCGAAAATGCAGTAGCGAAATTCCGCTGAATATCCCGCGGCGCCAGGCGTTGGACTGAGAGCTTGGATCTCCGCGATCAACTCAGGACTCAGAATATAGTCTGCGTCCAGCGATAACACCCATTCAGTCGTAATTTGGCTCAACCCGAAATTACATTGGCCGGCAAAGGTGTCGAACTCGCGTTGAACGACGATAACGTTTGGATGCGAAGCCTGCGCGAGCTTCAGAGTTTCATCCGAGCTAAAACTGTCGATCATGATTACTTTGTCGATCCACTTTATCGCAGACAAAGTGCGTCCGATGTTTTCCTGTTCGTTCCGCGTCAGAATAAGTGCCGTGACCGGAATCATTCGCGTCTTGATTTCAAAACCGCGGCGTACAAATCCCCTAATTGGCGACCGACCACATTGATATTGTAGCGTTCAGCTGCGAGTCGCCGCGCATTCGCCGCAAGGCGCGACGCGAGATTGGGCTGACTAAGAATTCGGCAAATCGCCGTCGCCAATTCTGCTGAATCATTCTTCACTACGATCCCCGCATCGCAACCGCGGATATCTTCACTAACCGCGACCGATTCGGTCACGATTGTTGGTCGACCGGCAGATAGCGCCTCCGCCGCAGCCACGCCGAAGTTTTCCGAGTAGGATGGCAGCACGAACACATCTGCGGCCGCGAATGCTCCCGACCTCAGCGCGCCATCGAGATGCCCGGTCCAGATCACAGCATCGGTAATCCCCAATTCTTTGGCGTGCTGACAAAGTTTCTGCCCGTAACTCAGGGCGCCGTTTCCAGCTACGACGAGGACCGCGTCAGAAACCTGCCGCCGGACGTTCGCGAATGCGTCGAGCAATAATTCGATGCCTTTCTTTTCATCGATCCGCGACAAAAACAAAATGATCCGGCGGTGGCTGGTCTGAGGAAAGCGTTGGCGAAAATCGTCAGCGTTCCCAGTTTCGATTTCAACGGGCAACGGAATAACGACAGACTTTGCGACGGCGACCTCATCACTGATTCTGCTCGCTTCCAGTTTCTCGGCTTCGGACGTGTAATGAATAGCGGCCGCGTTGCGCAGCATTGGAATCTCCACCAGTCGCAGCGATATCTGCTTCAGAAACGCGCGCCGATTTTCGATGCCCCACTTATTCAATACTCCGAGTGGCCGGACAATGTACGGCACGCTGTGCCGGCGCGCGGCCGATGCCGCCGCTCTGCTGCTAAAAGAAAAGAGCGCGTGAATATGAACGATGTCGAACCGCTCGAGGTTCGCATTTAACCATCGGGCTAAACCAAGCGATATCTTGTAGGGAAGAATGTTCCTTGGAAAATAATAGAGGGTCGCTGCGTCTTCTCTTACCGGTTCACCGATCGGCACCTTCAGCCGGGCATTGTCGCCGTCGTCATCGGTCGTTGCGATCGTAACATCGACATCCGCGATGGCGAGCGAGCGTGCCATCGCCCGCACGGCATAACTCGGCCCACCGTGCTTTAACGAAAGCGATGGAATGACATGCAGAGCGCGGATACGTTGATCATCCATGTTTTAGCAACGGCCGCAGCCAGTTTAAAAACCGCTCACCGTAGTCTTCCCAAGTGTATTTTTTAGCGCGGTCAGCTGCTGCTCTACCCATCTCTCGCAATTCGGCAGGGTTCGACAGCGCCAAATCCAATGCACTAATCAGCTGACTTTGATCGCCATAATCGACCAACAGGCCTTCAACGCGATTTGTAATCGTATCGGGTGCGCCACAGTTTTTGCTGGCTATGACTGGCGTGCCACAACGCATCGCTTCAAGGATCACATGACCAAAACCATCGGCGACTGGGTTAAAAACGAAGCCCGCCGCTTCTCGGTAATACCGATCGAGTTCATCTCGCGCGAGCCGTGGCACATGTGTAAACATCCCTCGAAAATCCCTGAGAAACTTTTCTGACAAAAACATGTCACCCACTAATCTCAACTCATGTGTTCGATGTGCCTTTAATTCTTTCCAAGCGAGTAGCAAGCGATGAACGCCTTTACGCATCGTAATGTTCCCGGCGTAAAGAAACATCGGTTTCCGCGATCTTTCCGCAGATAATGCAGTGGTACCATTGATCGCAAATGGGATCATTTCATAGGTTCCAGCTCGATGGCGCGTTAAGGACGCGCGCGCAAAAGTTGATGGACACAAGACCTGGTCGGCCGAACTAAGTTCCGCGTCTTTTCGTATCGTCCGCTCCTCGGCAAACTCATTCGGGTCATTTGCCGCTTTGCAGATGTTCGGGAATTCTGCGAACTCGCGCACCATCATCTCGTGAACTGTCCGCCAGTAAGCTGTCGGCAACTGATAGATGGTCGTAACGCCAGCTTGCTTTGCGCAACGAAAAGTTTGGAGGCAGCAATCTTCTCGCGCGAGCACCGCGCCGACGTCTGGGTTGATTCGCTGGCTCGCCAATCGATCCAAAAATGCGAACGATCCATCAATGGCCCGTGTGCGGGACTGAGTGAACGCGAGCGTGACATAAAAAACGAGATCAGATATCCATTTCGCATCGGTGAGCTCCTTCGCTACCGGCGAGGCCGGTCGACGCGAAAACG
>Ga0137403_10002454_pt1 | contig 22648 bp, 20 predicted proteins | sample CZOMad2_1_16fung_FD_122057 | JGI IMG/M metagenome (GOLD analysis project Ga0137403, IMG submission 122057) | Vadose zone soil fungal communities from Angelo Coast Range Reserve, California, USA - CZOMad2_1_16fungal (Hybrid Assembly) | ecosystem: Environmental > Terrestrial > Soil > Vadose zone...
GTCATCGCGGTCGACGTCACACCTCCATCATCGTCACCTTGCCCGAGGTGAGGTCGTAGACCCCGCCCGCGAGCTTCAACTTCCCGTCCTTTAAAAGGCCCGCGATGACGGTCGAACCTTTGCGTAGGACTCTGGCCTGCGCGCGCACGTTGCTGGCGATAGCGGTGTCCAGGTTTTTGTTCTGGCGATCGATTCCCGGCCCGATCAAGCGGTACAGCGTGCTGATCTGACCGGGCGCGTCGCCCCCCTCCAGGGCCGCTTTCACGGCGCCGCAACCGCTGTGCCCCAGCACCACCAGGACCTTGGCCCCGAGCACGAGCGTTCCAAACTCGAGGCTGGCGGTCTCTTCGGCGCCAGCCACGTTGCCCGCCACCCGCACCACGAAGACGTCGCCGAAGCCCTGGTCGAAAATGATCTCCACCGGTACCCGTGAGTCCGCACAGCTGAGGAAGGCCGCGAATGGCGCCTGCTTGGGCGCTACCGCCTTGAGGCGGTCAAGGTCGCGGTTCGCCGCGGTGATCGTGCCCTGCGTGAAGCGCTGGTTGCCGTCCAGCAGGCGCTTCAGGGCTTCGTCGGCGGTCGCGGGCGCCGTCTGCGCAAGTGCAGCATCGGGCCTCGACCCCACGCCCCCGGCGAGCACTCCGGCCCCAACCGCGGCCGCGCCGCGGAGGATGGTCCGACGAGACCAGGCGAGGTCGTTGGACACTCTCAGGCCTCCTTTCGAGGAACGTCAGCGAGAAGGGTGAGTAGGCTAACCGCCAGCGGCGCGAAGGCGGCGCTTCTTCTGCTTCTTCTTGAAGGCGGCGCGTTTCCGCGCGGTCTTCCTGCGATTCTTCACTCGCATGGCAGTCTCCTATCGGCCGGAGGGTAGGGGGCGCTCGGTGACGTTCGCTATCATAGACCGCCCGCACCAAGGCGCACAATCGTCCGCTACTCGACGATCTGATCCACCTGCAGCATCACCGTCCGGGGGATCGTCAGTCCGAGCGCGCGAGCGGTCCTGAGATTGACGACCAGCTCGAGCTTGGTGGGCTGCTCGACGGGCAGATCCGAAGGCTTTGCACCCTTGAAGATCTTGTCGACGAAGGTGGCGGCGCGCCGGTAGTGGTCGGGGTAGTTGACCCCGTAGCTCGCGAGCCCTCCGATGAACTCGGTCGACGCGTACACTGCCGGCAGCCGATGCTTGGCCGCGAGATCGACGATGAGCGGCGCGTTCGCGAGCGTGAGGGTCTCGAGCCCGACGACGAGCGCGTCCGCGCGCTCCCGCATGGCGGTCTCGAACGCCGGCCGCAGATCTTCGGCCTTGCGCACATCGAGCAGCAGAGGCTGGACACCGAGCGATCGCGCCGCCGTCTCCACGGCGGTCCACTGACGAGGGATGGCCGGGTTGCTCATGTTGAACAGGGCCGCGATCCGCGCGGCCTTCGGGACAAGCTCTTTGAGCAGCTCGACGCGCTTGGGGTATATCTCGGTCACGGTCGCGCTCAGGCCGGTGATGTTGCCCCCTGGATGGGCGAGACTCGTGATGATGCCCTGGCCGACCGGGTCGCCGACGCCGGTGATGACCACTGGAATCACCGGCGTGGCGTGCTTGGCCGCCAGAGCTGCGGGCGTCCCTCTCGTCAGGATCAGGTCCACCTTGAGGCGGACCAGCTCGGCCGCAAGGTCGGCGAACCGATCGTCGCGGCCCTCGGCCGAACGATACTCGATGACAAGGTTCTTGCCCTCGACATACCCCAGTGCTCGAAGCCCCTGCCGGAAGCTCTCGAGGTTGGCGACGTTGACCGTGGGCGAGGTGCGCTCGAGCACGCCGATGCGATAGACCTTATCCGGCGGCTGCGCCTCGACCGCGAGCGGCGCCCAGAGGAAGCCGAGAGTCAGAACGACCGCGAGCCGGATCGACCGCATGCGCACCTCGTTGTGTGATGGCTGGCAAAATGCCAGCGTCCTGACAGGCACACACCTTGAATGCCGGAATCGGCCTGCGCGATTCAGGGATTCGCATTCTCTCTTCTGTCGGACATTTGAAGTCAGCTCCTCAAACGGCCGGACAACTGCACGCACGCGGCGTGCCACTGCGCGGCTCGTGGCTCGCGTCAATATTCTTGCGTGTCTGGCAGGTGCCGGCGCGGCGCGGTTCGCTCGGTTCGGGCAATCCACCCGATGCGAGCGTGGAAATGGACACTCGAGGTCAGCGGAGCCAACTCTGCCGTTGACCGGGCACGCTCGGGCGCTTAGCTTGCTACCATGCGAGGGCGGCTGGCGAGTGCGCCGACCGAAGGGCTGGGCGACGGAACGAACCGCGAAGAAGTGAGGAGGACACCGATGCGCACTCAGTCCTGGAATCGGCGCGACGTGCTGAAGGCTGTCTCCGCCGCGGCGCTGGCCGCCGCCGCTCCCCGTTCCGCGGCCGCCCAGTCGGTCAAGTGGTCGATGGGCACTGAGGCGCCAAAGCTGAAGGCCCCGGCCAACGCCGCCGACTGTCACCACCACATCTACAACGCCAAGTACCCGGTCGATCCGAGGGCCACGCTGCGCCCGGGCGACGCGCTGGTGGCGGACTATCGCGCCCTCCAGAAGCGCATCGGGACGACCCGCAACGTCCTCGTGCAGCCCTCGACCTACGGCACCGACAACCGATGCCATCTCGAGGCGCTGGCCGAGTTCGGTCCGGCGGCGCGCATGGTCGCGGTCGTCGACGACACCGTGTCGACCGAGGAGCTCAAGCGCATGCACGGGCTCGGAGTGCGAGGCATTCGCTTCAATCTGGCGCAAGCGGGCGCCACGACGCCCGAGATGATCGAGCCCCTGTCGAAGCGGATCAACGACCTCGGCTGGCACATCCAGATCAACGCGCCGGCCGTCAAGATCATGGAGATCATGTCGATCCTCGAGCGCGTTCCCGCGCAGATCGTCTTCGATCACCTCGCGCACATCCCGGAGCCCGAGGGCGTCAACCATCCGCTCTACGCCAGGGTGCGGGCGCTCATGGACAAGGGCCGCACGTGGGTCAAGCTGTCCGGTGCCTACGCGGACACCAAGGTGGGGCCGCCGACCTATTCGGACTCCAGCGCGGTCGCGCGCGCGTACGCGAAGGCCATGCCGGAGCGATGCGTGTGGGGCAGCGACTGGCCGCACCCGAGCGAGCAGTCCAAGCACCTGCCGGACGACGCCGTGCTCTTCGACCTGCTCACCGACTGGGTGCCCGACGAGAAGGTTCGCCACCGCGTGCTGGTCGAGAATCCCGCGACGCTCTACGATTTTCCGAAGGGGTGACCCGCCACGCGCCGGCGCCAGATCATCGCGTTGATGCTGTCGGGAATATTCCCGGGGATCGGGCAGCTCTACAACCGTCAGCCCGTGAAGGGGGCGATCGGGCTCGCCCTCGGGGTGGCGCTGACCTGGGCTGCCGCCCGAGCCGCCCCGGCCGATCCGCTCGCGCTCGGTCAACCGGGCGCCGACGTCCTCGTGCCGCTCCTCGCGCTCCTGGCCGTCTGGGCGTGGTCCCTCATCGACGCGTGGAGAGCCGCCGGCCGCTGAGGCCCGGAGGCCAGGAGGCCGTCGGGGCGGGAATCGTTACCGGAGACGCGGAGCGACTTCTTGCGCGTAGAGGCGAATCGAGGTGAGCACCTGGTCGAGCGGGATCCGCCCGCCGACGTTCGACTCCATGATGACCCCCGACAGGCCCAGCGCGTCCTGTAGCTGGCGCAGCCGGTCGACGACCATGTCCGGAGTGCCATAGGCCACGCGATCGCGCAGCAGGTCTTCGTAGCTCACGTTGGAGAGTCGCTCGGCGCGTTCGGCGCGCTCTTCCGACACGGTCGTCCCCGTTGCGCCGACCGACTGAGCCATGTTCTCGGCCAGGCGGCGATAGGCCCGCATGGTGCTCTCCTCCGGCTCCGAGCGCGCCTTGGCCGCGGTGGCCGCGACGTAGATCGGAATGCGGAGGTAGACATTGCCGTCGCCCGCATGCCCGGCCTCGCGCCGCGCGGCGCGATAGGCCCGGAGGTGGCCGATGGCCTCGGGGACGTCGAAGCCGCGCAGCCCGGTGACGAGCGAGTATCCCATGCGCCCGACCATCGGGAACGTGTCGTGCGTGGTGGCCGCGACCCAGATCGGTGGGTGGGGCTTCTGATAGGGCCGCGGCACCACCGTGAGACTGTCGAACGTGAAGTATTTTCCGGAGTGCGAGAAGCCGTTCTGCGTCCACGCCTTCAGGATGACGTCGAGCGATTCCTGGAAGCGCTCGCGGCTCTCGTCGTAGCGGACGCCGTAGCCCGAGTAGGCGCGGGGAAAGCCGCTGCGCCCGACGCCGAAGTCGAGGCGACCCTGGCTGATCTGATCGACCGTGGCGGCTTCCTCGGCGGTGCGGATGGGGTGACAGAGCGGAAGCACGCTGACGCCGGTGCCGATGCGCAGGCGCTTCGTTCGGGCGGCGATCGCCGCGGCCAGCACGAGCGGCACCGAGGCGATCGACGGGATGCCGGCGCCCATCGGGTCGGTCGGTCGCCGGTGCATGGCGAAGTGGCGCTCGGCCAGCCAGACGCCGTCGAGCCCGTGCGTCTCGGCGATCTCGGCGATCGACATCGCTTCGGCAAACGCTTCCTCCTGCGTTCTTCCCTCGCGATAGTCGCATTCCATCACCAGGCCGACGTGCATGTCATCCTCCACACCGCCCGGAGCGTCTCGGCGGTCGGCCGATTATACTGCGCCCTGAGCCAGGGCAACGGCGCCCCCGCCTATCCGCATCGCTGCTCCGACGTCGCTCCCGTCAGTTGCCCTTGACCCAGGTCTGCGTCTTGTAGAAGGGGCCGAGATAGCCCCGCACCTTGAGCTTGGCGGCCTCGGTCCACACCTCGGCCTTGTAGATCTTGCCGTCCTCGGGGTCCGTGATCGTGCCGTTCTTGTAGCGGTCGTCGCTGGCGCTCAGATCCTTGATGATCACGAGGCCCACGATCGGCTTGTCCTTGTCCGGCCCCGTGCACTTGGTGCAGATCTTCGGCTTGCCCTGCGGGTCGTTCGGCTCGGTGAGCCCGGTGATCTTGCCGAACAGCTTTCCGCCCTGCTGGTAGATCTCCACGTCGGACACGACCTTGCCGGTCTTCTCGTCGACCGTCTTCCACTTGCCGACGATGGAATCGAGCGCCACGGCTGGCGTGGCGACCAGCAGCACCGTCAGCGTCAGGAGAGGACCGATGCGGTTCATGTGGCTCCTCCTTGAGGGTGGGCGCGGGGTCTATTTCGGCGGCGGTTCCGCCACGACCGTGCGAAGCGTGGCGAGATATTTCTGGGCGGCGCGCTGCACGTCGGCGGCGGTCACTGCGCGCACCTGGGCCTGGTAGCGGTCGAGGAATTCGTAGCCGACGCCCGCGGTCTCGAGCGAGGCGAGATACCACGCCTGGCGTGCGTTCGTACGGCGGTCCATGGCGAGGGTGCCGAGCAGGTAGGCCTTGGCGACGCGCAGCTCCTCGTCGGACACGACCTGCTTCTGGATGCGCTCGAGCTGCTCGCGAAGCGCGGCCTCGGCCTTCTCCTGATTGGCCGGCGCCGTGCCGAGGAGCGCCAGGAAGTAGCCCGGGCTCACGCGAAGCGGCTCCCGCGCGGCGGTGGTGTAGGCGAGTCCCTGCTTGTCACGGAGCTCCGAGAAGAAGCGGCTGGCCAGTCCGCCGCCCAGCACCGTGGTCACCACCTTCATGGCCGCCAGGTCGGGATCAGTCAGGGAAGGAGCCAGCCCGCCCATGAGGATCTGGGACTGCGCGCCCGGCACGGTCAGAACCGCTCGCGCGGCGGCGGGCGCCGGCGGTGGCGTCGTGTTGGGCGCCGGCGCCGGCGCCGCGGAAAGCGCCCCGAAGAGTCGCTCGGCCCGGGCGACGACGTCCTGACGCTTCACCTTGCCGCTGACCGCCAGGACCATGCCCCCCGGCACGTAGTGGCGCCGGTAGTGAGCGAGGAGCGCGGCGCGATCCATTCGCTCGACGCTCTCCTTGAGCCCGAGAGCGTCCCACCCGTAAGGGTTGTCGCCGAAGGTCCGGGCCAGCAGCGCGTCGAAGGCGGCATCGTACGGCTTGTCGGCGCGGTTCCGGATCTGCCGCCCGAGGAAATCGCGCACGGCCTGGATCGTCCCGTCGCTCAGCGCCGGCCGCAGTGTGACGTCGGCCACGAGGTCGAGCATGTCCAACCAGAAGCGCGAGAGCGCGGTGGCGGTGATCTCGGCGTAGTCGGCGTCGGCATAGGCGTCGATGCTCCCGCCCATGCGATCGGCCGCGTTGACGATCTCGGTCCCGTCGCGCGTGGTCGTGCCCCGCACCACGATGAGCTGGAGGAAGTTGGAGAGCCCGGCCATCTGGCGGGTCTCATAGCGCGTACCCATCCGCACCATCAGCGACATTCCGACGACCGGCGCGGTCGGGTTCTCGCGCACGAGCACGGTCATGCCGTTGGCGAGCCGGGTGCGCGCGACGGCGCCCGTCGCGCCGTCGGCGGCGCCCGCGAGGCTCGCCGCCGCGAGGAGGCCGAGAGCCGCGAACCCCGCGGCGAGCGTGGCGGCGAGGGAGCGGCGGGTCATGGCTTGGGCCGGAAGGCGAGCTGGGCGTAGTTGGTCCGCGAGAGGTAGCGGCGTGCCGCGTCGCGGATCTGCTCGCGCGTGATCTTGCCCAGCCGGTCGATATAGCCGAGCTCCGCCTCCAGCGTCCAGGTGGTCTCGGCGAGCGCGTAGGCGTTGGCGAGCCCCTCGGACGTCTCGGTGTCGAAGGCGTGCTGCGATTCGAACTGGATGACGGCCAGCTGCCGTTCCTCCTCGGTCGGACCCGATTCCTGCATTCGCACGATCTCCTCGAGGACGATCTGCTCGACCCGCTCGAGATCCTTGGCCTCCAGATCGGCCCGTAGTGTCACGATGCCGCCGCCCATCTGGGCCGCGTAGTTCATCGTGATCGAGGACACCAGCCGCTCCTGGTCGCGCAGCCGCTTCGCCAGCCGCGAGCTCTCCGCTCCCGCCAGGATGGTCGTCAGAAGATCGACCGCGTCGCCGCTGAGGTCATTGGCGGGCGGCGCCTGCCAGCCCATGGCGAGCCGGGCCTGCTGCTCGGGACGCTCGACCGTTCGACGCACCGGGCCGACGAGCGGGCGCGGCGCCGGCGCCGGCACGGGCTTGTAGCCCGTGGCTGGGACGACACCCCAGATGCGATCGACCATGGCGCGGATCGCCTTCACCTCGACGGGCCCCGCGACCACGAGCGCCATGTTCTCCGGCGTGTAGTACTGCCGGTTGTACGTTTGCAAGATTTCGCTGGTGGCGGCGCTCAGCGTGGGCCGCGTGCCGAGCACCGGAGAGCCGTAAGGGTTGTCGGCGAAGACGAGACCGTAGAGCTGCCGGATGATGGCGGCCTTGGGATTATCGGTCTCGATGTTCGCTTCCTCGAAGATTACCTCGCGCTCGCGCACGACTTCGTTCGGATCGAACTTCGAGCGGAAGACCATGTCGGCGAGAGTCTGCAAGGCCATCTCGGTGGCCTCGGTGGGAACGACGATGTAGAAGTCCGTGTAGTCGAACGAGGTCGTCGCGTTGGTGCGCCCGCCCACGCCTTCCACGGCGCGATCGATGTAGCCCGGGCCCCACTTGTCCGTGCCCTTGAACAGCATGTGCTCCTGGAAATGCGAATAGCCGAGCTGGTCCGGTCGCTCGTACCGCACGCCCACGCCGACGTAGAGATAGACGGCGACGATGTCGGCAGCGCGGTGATCCTGGACGATCAGCCGGAGGCCATTGGGCAACACCTGACGGACCGGAGCGGGCAGGTCGCCGCCGGCGCTGTCCTGGCCCGAGAGGCCGGCGCAGCCGCTGGCCAGCAAGAGCGCGACGACCGACGCGAGCACGGCCGTACCGAGGGCCCGGTGCGGTCGACTCACTGGACTATGCCGGTCACGTCGAGCACCTCGCCGGCTCGAAGCACCGTCACCTTGAACGGACTGCCGGCGGGCTTGCTCGCCAGCAGATCGCGGATCTTCGTCAGATTGGCCGCTTCGGCCTTGAGGCCCTCGACGGCCAGGATGATATCGCCGCCCAGCGGGACCTGGTCGCCGCCCAGGTTGGCGATCATCGTGGCGCCGCGAAGCCCCATCGCTTCGGCCGGCGAGCCCTTGGCGACCGTCTTGACCATGAAGCCGGTCGATCCGGGCGGCAGATTGAGCAGGTCGGCCTGCTGGTCCGTGAGCAGCTGCCCCTCGAGGCCCGACCAGAACGATCGCTTCTCGAGCAGGAGCTTCTTCGCGGTGTTGATGGTCACCACGAAGCCGAGCCCCTCGCTGCCGCCGCTCTTGGAGATGTTGTGACTCACGATACCGATGACCTCGCCCTTCATGGAGAACATCGGCCCGCCCGAGTTGCCCGTGTTGATGGTGGCGGTCGTCTGGAAGAACTCGGCGAGCGGCATGGTCTTGTACACCGTGTTGGGCTTCCACCGGGCGCTGATCAGGCCGTCGCTCAGCGAGTAGCTGAGCCCATACGGAGCGCCCACGATGATGACCGGATCGCCCACCTGGACCGGATCGGAGTTGGCGAGCGGCGACGACTTGGCGCCCGTGGGCACGCGCTCGAGCTGGAGCAGGGAAAGGTCGGCCGCCGGCTCGGAGGCGACCACGCGCGCCTTCACGGTCTCGCCCCCCAGGAACTCGACGGTGATCTCGTCCATGGCGTGCACGACGTGGGCGGCCGTCATCACCTTGCCGTCGGGCGAGATGAGCACCCCCGAGCCCGTCTCGTTGAATCGTGTTTGCCCGCTCGCGGCCACCTCGTGACCCTTGGCGCGGATCACGACCACGGACGGGGCGACCTTGCGAAACACCTCGCCCGCAGTCTGAGCCTCGACGCCGGACGATAGCCACGCGACCCACCCCACTACCAGAAACGCCGCCAGTCCCCGCTTCATCGCACCGTTTCTCCCGGATCGAGGCTTGTTTACCCCTTCCGGCGGCCGCGGATTCCGCGGAGCTCGAGGGGCCCGGTCGGCAGCATTACGCGGGCGGGCGAGATACGCAAGGACGATGGCGGGGAGGCGCGGACCGCACCCGCACGGGAAGGAGCGTGCCTTCCCGTGCGCTATCCGAAGTGGTTCGTTCTGTGCCTACGGAAGCGAGACGCTCGTGCTGTCGCCGGCGGCCGAGATGTTGAACGTACCCGAACCGGTCGACGCCGTGTACGCGTACGGCGAGCTCCAGCCGGCCGGAGGCGGAGGAACGCGCGCCATGAACGGACCGGCGGTCTGGCCCTGGTTGTTCGTGGCCACCACGGTCAGGTCCGCGAGGGCCGTCGGCAGCACACCCATGTGGGCGCCGTAGATGGAGACCGAGGACGCGAGAGCCCGAGCATCGGCCTGGGCCTTGGCGATCCGCGCGCGCGCCTGAACGTTGGCGTAGAGCGGGATGGCGATGGCCGCCAGGATGCCGATGATCGCGACGACGATCATCAGCTCGATGAGCGTGAAGCCTCGCTGGTTCGCTACCGTAAGACGTTTCGCTGTCCACCACCGATACATGAAATCCCCCTGTCTGAGCGCTCTGGGTTAGACGCAGGTTCGTTGCCAATATGGGCTGCAGCTTCGGTGCCATGCGCGTGCCGGGAGGCACGTCCAACGACTCAGGCACTTAACGACTTCACATTTCCGTTATTTCGGCACGGCTCATCAGATGTGCCCATGCACGCTGGCACCCTTTGCCGTGTCTACCGCCGGACGGATCCGTACCAGCAAGCGAGCTATTTCTGCACACCACCCGCCGCACTGCTCGCCGGGGCGGCTCCCGATTTCCGGAGTGTGAAATTCCCGAGGGGCCTCGTGTACAGTCGGGACGATGCCCGGAGGATCCGAAGCCACCGAGGGAGGCGGACGGAGCGCGCCCGGGCCTTCGCCGGTGCGCCTCGGCGCGCTCCGCCACCGCGATTTTCGATTGTTCTGGATCGGCCAGCTCATCTCGCAGGTCGGCACCTGGATGCAGAGCGTGGCGCAGGCGTGGCTCGTGCTCGAGCTGACGCACTCGCCGCTCCAGCTCGGGATCGTCAGCGCGCTCCAGTTCACGCCGATCCTGCTCCTGTCACCGGTCGGTGGGGCGCTGAGCGATCGCTTCGCCAAGCGGCGGGTTCTCCTCGTGAGTCAGACGGTGATGCAGCTGCAAGCGCTGGCGCTGGCCGCGCTCGTCTGGAGCGGGTACATCCGCTACTGGCATGTGGCCGTGATGGCCGTGATCTATGGCCTGGGGCGGGCGCTCGACATTCCCGCGCGCCAGGCCTACGTCACGGATCTGGTGGGGCGCTCCGATCTGCCCAACGCGGTGGCGCTCAACTCGGTCATCATGAACGGCGCGCGCATCGTTGGCCCCGCCGTGGCGGGGCTGCTCATCGCCGCGTTCGGTGTGGCGCTCGCCTTTTTCCTGAACGGCGTGAGCTTCGTCGCCGTGCTTGTCGCGCTGCTGGCGATCCGGACCGACGGGCAGCCGGATCCGGCCGGGCGGCTCGGAATCCGGGAAGGAGTTCTCGACGCGGTCGCCTATGCCGCGAAGACGCCGCCGGTGGCGTTCACGCTCGGGCTGATGGTCGTGGTGAGCCTCCTGGTCCTCAACTTCAACGTGGTCGTCCCGTTGGTTGCCCGGAACGTGCTGAACCAGGACGCGCACGGATTCGGGCTCCTCATGTCGGCCCTGGGCGCCGGCGCCGTCGCCGGAGGCTTCAGCGTCGCCCTGTTCCGCACCGGCCAGCCGCCGCTTTCATTTCTGGTGGGCTCGGCGGCGACGCTCTGCGCCGGACTCGTCGCGCTGGCGCTGGTCGATCGCTTCGCGGTCGCGTTCGCGGTGCTCGCGCTCCTGGGCTGCGCGCAGATCCTCTTTACGACGGGGTGCAACACCACCCTGCAGCTCGCCGCGCCCAACAATCTACGCGGGCGGGTGATGGGTCTGTACACGGTGACCTTCGCGGGAATGACGCCGTTCGGCTCGCTGGTCGTCGGCATGGTCGCCGAGCACCAGGGCATTCGGGCGGCCTGCGCCGCCGGCGGCGCCATCGGGCTGCTCGGGGTCGCCCTGCTCGTGACGATCGCCCATCGCGCCGGCATCGTCTGGAGACCCGCGCGGGCGGCGTAGTCGTCTCGAATTCGTGTCAGGTGTAGCTCTCAAATGTCGACGACTTGCCGCGGACTTGACAAGCGACGCAACCTGTCCATAATGATGCAGCTTTTCCGGATAGATTCCGTCTCCGTCGCGCTTTCTCGATCGGTCTATGACGAGGAGGATCGACATGACTCGACGTGCTTGGACTCAGACGCTCCTGGCTCTCGCCGCCGCCCTGGCCCTCTTGACGGCAGGTGACCCGGCGGCCGCGCAGAAGTCGGGGGCTGCTCCAATTCTCACTGGCCCGCTGGCGAAGCTGGACATCAAGCCCGCCCAGATCGAAACCGCGCGGAGCGCGCCGAAGGGCACGTTGACCGTCGCGATGCACTTCGCGCTCGACCCGGGCTGGCTGGATCCGCTCGAGCACATCACCGCGGTGACGATGCAGATGTACGACTACATCGTCCACGACGCCATGATCAAGCCGATGCCGTACGGTTTCGTCACCTACGGCCTTGCCGAGCACGCGGAGCTGTCGGCCGACTTCCGGCGCGCGGCATTCCGGCTCCGCCCGGGCCTCAAATTCCACGACGGGCAGCCGCTCACGACCGCGGACGTGAAGTGGACGTACGAGAACTTCAAGGGCGCTTACGCGAAGCTATTCCACGACAAGCTCGAGCATATCCAGATCGTGGACGACCGGACGATCGTGTTCCACTTCAAGGAGCCGTTCATCGACTTCATGGACCTCTACAACGGCGGGGTGAGCGGCATCGGCTGGATCGTACCGCGGAACTATTACGAGAAGGCCGGCCGCGACGGGTTCAAGGCCAAGCCGGTCGGCGCGGGGCCCTACAAGCTCGTGGGCCAGCAGGCCGGCGTGCAGATGACGTTCGAGGCGTTCGAGGGCTACTGGCGCCGGACGCCGGCGACCAAGACGATCGTCGTGAAGGGCGTCCGAGACCTCACGGCGCGCATGGCCGGCCTCCAGACCGGCGAGCTGGATCTCGCCTTCGGCATGACCGGCAAGCTGCTCTCGCGCGTGATGAGCGATCCGAACCTCCGGTGGGACCCGAACTACACGGGACCGTGGTGGCTCATGTTCCCGGGCTACAACGAGCCGGGCAGTCCCTTCCGCGACAAGCGCGTGCGCCAGGCGGTGAGCCTGGCGATCAACCGGCCGTTCCTGATCAAGCAGGAGACGCAGGGAATCGGCAAGCCGACGGGCAACTGGATCAGCGTGGAAAATCGCGATGCGCTGCAGGGCCAGGAGGCGCCGGCGCTCGAGTTCAACCTCGAGAAGGCCAAGCAGGTGATGGCCCAGGCCGGCTTCGCCGCGGGGTTTGAGGTCGAGTACACGCCGTTCCCGCCGTACTTCGACATGGGCGAGCGCATCATGAACGATCTTCGTGCCATCGGAATCCGGGGGAGGATGCAAACGCTGGAGGGACCGGCATTCCGGGCGAAGGTCGGCGGGGGCCGCAAGAGCTATCCGGGCAACCGCAACATCGTGCAGAACATCGACCCGAGGGCCGGCGGCGCGAAGGCCAACATCGCGGTGTACGCGGTGTGCGACAGCCCGTCGTCCTTCATCTGCGACCCTCAGATCGAGGCGCTGTGGAAGAAGCATCAGGCAAGCCTGGACCTCGGGGAGCGCGAACGGCTCGTCAAGCAAATCCAGCGAATCATCCTCGACGAGCACTATTTCGTCCCGATCTACTTGAACCCGTTCGTCCACGCCGTCGGGCCCCGCGTGCTGCCGGAAGGCGACGGGTTCCATCGCTACTGGGACACGCTGAACGCGCCGTACCCGTGGCCGTGGGAGATCTGGGAAGTGAAGGCTGACCGGTGAAGAAGTACGTCCTCGTGCGGGCGCTCTACAGCGTGGTGACGCTGTGGCTGCTCGTCACGATCATCTTCGCGCTCGTCCGGCTCACCGGCGATCCGGTGGCGATGAAGGCCGAGGCAGGCGCCGACGCCGCGTACGTGGCGCAGCTCAGGCAGAGCTGGGGCCTCGATCAGCCGCTCCACCGGCAGTACCTCTCGTTCATCGGGCGGCTCTTCCGGGCCGACTTCGGACACTCGTTCGAGAAGTCGCTGCCCGTTCGCGACATCTACTTCGAGCGGCTGCCGAATTCGCTCAAGCTCGGCTTCGCCGCGTTCCTGATCTCGATCGTGCTCGGCGTGCCGTTCGGAATGCTGTCGGCGCTGAAAGTGAACTCGTGGTGGGACCACGTCGGAAAGCTCGTCGCCCTGTTCGGGCTGTCCATGCCCGGGTTCTTCCTCGGGCTGGTGCTGATCATGATCTTCGGCACGGGGCTGCGCTGGCTGCCCGTGCTCGGCAAGGGCTCGAGCGCCTTCGTCTGGAGCGTCCCGTCGACCTGGGTGACGTTCTGGTTCAGGGACTGGGCGCATCTCGTGATGCCGGCCTTCGCGCTCGGCTGGTACTTCTCGGGCGCGATGCTGCGGATCACGCGCTCGGGCATGCTCGAGGTGCTCGGCAGCGACTTCATCAAGCTCGTCCGTTTGAAAGGGGTTCCGGAGCGGATGGTCGTCGCCCGGCACGCGCTCAAGAACTCGATGATCCCCGTCCTGACCTTCGCCGGGTTGAACCTCCTCATCATGGTGAACGTCGCGGTCGTGATCGAGGTCATCTTCAACTGGCCGGGCGTCGGCCAGCTGCTCTACGACGCGCTGAGCAATCGCGACTTCCCGATGGTGCAGGGCGTCGTGCTCATGTCCGGGCTCATGATCGTGCTGCTCAACTTCACGATCGATGTCCTCTACGGGTACGTCGATCCGCGCATCCGGCTGTCGCTCTAGAACCGGGTCGGAGTAACGACCTGCCGAGGGTATTCGACCGAGGGGGGTGACGTCATGGCGACGATCCCGATCGGCGCCGACCGTACGATTGCGACGCGGCGCGCCGCCCGGCGCGGCCTGCGCGCCTTGCGCCAGGCGCCCCTGATTCCCCTCGTCATTCTCGCGGTCCTGGTGTCGGTGGCCATCCTGGCGCCGGTGCTGGCGCCGCACGGTAGGCTCGATCCGGTGAAGCCGACGCAGGAGCGGTGCCTCGCGAAGTACGGCACGCCGGACTGTCCCTACGTCGACAACGTGCCGCCCTTCTGGTCGCGGGGCAGTCGGCTCGAAACGCCGCTCGGCACCGACTTTCTCGGCCGCGACGTGCTGAGCCGGCTCATGTACGGCGCCCGCATCTCGTTGATCGTGGCGCTCACCGGCGCCCTCTTCGCCGGAGCGATCGGCACGGTGCTCGGCGTCCTGGCCGGATACATGGGCCGGTGGTGGGACGAGATCATCATGCGGATCACGGACGCCTGGCTGACGCTGCCGTCGCTGGTCTTCGCGATCCTCCTGTCGAGCGTCCGCGGCCCGGGCCTGTGGAACGTGGTGCTCATCCTCGCGCTCGTGTTCTGGAGCCGGTACTCCCGCGCCGTCCGCGGCGAGGTGCTGTCGATCCGCGAGCGCGACTTCGTGAAGCTCGCGGAGATCAACGGCATCGGCAAGCTCACGATCATGTGGCGCCACCTGATCCCGAACGTGATGAACACGGTCATGGTGCTGTTCAGCCTCCAGGTCGGCGTGGCCGTGATCATCGAGGCGTCGCTCAGCTTCCTGGGTGTCGGCGTCCCGCCGCCGGAGCCGTCGTGGGGCCTCATGATGGCCCAGGAGCGGGAGTCGCTGATGGAAGGCAGGTGGTGGCTCGAGATCTTCCCGGGCATCTGCATCACGCTGCTGGTGCTCTCGGCGAACATGCTCGGGGATTGGCTCCGCGTCCGCCTGGATCCGCAGCTACGCAACCGGTAGTCGACGAGGCGTGTCATGCTGAAGAAAGCCTTCGCGATCCTCTCGGGGCTGACCCTCACGTGCGGCGTCGCCTGGGGTCAGGGTGTCCCGTCCACGTCCAGGCCGATCCTTTCGGGGCCGCTGGCCAAGCTCGACATCAAGGACGCCCAGGTCGAGGCGGGAAGGGGAACGCCGAAGGGTGGGTTGAGAATCGGGCTACATTTCGGCATCGATCCCGGGTGGTTCGATCCGCTCGGGTATCACGGCGCGGCCCTGCAGTTCTTCTATTTGATGCACGACGCGCTCATCAAGCCGATGCCGCAGGGCGAGTTCACCTACGGCCTGGCCGAGCGGGCCGAGATGTCGGCGGACTACCGGCGCGCGGCCTTCCGCCTGCGCCCGGGACTGAAATTTCAGGATGGCCATCCCCTCACGACGGCGGACGTCAAGTGGACCTACGAGAACTATCGCGGCCTCAACTTCAAGTACCTCCAGGAGAAGGTCGAGAACATCCAGGTCGTGGACGACCGCACGATCATCTTCCACTTCAAGGGACCGTTCGTCGACTTCCTGGATCTCTATAACGGGTCCGGTAGCGGCATCGGGTGGATCGTACCGCGACACTACTACGAGCAGGTCGGCAAGGACGGCTTCAAGGCCCGCCCCATGGGCGCCGGCCCGTTCAAGTTCGTGAGCCAGGAAGTCGGTGTGCAGGTCTCGGTCGAGGCCTGGGATCAGTACTGGCGACGAGCGCCCGGTGTGAAGACGATCAACGTCAGGGCTATCAGGGATCTGGCCGCCCGCATGGCCGGTCTCGAGACCGGCGAGCTCGACCTGGCCTACGGGATGACGGGCAAGCTCTTGCAGCGGGTCATGGCGGATCCCAAGCTCAGGTGGGATCGCAACTACACCTCGCCCTGGCACCTCGTGTTCCCCGGGTACAACGAGCCGACGAGTCCATTCCACGACCGGCGCGTGCGCCAGGCCGTCAGCCTGGCGATCAACCGATCGTTCCTCGTCAAGCAGGAGACCCAGGGTATCGGCAAGCCGTGGGGCAACTGGATCAGCCTCGAAACCCGCGACGCTCTGCGCGGCGATGGGACGGAGCTGCCGGTGCCGCCCTACGATCCGGCAAGAGCGAAGCAGCTCCTGGCGGAGGCCGGCTATCCCAACGGCTTCGACTTCGACTGGTACGTTCCGTTCGCACCGTACTTCGACATGGCCGAGCGAATCCTCACCGACCTCCGCGCCGTCGGGATGCGGTCCAAGATGCAGATGCTGGACGCGCCGGTTTACATGGCGCAGACCAGCAAGGGCCGCAAGGGCTTCCCGGGCAATCGCACCATCGTCCAGAGAATCGACCCGCGCCCGGGAGGCGCCAAGGAGCTGATCCGGCTCTACGCAGTGTGCGCGGGACAGGCCTCCTACATCTGCGAGCCGAGGATCGAGGCGCTGTGGGCTCGGCACGAGGCCAGCATCGACGTGGCTGAGCGGGATCGTCTGTCGAAAGAGATCCAGCGCGCGATCGTCGAGAGCTACTATCTCGTCCCCGTCTATCTCCAGCCGTTCGTTCACGCCGTCACCCAGAAGGTGCTTCCGGAAGGAGAGGCGGTCCATCGCTACTGGGACACCCTCAACGCGCCCTTCCCATGGCCCTGGGAGGTCTGGGAGGTCAAGAGCTGACGTGGCGCCGCTCCTTCGCGTCAGCGACCTCCGGGCGCACTACGTCGGGTTCGGCGGGACTCGCGTGGTGAAGGCGGTGGACGGCGTCAGCTTCTCCGTCGAGGCCGGAGAAACCTTCGGCCTCGTCGGAGAATCCGGTTGCGGCAAGACGACGACCTGTCACGCGATCGTTCGCCTGCTTTCCCCGAGCGGCCGCATCGTGGGCGGCCGCATCGAGCTCGAGGGCGAGGATCTGGTGAAGAAGAGCCAGGCCGAGATGCGCCGGATTCGCGGGCGAAGGATCGCGACCATCCCCCAGGATCCGATGGCATCGCTCGACCCGCTCTTCTCTATCTACGACCAGGTGGCCGAGCCGGCGTACTACCACCGGTCGCTCCGCGGACGGTCGCTGCGTCAGCGCGTGATGGAGCTCCTGGCCGCGGTGCGCATTCCGTCACCGGAGCGGCGGATGAAGGATTTCCCCCACCAGCTCAGCGGCGGCATGCGGCAACGGATCGTCGGCGCCATCGCCCAGGCGGGGGGCCCGCGCCTCATCATCGCCGACGAGCCCACCACCAACCTCGACGTCACGATCCAGCTCCAGTACCTGAATCTGCTGAAGGATCTCCAGCGCGCGACCGGCGTCGCGCTGATCTTCGTCACGCACAACCTCGGGATCGTCGCCAAGATGTGCGACCGGGTCGGCGTGATGTACGCGGGCAAGATCGTGGAGATGCAGTCGGTGCGCGGCCTCTTCTACCGCGCCCGGCATCCCTACACGAAGGCGCTGCTCGACTCGATTCCAAAGCTCGGCGTCAGGCAGCCGCTCTACGGCATTCCGGGCCAGCCGCCGGACCTCTCGGCCCTCCCGGCCGGCTGCGCCTTCCACCCCCGCTGCCAGCGGGCGATCGACCGGTGCCGCGTCGAGGAGCCGCGGCAGCACAGCCCGAACGGTGACGGCCACGTACGGTGCTGGCTGCCCATCGAGGAGGAGGCCGCCGCGCGTGGATAGCTCGCTGCTGGCCGTTCGCGATCTCCGCAAGCACTTCCCGGTCGGCGGCTCGCTCTTCGGCAAGGCGCGGGGCGTGGTCAAGGCCGTCGACGGGGTCAGCTTCACTATCGGCTCGGGTGAGACGCTCGGGCTCGTCGGCGAGTCGGGGTGCGGCAAGACGACCACGTCGAAGCTCGTGCTGGCGGCCGAAGAGCCCACGGCCGGCACCATCGAGTTCGAGGGACGCAACATCGCGGACCTGAGCCGCGCGGACCTACAGGACTACCGCGCCAAGGTCCAGGTCGTCTTCCAGGACCCGTACAGCTCGCTCAGCCCTCGCATGCGGGTGGGTGACATCATCGCCGAGCCGATCAAGGCGCACGAGGCGCTCTCCGCGGCGGAGGTGCGCGGCCGCGTGAGCGAGCTGCTGGAGCTGGTCGGTCTGCGCCCCGACGCGGCCCGGCTCTTCCCGCACGAGTTCAGCGGAGGGCAGCGACAGCGGCTGGCGATCGCGCGGGCGCTCTCCACCCGGACGCGACTGGTCGTGCTCGACGAGCCCGTCTCGGCGCTGGACGTTTCCATCCGCGCCCACATCATCACGCTGCTGGAGGAGCTCCAGCAGCGGCTCGGCGTCAGCTATCTGTTCATCGCGCACGATCTGGCGGCGGTGGCCCATGTGAGCCAGCGGACCGCCGTCATGTACCTGGGGAAGCTCGTCGAAGTCGGTGACAGTCTCGAGCTGTGCGCCGGCCCGCTCCATCCATACACGAAGGCACTGTTCGCCGCGTCGTTGCCCTCGCACCCCGATGAGTCCCGGGAAGAGATCGTCCTGAGCGGCGAGGTCCCCAGCGCCCTCAGCCCGCCCCGGGGGTGCAGTTTCCACCCGCGCTGTCCCTTCGCGATGCCGCGCTGCTCGGAACAGGAGCCGCGACTGCTCGAGGCTTCCCCGGGCCGCCGGGTCGCCTGCCACCTGTATTCCGCGTCCTAGACGCGGCTCGCGCGTGTGAGGCCTACTCGTCGGCCAGAAACTGCAGCACGCGCTCCATCGTCTCGTCCTTGGGGTAGATGGCGCTGAGGGCGCGCGCGCGGGTCAGCGGGTCGCTGGCGAAGAATCGCTCGTAGAGCACCTGACGGCTGCCGAAGGCGCTGCCGGCGACGTCCCACGCCAGCCGGAAGAGCTTGACGCGATCGCGCGCCGTCGCGGTGTCGGTCGCCAGGTATTGCTCGATGTGCGAGGCGAGGGGGCCGCTGAAGTCCGCCTCCGTCGGCGTGAGCATGAAGCTGCTGGAGCCGAGGAGCTGCAGGATCTCCACCATCCGGGGATAGGCGGTCATGAAGAGATTGCGCGTGCTCTCGGCCGGCAGCGCGGCCGGACACATGACGCCCCACTCGTCGAGCCGCGCGTCGGCCTCGGCGGCGCGCATGCAGGCCTTCATCAGCTCGGTGTAGAGCATCAGCTCGCCCAGGCGCTCCTCGGAGTGCGGCAGCTGCGCGTTGCCCAGAGTCTTCGTCATGAGTAGCGCCAGGCCCAGGACGAACTCGCACTTGGCGATGTTCTTGGCGGCGCCCTGGTGCGCGGTGTGCGTCATCGAATTGGTGGTGGTGGCCGTGCCGTTGAGCAGATCCACGTCGCCCAGCAGGAACACCCGTTCCCACGGCACCAGCACGTTGTCGAAGAAGACCACGCAGTCCATCTCCTCGAAGCGCGAGCCGAGGGGATGCTCGAAGTGGGACCGCCCGAGATCGAAGCTCTCCCGGCACAGGAACCTGAGCCCCGGTGTGCCGCAGGGGATCGCGAAGTTGAGCGCGAACGGGCTGTGGGTCTCGGTGTGTCGCGCGACCCGCGGCGAGTAGACGGCGATCTCGTCGGCCAAGGGCCCGAGCGTGGCCAGGATGCGCGCCCCGTGCACGACGATACCGGCGTCGGTCTCCCGGACCACCTGCAACGCCGTCCCCTCTTGCAAGTTGAACACCCCGGTGAGGGTCCGGCTGCGCTGCAGGTTGATCAGGGAGTGCGTCAGCGTCAGGTCGTTCTCGCTGATGTACTCGTAGTAACGCTTGATGTTCTCGGCGAACTGGGTCCGGCCCCGGCCGAAGTAGCTCGACGCGGCTGCCCAGGCGGCGAAGGTGACGTTCATGAAGTCCGGCGAGCGGCCCATCATGCCGCAGGTCGTGCGCGCCCAGCGCAGCATCATCGCGCCCCGCCGCTGGAGCTCCGCCTGGGTGCGCGGGATGACGAAGGAGAGGCCCAGGCGCTCGCCGCTGGTCGGCGACACGAACGTCATCTCGTCGCGCAGCTCGGGGTCGTGCTGCTGATCGTAGAGCGATGCGATGGCGCGCACCCCGTTGGCGAGACCGGGGTGCGTGGTGACGTCCTTGACGCGCTCGCCGCGCAGCCAGACCTCGCGCTCCTGCGCCTGCAGGCCCTTCATGTACTCCGCGCCCGTCCGCGCTGCCATGGCAACTCCTTGAGAGATTACTTGAGCTTCAGGTCCTCGCAGGGCGCGGCGTACGGATAGCCCTGGATCAGCCCCGCGCCGGGCACGTCCACGCGCGAGCCCACGCCCCAGATGAACCCCTGCTGGAAGATCGGCGCCACCATCACCTGCTCGGTGACGATCTTCTGGATCTGATGCAGCAGCGTTTCGCGCTGCTTGCGGTCGAGCTCCTTGGCCTGGCGCTGGAACAGGTCGTCGACCTCGGGCAGCGAGCCGTACGCGTAGAGTCCGCCTTTGGTGAAGAAGGGCTCGAGCCGCGCCGCCGCGTTGCCGGCCGCGCCGGTGGCGCCGATGAGGAGCCCCTTCAGCTTCTTCTCGTGCCACGTGGTCATGAACGTGGCCCGCTCCATATTCCGTACCCGGGTCCGGATGCCAATGCCCTGGAGGTAGCCGCCGACCGTCTCGGCCAGGGACGTGTACGGCGGGAGCGGCGTGAGGTCGCCGGCGTCGAAGCCGTTGGGATAGCCGGCCTCGACCAGGAGCTGCTTGGCCCGCTTGGGATCGAGCGGCGGCGGCTCGACCTTGAGCGCGAAGTCGAACTCCGGCGGCACGAACCCGCCGGTCGGCTTGCCGAAGCCCAGCATCTCGGCCTGGTTGATCGCGTTGCGGTCGATCACGAGGCTCGCCGCCTGACGGACGCGGCGGTCGTGCCACGGCGACTTCGCGTCCCACTGGTCGAGGAAGTCGAGCCAGTACATGCCGTAGAGCAGGGGCGCGGTGATCCGGACGCCGGGCGTGCGGCGCAGCTCCTCGGCGAGCGCGCCGACGAAGAGGTACGCGATGTCCACCTCGCCCGTCTTCACGGCGGCGGCCCGCGTGCTCTCGTCGGGAATGCTGCGCATGATGATGCGCTTCACCTGGGGCGCCTTGCGCCAGTACTCGGGGAACGCGTCCAGCACGAGCTCGATGCCCGGCTGGAAGGACACGAACTTGAACGGCCCGGCGCCCACCGGCGCCTTCTTGAATCCTTCCTCGCCGACCTTCTCGATGTACTGCTTGGGCACGATCCAGGAGGCGCCGGTGGCCGAGGTGCCGTAGAACGCGATGAAGTCGGGCCACGCCTCTTTGAGCACGAAGCGCACCCGGTTCGGCGCGGGAACCTGGATCTCCTTCACCTTGTCCTTCAGCAGCCGCGCCGAGGCGCCCTTGTAGCGCTCGAAGGTGAACTTCACGTCCTCCGCGGTCACCGGCTCGCCGTTGTGGAACTTGGCGTTCTTGCGCAGGACGAAGTCGTAGGTGAGGCCGTCCTTGGAAGCGGACCACGACTCGGCGAGGCTCGGCGCGCTGATGTTCCCGGGCATCGGCTTCAGGAGGGCGTCGTGGAGGGCGTAGAGCACCATGAACGGAGTGATTAACGCCTCCGTGTCGCCCGGGTCGAGCCAGCGCGACACGAGCGTCACGTGCAGGCCCCAGACCATCGTGCCCGGCTCCGTCGCCGCGCGCGCCGGAGGAGCAGCCGAGACGACGACGAAGACGAGGAGAAGAGCGCCGAGCCAGGAGCGAACGAGCATCAAGAGACCTCCAGAGGTGTCGGGTGCTGAGCGGTTGCGCGCTCGCGGGCGGGCGTCGCCGGGTCGGGAAACGCGATGCCCACGGGCGCGTTGGCTTCGAAGGGACTCCACAGCCCGAGCTCCTTGCCGATCTCGCGGAGCGCGGGCAGCACTTCCTCGCCGAGGAGCCGGATACACGTCTGGGTATCCGCGCTCGAGACGAACCCGTCGGCCGCCCAGAAGCCGACGATGGACGGGCGGGTCTCCTCGAGCAGGCGCCGCAGCTTGGGAATGACGGTCTTCGGTGTTCCGGCGACGATCATCTGACTCTGGATCTGATCCTCGAACGACGCGCCGCGCGGGTTCGACCGTCTTCCGACCGCGTACTCGACGAAAGCGGTACGGACCGACGGCGAGAAATAGCCCGAAGGCGTCGACCAGACCGGGTGCGCGAGGCCGGTGAACTCGCCCTGCATCCACATGAACTGCCGGGCGTTCGCCAGCGCCTTTTCCTCGGTCTCGGCGACGTGGCAGCGCTGGAGATAGCCGCGGTACTCCGGACCGCCGGCGTATCCCGTCTCCTCGGCGACCCGATCGTAGAGCTCCCAGATTTTCTTGGTCGCCTCGATGGCGGTGCTGAGCGCAATGTAGGGGTAGCGCTTCTTCGCCGCCCAGATGATCGTTTCCTTGCTGAGTACTCCGGGGATCCAGACGCGCGGGTGGGGCTTCTGGAGCGGCACCGCCCACGGATTCACCACGCGATGCTGATAGTGGGTGCCCTCCCAGCGGAACGGCCCGGGCTGAGTCCACGTCTTGACGATCAGGTCGTGCGCCTCCTCGAAGCGCTCGCGGTTGAAGGCCGGATTGACGCCGGTGGCGAGCTGCTCCTGGCCGCCGCCGCGCACGAAGCCGGACACGAGGCGGCCGCGCGAGACCATGTCGATCATCGCCAGCTCCTCGGCGAGCCGCACGGGGTTGTCGGCGAGGGGGAGCGGGTTGCCGAGCAGCACGATCTTCACGCGCTTCGTCGTCGCGGCCAGGATCGACGCGAACACGTTGCACTTGGCCTGCATGCAGAACGGCGCGTTGTGGTGCTCGTTCAGCATGAT
>Ga0137403_10002455_pt1 | contig 22646 bp, 25 predicted proteins | sample CZOMad2_1_16fung_FD_122057 | JGI IMG/M metagenome (GOLD analysis project Ga0137403, IMG submission 122057) | Vadose zone soil fungal communities from Angelo Coast Range Reserve, California, USA - CZOMad2_1_16fungal (Hybrid Assembly) | ecosystem: Environmental > Terrestrial > Soil > Vadose zone...
GTCCTCGCCACCCAGAACCCCATCGAGATGGAGGGGACGTATCCGCTCCCCGAGGCTCAGCTCGACCGGTTCATCTTCAAGCTGAGGGTCCGCTATCCCGTGCTCGAGGAGCTGACGGAGATCATCGACCGCACCACCCGTACCCGGGAAGTCGAGGTCCAGCGCGTCATGACCGGGCCCCAGGTGATGGCGTTCCGCGAGCTCGTGCGGGAAGTCCCGCTGGCCACTCACGTGCGCGAGCTGGCCTCCTACATCGTGCTGGCGAGCCACCCCCAGTGGGACCGGGCGCCCGACGCGGCGCGGCGGTTCGTCCGCTACGGCGCCAGCCCCCGGGGCGCGCAGGCTCTGGTGCTCGGCGCCAAGGTGCGCGCGCTGTCCGAGGGCCGCTACAACGTGAGCGTGGAGGATCTTCGAGCCATGGCCCTGCCGGCCCTCCGGCATCGCCTCATCCTGAACTTCGAGGGCGAGGCGGAGGGCGTCGACGCGGACACCCTGATCGATCAGCTGGTCGAAGCCGCCGAGGTGCTGAGCACCACCGGCAAGGACGCGTTCGTCCGATAAGCGCGGGACGCCCAGCGTCCGCCGCGACACGGGGGAGGGGCGGGGAATGCCCGATCCGAAGATCCTCGAGCGACTGGTGGAGCAGGTCATGCGCGAGGTACGCATCCGGCGCGCCGAGTTCTGGGCGCTTCGCGGCCTGTTCGCCGGAGCGGTGGCGGCGGCCGTCCCGCTCCTCTTTCGCGAGTCGCTGGGCGCGCTGGCCTTCGTCCTCGCCGGCGCGCTCCTGGTGGCGGGCGCCCTCGCCGGGGGCCTCTGGGGATTTTCCCGAAAGGTCAGGCCCGCGGAGGCCGCCCGCCTCGCCGATCGCGGCTTCGGCTTCCAGGATCGCGTCGCCACCGCGATCGAATGGGCGGAGCGCCCGGACCGCACGCCGCTGGTCGACGCTCTCTTGACCGACACCGTGGCGCGCGTCGAGGCACGCGACGGCCGGCGCGTGGTGCTGCGGCTCCTGCCCCGCGAGGCGAAGCTCGTCCCCTTGCCACTGGCCCTGGGGCTGGTGCTGGCGCTGGCCCCGCCCATCCCGCTGCCCACCGGTGGCCTGCCGAATTTCACCGCGAAGTCGGAGGAAGACGAGACCAAGCCCGGCGACCGCGGGGGCAAGATCGAGTCGGACGAGCGGAAGGCGGCGGCCCGGCGCGAGCCGCTTCCGCGGGCCGACATGCAGGAGCGGACGGTGTCGCCCCGCCAGGGCGGCGGCGGTCCCACCCAGGCCGGCGATCTCGCCGCCGTGTTCAAAGACACCTCGCTGGGCTCGAAGAGCCCCGACTTCAACGCCTTCCTCAAGAAGGGCGACGAGCGGATCCGGATGCTCGAGCAGGTGGACCGGCTTCCCGATCTCCAGCGCGACTTCACCCAGAGCCAGGGCAAGGCGATGTTCCAGCGGGCGAAGGAGCTGCGCGGAGCCATGGGCGGTAACCAGTTCTCGCCCGACAAGATGCGCGAGCTGCTCAACGAGATGGAGAAGCTCGGTCGCAAGGGCGGCGGGCAGAATCCCTGGAGCGGCGAGATCGGCGAGGGGATGGAAGCTCTCGAGCAGGGGCAGAACGACAAGGCCATGGACGCCATGGAGCGCGCGCTGAACAAGCTCCGCTCCATGGAGGAAAAGGGCCGCGACGGCAAGGGGCTACGGGGCGGCCGCGAGAGCGAGCGGCGCGGCGCCCAGCGGGGAAATCAGCGCGGGCAGGGCCAGCCGGGGCCCGGTGACGAGGGCGACTTCCCCGAGGGCGAGGGGCTGTTCCCGGGCAAGGGCAAGAGCGGCAACCCCAAGGGCGATCCCACCCAGCGCCTGCGCGCCAATCCCTTCGACGTGGGCGTGGAGGGCCAGTCGCGGTCGGGCCGCAAGGAGGGCATGGACACCAATCTCCTCGGCAAGGGGGCCAATACGCCGTCACGGCTCCAGTACCTCGGCGTGGTGGGCCAGTACCGCAAGATGATGGAAGAGGCCATCGCCCGCGAGCAGGTGCCGCGGGACTACCAGAGCCAGGTCAAGCAGTACTTCCAATCGCTGGACGAGAAGTAGCTCCGTGCCCATCGCCTCGCGCGGGCAGGTGCTCCTCTCGGCGGACTTCCTCGCCCAGCTGGAGCGGCTGGCGCTGCTGTCCCGCCGGGCGTTCCGCGGCCGGGTCAAGGGCGAGCGGCGCAGCCCCCGCAAGGGGATCAGCGTCGAGTTCTCCGACTACCGGCCGTACGGCCACGGCGACGACCTCCGCTACGTGGACTGGAACATCTACGGCCGGCTCGACCGGCTCTACGTCAAGCTCTTCGTGGACGAAGAGGATCTCTGCCTCAACCTCCTCCTCGACGCCTCCGCCTCCATGAGCTTCGGCGAGCCGAGCAAGCTCGACTACGGCGCGCGGCTGGCGGCGGCGCTAGGCTTCGTCGGCCTGGTGAACCTCGAGCGCGTCGGGGTGGGCGTGATGCGGGAGCGCATTGCCGAGGGCTGGAGCCCGACCCGGGGCCGCGGCCAGGTGCTGCCGCTCCTGGAGTTCCTCTCCCGCGTCCGCCCGGCCGGCGGGACCTCGCTCAACGACGGGCTGGCCGCGTGGCGTCTGCGCACCCGCGAGGCCGGGCTCGCCGTCCTCATCTCCGACCTCATGGACCCGGGCGGCTATGAGCGCGGGCTCCGCGGGCTGCTGGAACACCGTCACGACGTCCACGTGATCCACCTCCTGGCCGCGGAGGAGATGAACCCGGCCTGGGGCGGGGACCTACGCCTGGAGGACGCCGAGACGGGAGAGACGCGCGACCTCACCCTCGACGCGGAGGCGGTGCGCGCGTACCGGCAGCGGCTGCGGGAGTTCCTCGAGAAGGCCGAGGGCTTCTGCCGCGCGAACGAGATCGGCTATCACCGGGTGGTGACCGACACCCCGGTGGAGGAGTTCATGCTCCGCCAGCTCAAGGGATTCCTGGTCGGATGAGCTTCCTCTCGCCACTGTCGTTCCTGCTCGCGACCCTCGCGGTCCCGCTCCTCCTTCTCTATTTCTTGAAGGTGCGGCGCCGGCCGCAGCGGGTGTCGAGCCTTCTCCTCTGGGATCCCGCCCTGCGTGATCGCGAGGCGTCCGCCTTCTTCCAGCGCCTCCAGCGCGACCCGCTGATGCTGCTGCAGATCCTGGCTCTCATCGCGCTGACCCTCGCGCTGGCCCGGCCCGCGGTGACGGTGAGCGGGTACGGGGCCAAGCGGGTGGTGATCGTGCTGGACACCTCGGCCTCCATGAAGGCCACCGACGTCTCGCCCTCGCGGTTCGCGCACGCCCAGCGCGAGGCCCTCGGCCTGGTGAGCCGCCTCGGCGAGGGCGCCGAGGTCATGGTGATCGAGGCGGGGGTGCAGCCCAAGGTGCTCGCGCCGTTCACGCGCGACCGCAACGAGGTGGTGGGGGCGGTGCGGGGGGCGCATGCCCGGGACCTGCCGAACCGGCTGGGGGACGGCATCCGCACCGCGCGGGCCCTCGTGGGGCCCGACGCGCGCGCGGAGATCCACGTCTTCACCGACGGCGCGCACCCGGAGGCTCTCAAGGGGCAGGGTGACGACGTCCGCGTGCGCTGGTCGTCGGTGGGGCAGCGCGGGCGCAACGTGGCCATCACCAACCTCGCCGTCCGGCGGAACTACTTCGGGGCCTTCGACTCCCAGGCCTTCCTCTCGGTGGTGAACTTCTCCAACGAGGTGCAGTCCTTCTCCTTCACCCTGCACCTGGACAACGATCTCATCGCCGAGAAGTCGCTCACGCTGGAGCCGAACGTCCGCCGGGCGGTGGTGCTGCCCTTCAGCCACCCCGGCGGCGGCGTGGTGCGGGCGCGGCTCAACGTGTCGGACGACCTCGAGGCCGACAACGCCGCCTACGCGGTGATCCCGCCGCCGCGCGACATCGCCGTCCTCCTGGTGAGCCCGGGCAACCTCTTCCTCGAGAAGGTGCTCAAGACCGACCCGCAGGTGAAGCTCGAGGTGCGGACACCGGACACGTACCAGGGCGGCATGGAAAACTTCGACGTGGTGGTGGTGGACGGGGCGAATCCGGCCCGCATCGGGAACGGGCGCTTCGTGCTGGTCAACTCCGCGCCCGGCGACGTGCCCATCGAGGTGCTGGGCCGCCTGGAGGCGCCGGTGGTGATGGACTGGGACCGCACCCATCCCATCATGCGGCAGATCGACTTCGCCAAGATCGCCATCGAGGAGGCGATGCGCGTGCGTCCGCTCGCCCCCGGCAAGACCCTGGTGGAGGCGGTGGGCGGACCGCTCATCTATCTGCTCGAGGAGCGCGACCGGAAGGCGGTGTTCTTCGGCTTCGACCTGTTCCGCTCGGACTTCCCGCTGCGGGTGGCTTTCCCGCTCATGCTCTCGAAGAGCCTCCGCTGGCTGCACCCGGCGGGGCTGGACCAGTCGAGCCTCCAGCTCGCCACCGGCCAGCCCATCTTGCTCCCCGTCGAGCACGGGGTGACGAGTGCCACCGTGAGGACGCCCTCCGGGCGCGTGGTCCAGGCCCAGGTGACTCGCGGGCTCGCCAGCTACACCGAGACCGACGAAGTGGGCGTGTACCGCGTCATCACCTCGCGCGGAGAGACGCGCGTGGCCGTCAATATCGGGAGCGCGGACGAATCGGATCTCAGCGTCAAGCCCGTGCCCGCTTTCGTGGAGGGCGCGCGGCCGGAGGTGGCCCCCGTTCCCGTGCAGCGCGAGCTCTGGCCGTACTTCGTCATCTTCGCGCTGGCGGTGTTCGCGCTCGAAGGCTTCCTCTACTGGCGGCGCCAGACCGGCGGGCGGCTCGTGCTGCCGTACACCCCAGGCGAGCGCTGGGCGCTGGGGCTGCGCTGCGTGCTCCTGGTGGTGCTGGTGGTGGCGCTGGCGCGGCCCACCGTGCCCCGGTGGGTGGACCGGTTAAACGTGCTGTTCCTCCTGGACGTTTCGGACAGCGTGAGCCTCGCCGCGCGCGAGGACGCCTTCCGCTTCGCCGCCCAGGCCGCGCAGTCGCTGCGACCGGGCGACCAGGCCGGCCTCATCGTCTTCGGCGAGGAGGCGGTGGTGGATCAGCCGCTCAAGCAGTCGTCGAAGCTCGACCGCCCGCAGGTGCAGGTGGGCGGGCGGGGGACCAATCTCGCCCAGGCGCTGCAGCTGGCGCTGGCCACCGCACCCCCCGGTCATGCCAACCGCTTCGTGCTCCTCACCGACGGGCGTCAGAACGCGGGCAATGCCGTCGCGGTGGCGCAGGCGGCCAAGGAGGCGGGCGCCGACATCTACTACGTCCCCGCCCCGCTCACCTTCAAGCAGGAAGTAGTCGCCGAGTCCATGGTGCTGCCGGTGGAGGTGAAGTTCGGCGAGCCCTTCCAGGCCAAGGTGGTGGCGTGGAGCCAGGCCGACACCCAGGGGCGCCTGTCGCTGTATCGAAACGGCGAGTTCCTGGGCTCGCAGGTCGTGCGCATGACCGCGGGCAAGAATGTCTACACCTACCGGCAGGCGCTGGAGCAGAGCGGCATCCACGTGTACCAGGCCGCCCTCGAAGTCGAGGGCGACACCATCGAGGAGAACAACCGCGCGGTGGGCACGGTGGTGGTGCGCGGCCGGCCGCAGGTACTCCTCGCCGAAAAGGACCGCGCGCAGGGCCAGACGCTCGCCGCCGCCCTGCGCGCCCAGCACGTGGACGTGGAGGTGGTGGAGGCGGACCGCATCCCCAAGGACATGGCGGGGCTGCAGAAGTACGACGGGATCATCCTCTCCAATGTCTCCTCGCTGAAGATGACCAAGAAGCAGATGGAGAACATCCGGGACTACGTGCGCGACCAGGGCGGCGGGCTCATCATGCTGGGCGGCGAGGAGAGCTTCGGGCTCGGCGGCTACTACCGCACCCCCATCGAGGAAGCCCTGCCGGTGACCATGGAGGTGAAGCAGAAGCTCGAGATCCCGAGCCTCGCGGTAGTGCTGTCCATCGACCGGTCGGGCTCCATGGCCATGACCACCGACAGCAAGGTCACCAAGCTCGACATCGCCAAGGAAGCCTCGCACCTCGTGGTGGATCTCCTCGACGAGCGGAACGAGGTCGGCGTGATGAGCTGGGACACCGAGTTCATTTGGGACTCGCCCATGCGGCCCGCCCGTGACAAGCAGACCATCCACAGCGCCATCGCCACCATCAAGGCGGGTGGCGGGACGGATGGCTACCCCGCGCTCAAGGAGTCGTACCAGGTGCTGTTCGAGCGGTCCGCCCTCCTCAAGCATGTCATCTTCCTCTCCGACGGGCAGATGACGCGCGGGGACTTCTCGGGGCTGATTCGCCGCATGGCCAAGGACAAGATCACGGTGTCCACGGTGGCCATCGGCAAGGACGCCGACGCCCAGCTCATGTTTGACATCGCGAAGTGGGGGCGCGGGCGCTTCTACTACACCGAGGACGACACCACCATCCCGCGCATCTTTACTCTGGAGACGCAGCTGGCGTCCAAGGCCTCGCTGGTGGAACAGCCCTTCAAGCCGTCGGTGGGCTCGCCCGCGCACGAGGCTATCCAGGACATCGACTGGAAGGGCGCGCCGCCACTCGGCGGCTACGTGGCCACCTCGCTCAAGGGCACCGCGGACATGGTCCTGCTCACCCACCAGGAAGATCCGCTGCTTGCCACCTGGCGCTACGGCCTCGGCCGCACCGCGGCCTTCACGTCGGACGCCAAGGCGAAGTGGGCCGTGCTCTGGATGCGCTGGGGCGGGTTCAACAAGTTCTGGTCCCAGCTCACGCGCTGGACGCTGCGCACGGGGACGCGCAGCGACACCGTCGCCGCGGTGCAGCGCAACGACGAGACCGGCGAGATCGTCGTGGACGCGGTGGATCCCAAGGGGGAGTTCATCAACTTCCTCGACTCCCAGGTGGGCGTGGTGGCGCCGGACAAGCAGCGGAGCGTGGTGGAGCTCGAGCAGGTGGGGCCCGGCCGGTATCGCGGGCGCTTCCCCGCCTCGCGGGAAGGCGTGTACCTCGTCGCCATGTCCCAGCGCCGGGGCGAGCAAATGGTGGGCTCCCAGCTCGCCGGACTGGTGGTACCGTACTCTCAGGAGTTCAAGGAGCTCGGAGTGGACGAGGCGCTGCTGCGGGAGCTGTCGGAGCTGACCGGCGGCGGAGTGCTCGCACAGCCCCGCGACGCCTTCCTGCAGGCCCGGCGGCGGTCGCGGCTGTCCCTGGAGCTCTGGCCGTGGCTCGTGGGCCTGGTGGCGGTGATGCTGATCCCCGAGATCGCGCTCCGGCGCGTCGGGCCCGGCCTGCTTGGCCGGATCGCGGCGCCCGTCCGGCGGCTCTGGGATCGAGGGGGGACCGGACATGCGACTCCGCGTGATCCCTAACCGGACGGTACTCGGCGCGCTCCTCGCGGCCCTGCTGCTGCTGGGCGCCTCGCCGGCATCGGCCAAGCCCCGCAGCGTCCTCGTGCTGCCCTTCGCGCCGACGGATCTCGGGCGCGAGGAGCAGTGGCTCGGGGAAGCGGTGGCGGAAAGCTTGGGGCTCGCGCTCGTTCAGGTCCCCGCGCTGGTGCAGATCGATCGTGGGCGTCTCAAGACCCTGTCCCAGCCCGATTCCTGGAATGAGCAGTCCGCGGTCTCCGCGGCCCGGGCGCTGAGCGCCGACATCGCGCTGTACGGTGAGGTCCGTCGCACCGCCGGGGACCTGTCCATCCAGCCGCGTTTCGTCGAGGTAAAGGGCGATCAGGCGGCCCACGGCACGCTGGACGCAGTGGCGGTGCCGGAGGGCGCGCTGCTCGAGCGGCTCAAGGTCATTCCCGTGGCCTATCTGCGCGCCCTCAAGGTCCCCGCCACCGACGCCGAGCTGGCCCGCGTGCAAAAGTACGCTGCGCCCACCGGGTCCGCGCGCGCCTACGAGGCCTACATCAAGGGCCAGATGTCGACGCAACGGGCCACCCAGGAGGGCAACGAGGCGGCGGTGGAGCTGCTCGGCCGCGCCGTGGAGCTCGACCCGCAATTCGTGGTGTCCCAATACGGTCTGGGCGTCATCCACCAAACGCTGGGCAACCGCTGGAAGGCGGCGGCGCAGTTCCGCGCCTCTACCCAGCTGGACCCGTCCTATCCCGAGCCCTACAAGGCCCTCGGCGATCTCTTCCTCACCGCGCCCCGGCGGCTCTTCGATCAGGCCATCGAGGCGTACAACAAGGCGCTCGAGCTGCGGCCGTACTTCGCCGACGCCTATGCCGGGCTAGGGGACGCCAATGCGGCCAAGGGCGACGTGAACGGGGCGGTGACGGCCTATCAAAAAGCGCTCGTGCACAACCCGCTCAACCCGCGCGTGTACGTGAGCCTGGGCAAGATCTACTATGGCGAGAAGCAGCTCTACTTCGAGGCGGTCACCGCTTACAAGAAAGCGGTGGAGCTGGATCCGCGTTACGTGGAGGCGCGGATGGGACTGGCCGAGGTCTACGAGGATAAGGGGCTGTATCAGGACGCCATCGGCGAATATCGCAAGGTGGTGGAGCAGGACGACAAGAACACGGGCGCCCTGTACAACCTGGCCCTGGTCTACGAGAAGGTGGATCCCAAGGAGGCCATCGCGCTCTGGGAGCGGTACATCGCGCTCGCCGGCCCGCAGCCCACGGAAAAGGACTGGGTGGACGTGGCGCGCTTACACCTGCGCAAGCTGAAGTCCCAGTTCAAGGACTAGCGCGCGGCCCAGAACCTCAGCAGCGTCGCGTCAAGCGACGCCCGACACGGGTTCGGCGGCGGGCTCGGCCTCGGAGATCGCGCCGAGATCGAACATGCGGAACGGCGGCTCCCCGGGGAAGGCCGCGCGCAGGAGCGGCAGGCAGACGTTGTACACCGGGGCGCCCGTCCGGGTGCGCCCTTCCAGCGAGCCGCGATGGGCATGACCGTGCAGCGCGAGGGTGATCGAGTACCGGACCAGCGGCTCCTCGAGTCGGCTCGAACCCAGGAACGGGAAGATCTCCGGCGGCTCGCCCTCCACCGTGTCGCGGATGGGTGAGTAGTGGAGCACGGCCACGCGCACCGCCGTGCGGAGCCGGGCCAGCGCGGACTCGAGCTTGAGCGCTTCGCCCACGCTCTCGTGCACCAGCCGTTTCATGACCTCTTCCCCCCAGGGCTGCAGCGCGCGCTCGCCGAAACCGCCGCCCAGGCCCTTGACGCCCGCGAAGCCCACGCCGCCGACGACGTGGCTGCCGCCGTCGAGCAATTGGACGCCGGCGCCTTCGAGGATCCCGCGCACCTCGTCGACGGACCCGGACTCGTAGTCGTGGTTGCCGAGCACGGCGATCACCGGCGCCGAGCTGGCGGCACGGAGCTCGCGCGCCAGCACCTGGGCCTCATCGGGCAGCCCGTAGTCGGTGAGGTCGCCGCAGAGGACGAGGACGTCGGCGGCGCGGCTCATGGCGCCGAACAAGGGCTCGAGCGCCCCCGCCGACCCCACGCCGCAGTGGAGGTCACCCACCGCCGCGATGCGCATGGGGGCCCTCCTCCTGCTCGTCGATGGCGTCGGTCCACTTCTGCACGGCCTCCTCACTCATGCGCCCATGTGGGCGCCGCCGCGCGTCCAGGTAGCCCCACGCGACGACGTCGGGCAGGTACTGGGCGCGGGACAGGAGAGTGCCCCGGCAGATCCGCTCGCTCGTCTCCGGCGCGCCCCCAGCCTTCTCGAGTCGCCGGGCGAGCTCGCGCGCCCAGCCGCGCGCCTCCGGTGCGGGCTCGGACGGGTACACGAACTCGAAGAGCATGAGATGGCTGAGCAGCACGCGCCAGTGCGCGCCGAAGCGCCCGACCAGCCGCTCCCAGTCGAGCTGGCCGTGGCAGGCGCGGATGAGGTGCGCGATGTCGGCCCCGTCATAGCGCTCGCGCTCGGCGACGAAGGCCTTGGACCAGATCATCTCCTCCACCGGACAGAGAGGCACGGGCAGGCCCAGGACGCGACCGGGGGTCGCGTGAGCCATCCACTCCTTGTCCACTTCCGCGATCCCGTTGCCCGAGCTGAAGATCACGTCGATGAAGTCGCGACCGGCATAGGCCTTGGCGAGCCAGTGCGGAAAGGCGACCTCCGTCTCGAAGCCGGCGGAGGCGAGCGCGTCCAGGCAGCCGTCCACGTCACCGGGGAGCACGAAGATGTCGAGGTCCTTCGTCCACCGCGCGATTGTCGTGTAATGCTCGAGCGCGTAGGCGCCGCCCACGAGGAACGGCAAGCCCGAGCGCGTGAGCGCCATGATCGCGCGACGATAGCGACGGCGCGCGACGGCGCCTTCCTGCTCGACGTGAGGGCCGTGGGCGGGCGGCCGATGAGCGTTGAGCCGTGCGAAAGGATGACTCATGGTTGCTGACATTACAAAAATCGTGCCCGCCCTTCGACACCGGCTCCGGCGGGCACTTTCACGCCCCCATCGGGCAAGGGCGGAGCCGGTCGGATCGAGACGACCGGGTCGCAATTACCGGAATCGCCGCGTCGTCCGGTTGACTTGCCGCGGCGCATTCTCTATCGTGGCCGGGCCATGAGCCAGTCCGACCCGAACGAGTCCCCCATGAGCGATTTGCGCAAGGACCCTACGCGAGGCCAATGGGTGCTCGTCCGCCCGCCCGGCCGGGCGAGCGCGGACGACGGCGAGTGTCCCTTTTGCCCAGGAAACGAGCGGCTCACGCCGCCCGAGACCGCGTGCTATCGAAAGGACGGCGCGCCCGCCAATAGTGGGGACTGGTCGGTGCGCGCCATCCCCGAGCGCGACCCGTATTTTCGCATCGAGCTCCCGCTCACGCGCGAGGGAATGGGACTCTACGACAAGATCACACCCCGGGGGGCCACCGAGCTCATCGTGGAGAGCCCACGCCACGACGAAACGCCCGCCACCATGCCGGAGGCGCAGTGGGAGCGGGTCCTGTGGATGTACGGGGAGCGGATCCGCGACCTGAAGCGCGATCTGGCCATCCGCGACATCCTCATCACCCGGCGGCACCGCATCGCGGGCGCGCGCATCAGGCATCCCTACTCCCGTCTCACCGCCATCCCCATCATCTTCGACGAAGGCCGGCGCAAGCTCGACGAAGCGCGCGAGTACTATCGCTACAAGCATCGCTGTATCTACTGCGACATCATCCGGCAAGAGCTGGCCGACCGCGACCGGGTGGTGCACGAGACGGAGCGGTTCGTGGCGGTGGTGCCCTACGCGGCGCGGGCTCCGTTCGAGACCTGGATCCTGCCCCGGCAGCACGCGGCCGCCTACGAGGATGCGCTCTCGGGCGACCTGGTGGCGGATCTGGCGCGGGTGCTCGGGGGCTGTTTCCGGACCTTCGCCAGGGCCCTGGGGGATCCTTCGCTGGAGATGACCCTCTACAACGCCCCCAATCGGGCCTCCAAGGTGATGGCGGGGGAATGGGCCACCCTTGCCGACGATTATCACTGGCATATCGGTATCTTGCCTCGCCCCGAACGTCTGAAGCGCATTGGGGGGATCTACGTCAACACGTCCCCCCCCGAGGATGCCGCTGGGGGCCTCCGCGAGGCCTGGGTTCCAGCCGCAACCTAGAGGATCGCTTGACTTCCTGGGCGGCGGGGCGCAAACTCCGACCATAACGGTCGCCGACCGAAACGGTCGTATATAGGCGTAACCAGCAGGGGCACAGAGAGACGAGATGCTGCGGTTCACGAAGCGGGCCGACTACGGGCTGATGGCCGTCCACTACATCGCCGCGCATCCGGACGAAGCGGCGGTGAGCGCGAAGCGGATTGCCGAGGAATTCAACATCCCGGCGGAGTTGCTGGCCAAGATCCTCCAGCGCCTGGCCAAGAAGAAGCTGATCGTGAGCCACAACGGGCCGAAGGGCGGCTATGTCCTCGCCCGCTCGCGGCACGAGATCACGGTGGGGCAGGTGCTGCGCGCGCTGGAGGGGCCGGTGCAGATCACGAGCTGCGTGGCGGACGATCATTGCCCGCAGTACTCGCGCTGCAACCTCCGGTTGCCGGTGCAGAAGATTCAGGCGAGCATCACCTCGATGCTGGACAGCATGACGCTGGCCGAGCTCGGTGCCGACGCGGTGGTTCCGGTGGCGGCACTGGCCGTGGCCCGATAGACGAGAGAGGGAGACCGATGACGTTGAAGCTGCCGATCTTCATGGATAGCCAGTCCACCACGCCGGTGGATCCGCGCGTGCTGGACGCCATGCTGCCGTACTTCACCGAGAAGTTCGGGCATCCCGCGAGCCGCAACCACCCCTTCGGGTGGGAGGCGGAGGGCGCGGTGGACCGGGCGCGGGGCGAGCTCGCCAAGCTGATCGGCGCCCGCGACCCCAAGGAGCTGGTCTTCACGTCGGGGGGCACCGAGTCCATCAACCTGGCGCTGAAGGGCGTGGCCGAGATGTACCGCGAGAAGGGCAATCACATCGTGACCACCGCCATCGAGCAGCGGGCGGGGCTCGACGTGTGCAAGCGGCTCGAGCGGCAGGGGTTCGAGGTGACCTATCTTGCCGTGGGTGCGGACGGGCTCGTCGATCCGGAGGCGATTCGCGCGGCGCTGACCGAGAAAACCATCCTCATCTCGGTGATGCTCGCCAACAACGAGATCGGCACCGTCCAGGACGTCGCCGCCATCGGCAAGCTCGCCAAGGAAAAGGGCATCGTCTTCCACACCGACGCCACCCAGGCGGTGGGCAAGGTGCCGGTGGACGTGGAGGCGATGGGCATCGATCTGCTGTCCTCGACCTCGCACATGCTCTACGGGCCCAAGGGCGTGGGAGCCCTCTACGTCCGGCGGAAGGGGCCGCGGGTCCGGCTGGCTCCGATGATCGACGGCGGTGGTCACGAGCGGGGAATGCGTTCGGGCACGGTGCCGGTGCCGCTGGCGGTGGGCTTCGGCCGCGCGGCCGAGATCTGCGGCGAGGTGATGCCGGAAGAGTCGAAGCGGCTGTCCGGGCTCCGGGACCGGCTCCAGGACGCCATCCTGTCCCGGGTGGACGAGGCGTTCCTCAACGGCCATCCCGAGCGGCGGCTGCCCCACAACCTGAACATCTCCTTCGCGTATGTCGAGGGCGAGTCGGTGCTGATGGGGCTCAACAAGGAAGTGGCCCTGGCCTCCGGCTCCGCCTGCACGTCGTCGACACTCGAGCCCTCCTACGTGATCTCGGCGCTCGGGGTGAACGCAGAGCTGGCGCACTCGTCGATCCGCTTCGGCCTGCATCGGTTCAGCACCCAGGAAGAGGTGGACTTCGTGGCCGCGCGCACGGTGGACGTGGTGCAGCGACTCCGCGAGATGTCCCCGCTCTACGAGCTCGCCAAGGAAGGCGTGGATCTCAAGACCATCAAGTGGAAGGCTGAATAGCGGCGCCCGGCGCCCCTCAGGAGGCGATGAACCATGGCCTATAGCGAGAAGGTAGTCGACCACTACAACAACCCGCGCAACGTGGGGTCCTTCGGCAAGGACATCCCGGGAGTGGGGACGGGGCTCGTGGGGGCGCCGGAGTGCGGCGACGTCATGAAGCTCCAGATCAGGGTCAACGTCGAGACGGGGGTCATCGAGGACGCGAAGTTCAAGACCTTCGGCTGCGGCAGCGCCATCGCCTCATCCAGCTTGGCCACCGAGTGGCTGAAGGGGCGTACGGTGGACGAGGCGGCCAAGATCAAGAACACCGACATCGTCAACGAGCTGAAGCTGCCTCCGGTGAAGATCCACTGCTCCGTGCTGGCGGAGGACGCCATCAAGGCGGCCCTCACCGACTACAAGGAGAAGTGGGCGAAGGCGGAAGCGGGAACGGACGCCGGCGCGTCTTAAGGACGGACCGAGTCCTACGAGTCCTAATCGAGGAGGCATACGTACATGGCGGTGACCCTGACCGAGACGGCGTCGAAACAGGTGAAGAAGCTCATGCAGGAGCAGAAGCTCGAGCAGGTGTTCCTCCGCATGGGTGTCAAGGGGGGCGGCTGCTCCGGGCTCTCCTACTCGCTGGAATTCGACACCGAGAAGGGCAAGCACGACAAGACATTCGAGATCGATGGCGTTCCGGTGGTGGTTGACGCCAAGAGCTACCTCTACCTCAACGGGACGACCCTCGACTACGTGACGGAGGGGCTGCAGGGCGGATTTACCTTCGTGAACCCTCAGGCGAAATCCAGCTGCGGGTGCGGGACCTCGTTCTCCGCCTAAGTCGGGCCCGGGGAACGACGATAACGGGCCCCGGCGGGCCCGTTCGCATTTTATGACCCGTGCGCATTTTAGAGGTATGAGGTGACGGTGATCGACGACTACTTCGCGGTGTTCGGCCTGCCGCGCGAGCTCAGCGTGGACGGTGAGGCGCTCCGCACGCGCTTCTATGAGTTGAGCCGCGCGCATCACCCGGACTTCCACCAGGGCGCGGACGCGGAGGCGCAGGCGGAGACGCTCGCGCGCTCGGCCCTGGTCAACCGCGCCTATCGAGCGCTCCGGGACCCGCTCGCGCGCGTGGAGTACCTGATCGCCCTGGAAGAGGGCCGGGACACCCGCGAGGGCGCGCCGGCGCGGCCGGCCGCGCCCGGGGAGCTCCTGGCCGAGATGATGGAGGTGCAGGAGGCGCTCGAGGAGGCCAAGGCGGCGGGGATGGACGAGGGGGCACGCGTCCGGCTGCGGGAGGAGCGGGAGCGCCTGCAGGAGCGGAAGCGTGCGGAGGAAGACGCCCTCGTGGGCCGGGCAGCCGACTGGGACGCCGTGCTGGACTCGGGCGCCGACCGCCGGCCGCTGCTCGAGTGGTTCAAGGCGCGGCTGGCCGCGCGGGCGTATCTGCGCACCGTCATCGACGACCTGAGCGAAGCGCTCGGAGAGGATCTGGAGAGCCATGTCTCGCATCGTCGGCATTGACCTCGGGACCACCAACAGCCTGGTCGCCTACGTCGACCGTGGCGTGCCCCGGGTCATCCCGGACGCGGACGGTCGCGCGCTCTTGCCCTCCATCGTGGCGTACACGCCGGCGGGGGTGCTGGTGGGCGATGCCGCGCGGCGGCAGCTCGTCCGGCATCCCGCCCGCACGATCTATTCGGTGAAGCGGCTGATGGGGCGGGGCTACGAGGACGTCCGCGGTGAGCTGGCCCATCTGCCCTTCGAGGTGGTTCCCGCCGCCGAGGTGGTCCGCATCCGGGTGGGGGAGCGCGAGGTGACGCCGCCGGAAGTCTCCGCCCAGATACTCCGTGCGCTGAAGCAACGTGCTGAAGGCGCGCTCGGCGAGAAGGTGGAACAAGCGGTGATCACGGTGCCCGCCTACTTCAACGACAGCCAGCGCCAGGCGACCAAGGACGCGGGCCGCATCGCGGGGCTCGAGGTGCTGCGCATCGTCAATGAGCCCACCGCGGCCTCGCTGGCCTATGGGTTGCAGAAGCTGGCCCAGGGCACCATCGCGGTGTACGACCTCGGCGGGGGGACCTTCGACATCTCCATTCTCCGGGTCAAGGACGGGGTGTTCGAGGTGCTCGCCACCAACGGCGACACTCATCTCGGCGGCGACGACATCGACCGGGTGCTGGTGGACTGGCTGCTGGAGGACATCCGCGCCGTGCACGGCACGGACCTATCCGGTGACGCGGAGGCCCGGCAGGAGCTGCGGCTGGCCGCCGAGGCGGCCAAGTGCCGGCTGTCCTTCGAGGCACGTACCCAGCTCGCCATTCCGTTCGGCGAGTTCGTTTACCGCCGCGACATCACCCGCGAGGATTTGGAGGCGCGCCTCGGTCCCCTCGTGGAGCGGACGCTCGGCCCCTGCCGCCTGGCGCTCCGCGACGCCGGCCTCTCGCCCGCCGACGTGGACGAAGTGGTGCTGGTGGGGGGCTCCACTCGGGTGCCGCTGGTGCGCGGGCGGGTGGAGGCGCTGTTCGGCAAGGCGCCGCACAGCCAGCTCAATCCCGACGAGGTGGTGGCGCTGGGGGCGGCGGTGCAGGCCCACATCCTGGCCGGCGGGATCACCGACATGCTGCTGCTGGACGTCACGCCGCTGTCGCTGGGCATCGAGACCTTGGGCGGCATCGTGAGCGTGCTCATCGCGCGCAATACCACCATCCCCACCATGGCCAAGGAGCAGTTCACGACCTCGGCGGACGGGCAGACGGTGGTGGACCTCCACGTGCTGCAGGGGGAGCGTGAGCTGGCGCGGGACAACCGCTCCCTCGCGCGCTTCGAGCTGCGCGTCGATCCCATGCCGGCGGGCATGCCCAAGATCGAGGTGACCTTCCTCATCGACGCCAACGGCATCCTCCAGGTCCATGCCCGCGAGCTGCGCTCGGGCAAGGAAGCCTCCATCGAGGTGCGGCCCACCTACGGGCTCACCGAGGCCGAGGTGGAGCGGATGGTGGACGAGTCCTTCGAGCACGCGGAGGCCGATGTGGCCGCGCGGCTCCTCATCGAGGCACAGACCGAGGCCGATAACGTGGCCAACCACGTGCGGCGCGCCCTGACGCAGGGCGCGCAGCTCGCCGAGCCCGGCGAGCGGGAGCGCATCGAGGCCGCGCTGGCCAGGCTGCGCGAGGCGCGCGCGGGGACGGACCGCGATCTCATCCACGAGCGCACCACCGAGGTGAACCGGGCCACGGAGCGGCTGGCCGAGGCCATGATGGACGCCGCGCTGAAGGGGGCGCTGGCCTCCAAGCGGGCGGACCGCATCCTGGAGTCTTCCTGATGGCGAAGCATAAAGTGACCTTCCTCCCGCTCGACGTCACCGTCGAGGTGGACGACTCGAAGTATCCGCTGGCGGACCACGGGCGGCCCGGCTCGCTGCTGGACATCGCCCTCGCGAACGATATCCATCTCGAGCACAACTGCGGTGGCAGCTGCGCCTGCACCACCTGCCACGTCATCGTCCGCGAGGGCGAGACGAACCTCTCCCCCATGGAGCCCGACGAGGAGGACCGGCTGGACACCGCCGAGGGGCTGACCTTGCACTCGCGTCTCGGCTGCCAGGCGGTGGTGAAGGGCGACGTAGTGGTGGAGATTCCCAAATGATTGGCGAGCCGCAGCCGAAGGCGAGGCGAGCGGATAAGGGAATGGTTCCCGAGCGGAGCGAGGGCGGCGAGCCGCAGCCGAAGGCGAGGCGAGCGGATATGGCAAAGGGCGAGCCATGAAATGGAGCGACACGGAGGACATCGCCATCGCGCTGATGGAGGCGCATCCGGGCACGGACCCGCTCACGGTGCGGTTCACCGACCTGCACAAGTGGGTGATCGCCCTGGAGGATTTCGACGACGAACCGAAGGCTTCCAACGAGGGAATTCTCGAGGCCATCCAGATGAAGTGGCACGACGAGTTTCGCGACCGATGACGCCGCTCAACGTACACCCACGTACGCCTCGCGGCCGCGGGTCCCTCGGGCCTCGTCTGGCTCGCTCCTCGGCCGGGCGTGAGCTACCAGCTGATCACGTGATCCGACTCGAAGATCAGGTCGAGGAGCCCGGCGTGGTCGAGGCTCTCGCCCAGGCGCAGGAGACGCGCGCCCGGCGGCAGGATGGGCGGGGCGCTCCCGTCCAGCATGACTACGGTGACGGTGGCGTCCGGGGCGCGCTGCCCGATCACCGCGGAGGCCAGCGCGGGCGCGTCGGCCTTGAGGAGGTGGAGGTAGCGCGCCATCAGAAGACGAGGTACCGGCTCGCGCGCGCCGCGAGCGCGGCCACTCCCTCCGCGTCGATGGCGGCCACCGGGTGGCCGCCGGCGTTCCAGTCGGGATCCCGCGGAGCGGCGCCGGCCTCGACGTGGAAGACGATGCCGAGCTTCTTCAGCGCGGCGCGGAACTTGGCGATGTCGTCCCCATCCACGAGGTCGTCGGTGTCCGCGTCGAGCAGGTGGGCGGCGGGCCCGCTGAGCACCACCGCCACCTCGTTCTCGCCCGCCACCACGCCGAGCGCGATGCGCATGGCCTCGTTGGCCCGGTGGGATACGCGTGGATCCTCCGAGATCACCACGAGCACGGGCCGGCCGTCGGGCACGCGATCAGTTCAGCGCGACGAAGCGGTCGGTGCCGTTGATGACGTCGGTGAGCACGACCAGGCCGCAGTTGGTGGCGCGCTCCGACAGGGGGAGCCCGCGCTTCTGGCAGCCGAAGGCGCACACGAAGAGGCGCGCCCCGCGCTCGCCGAGCGCCTGCACGCGGGGGTCGTCGACCGCGGCCACGCCGTCGTCGATGAGGTAAAGGTACACCTGCGCGCCGCGGTCGAGCGCGGCCTCGGACAGTCCCACCACGGTGTCGAGGTTGCGGTGTCCGGGGCTGGTGGAGAGCATGAGACCAAGCTTTTTCCCCGCGTACTCCATCGCGGGCTCAGCCTAGCATCGTGAAAGGGGACCGTCAATGAACCGTCGCGTGTATCTCGATCACAACGCCTCCACCGCCGTGCATCCGGAAGTGCTCGAGGCGATGCTGCCGTACTTCTCCGATCAGTTCGGGAATCCCTCCAGCATTCACGGCTTCGGCCGCGAGGCCCGCGACGGGGTCGAGGCCGCGCGCGAGCGCGTGGCGCACTTCCTCCGCGTGGGCAAGGACGAGATCGTGTTCACCTCCGGCGGGACCGAGTCCGACAATGCGGCGGTGAAGGGGATCGCCGCCGCGCGCGGCCGCGGGCACATCGTGACCTCCGCGGTGGAGCATCACGCCGTCCTCCGCAGCGTGCAGGCCCTGGAGAAGGGGGGGTTCGAGGCCACCTACGTGCCGGTGGACGGCCACGGCATGGTGGATCCGGACGACGTGCGGCGCGCGCTCCGGCCCGACACCATCGTGGTGTCGATCATGCACGCCAACTCCGAGGTGGGGACCATCCAGCCGGTGGGCGCCATCGGGCGGCTCACCCGCGAGCGGGAGATTCCCTTCCACGTGGACGCGGTGCAGACCTTCGGCAAGCTCCCGTTGGACCTCGACGCCCTCGGTATCGACCTCCTGTCCTTCTCGTCCCACAAGATCTACGGGCCCAAGGGCATCGCCGGCCTCTATATCCGCAAGGGCACCAAGATGGCGTCGGTGCAGCACGGAGGCGAGCACGAGCGGCGGCGCCGCGCGGGCACCGAGAACGTGCCGGGCATCATCGGCCTGGGCAAGGCGGTGGAGGTGCGGGCCCGCGACATGGCGGCGGAGGAGACCCGGGTGCGCGCGCTACGGGATCGCCTCTGGGCCGGCCTCGAGCGGCGGGTGCCGGAGATCCGGCTCAACGGCCATCCCACCGAGCGGCTGCCCGGCACCTGCAACGTGTGCTTCCGGCACATCGAGTCCGAATCCATCGTGCTGGGGCTGGATCTCAAGGACGTCGCGGTGTCGGCGGGGTCGGCCTGCACCTCAGGGAGCATCGAGCCCTCCCACGTGCTCGTGGCCATGGGAGTGCCGCTGGACTGGGCGATGGGCGCGGTGCGCTGCTCGCTCGGGCGGACCACCACTGTCGAGGACATCGACTACGTGCTGGACTGCGTGGAGCCGCTGGCGGGGAAGCTGCGGGAACTCTCTCCGCTCAAGGCCTGAGGTGCGCTATAGCCCGACCCTGATCGAGCACTTCCGCAACCCGCGGAATGCGGGCATGATGCGGGATCCCGACGGGGTCGGGGAGAGCGAGTATCCGGAGTGCATGGACCTCGCGCGCGTGTACCTGCGGGTGCGCGACGGTCGAGTGACGGAGGCGCGATTCCAGACCTACGGCTGCGGGCCGACCATCGCGGCGTCGAGCGCGGCGACCGAGCTGATCCAGGGGGTGGCGGTGGAGGACTTGCTGGAGCTGGCGGACGCGCGGGTGGAGTCGGCGGTGGGAGGCCTCCCCGCGGACCGGGCGCATGCCGCCCACGTGGTGAGCGCGGCGGTACGGGCGGCGGCACGGGACGCGATGGCCCGGATGCGAGAGGCCGGCGGCAAGCCGGCAGGAGGAGCGTGAGCCGATGTTCGAGCGGATGAAACACGACGTGCAGACGGTGATGGAGCGCGACCCTGCCGCGCGCTCGAAGCTCGAGGTGGTGCTGGCCTATCCGGGCGTCCACGCGATCTGGATTCACCGCGTGGCGCATCGCCTCTGGAACACGGGCTGGTATACCCTCGCCCGCTTCGTGGCCCACCTGGGTCGCTTCCTCACCGGGATCGAGATCCATCCCGCGGCCAAGCTGGGGCGGGGCCTCTTCATCGACCACGGCATGGGCATCGTCATCGGCGAGACGGCGGAGATCGGCGAGAACGTGTCCCTGCTCCAGGGCGTGACCCTCGGCGGCACCAGCGTGCGGCGGGAGAAGCGTCATCCCACCCTGGGCGACAACGTCACCGTGGGGGCGGGGGCGAAGATTCTCGGGGGCTTCACCATCGGGGCGGGGAGCCGCATCGGCGCGGGCTCGGTGGTGGTGCGCGAGGTCCCGGAGAACTCGGTTGTCGTGGGCGTGCCCGGCCGGGTAACATATCGTGACGGGCAGCGCGTGCAGGGCGAGATCGACCTCAATCAGGTGGACCTGCCCGACCCGCTGGCACGCACCGTGGAGCACCTCCTCGACCGCATCCGGGCGCTCGAGAGCGAGCTGGAGGCGCTGAAGCACCCCGCGCGCGAGAGTGAGGAGCAGTGAGACCGGCCAAGAGTGAGAGAAGAGCGAGAAAGGAGACGGTGTGGTACCCACGGACACGATGAGCATCAAGGAGGCCTCGCAGTACCTGGCCATGGACGAGCAGACGGTGACGCGCATGGCCCTGGAGCGCCGCATCCCCGCGCTGCATCACAACGGCCAGTGGCTCCTGTCCAAGAAGTCCATCGACAAATGGAAGGCCCGCCAGCCCACCGCCCGCGCTTGATGTAGGACCTCTACCCCACCCCCGGCTCCGAGATGATCGATCGCTCCGCCGCCTGGAGTGTCCTCACCGAGTTCACCCACACCGACAGCCTGCGCAAGCACGCGCTCGCGGTGGAAGCGGTCATGCGCGCCTATGCCGGCCGCTACGGCGCGGACGCGGAGGCCTGGGGCATCGCCGGCATGCTTCACGACTTCGACTACGAGATGCACCCGACCGCGCCCCAGCATCCGCTCAAGGGCGCGGAGATTCTCCGCGCGCGGGGGGCGCCCGAGGAGGTCGTGTACGCCATCCTCGCCCATGCCGACTACTCCGGCTGTCCCCGCGTGTCCCTGCTCGACCGGGCGCTCTACGCCTGCGACGAGCCCGCCGGCTTTGTCACCGCTTGCGCCCTGGTGCGGCCCGGTCGCGCCATCGCCGGGCTCGAGCCCGCCTCCGTGCTCAAGAAGCTGAAGGACAAGGGCTTTGCCCGGACGGTGAATCGCCACGACGTCACGCGTGGGGCCGAGGAGCTGGCGGTACCGCTCGAGGAGCACCTGCGCTTCGTCATCGCCGCGCTCACCGCGGTGGCTCCCGCGCTCGGCCTCGGGGGCCCCGCGCAGTAGTCCGCCATGCCCGGATCCGCGCCCGCGATCCGGACCGTGATCCACGTGGACATGGACGCGTTCTACGCGTCGGTCGAGCAGCGGGACCGACCCGAGCTGCGAGGCCGGCCGGTGGTGGTGGGCGCGCGACCGGGTGGGCGCGGCGTCGTTTCCGCCGCCTCCTACGAGGCCCGCCGCTTCGGCATTCACTCCGCCATGCCCATCAGCCGCGCCTACCGGCTCTGTCCCGACGCCGTGTACCTGCCGGTGGCCATGGACAAGTACGCCGGGGTATCGCGAGAAATCATGGCGCTGCTGGCCCAGTGGACGCCGCTGCTGGAGCCGGTGTCCATCGACGAGGCCTTCCTCGACGTCACCGAGAGCCGCGCGCTCCGCGGCGACGGGCCCCGCATCGCGGGGGATATCAAGGCGAGGATCCGCGCCGAGATGTCCCTGAGCGCCTCGGTGGGGGTGGCGCCGAACAAGTTCCTCGCCAAGGTGGCGTCCGATCTCGAGAAGCCCGATGGGCTCGTGGTCGTGCCGCCCGGGGGCGAGGAGGCCTTCCTCGCGCCGCTCCCCATCGGACGGCTCTGGGGCGTGGGCAAGGTCACTGCGTCCGAGCTGGAGGGCCTCGGCATCCGGACGATTGGTCAGCTCGCGAAAATGCCGCGAGCTTCGCTGGAGGCGCGCTTCGGCACCGGCGGCCTCGCCCTCGGGGAGCTCGCCCGCGGCCGCGACGACCGCCCGGTCGAGCCGTTCGGCGCGCCCAAGTCCATGGGCGCGGAAGAGACCTTCGACGTCGACCACCGTGAGGTGGACCGCCTCCGCGCCACCCTGCGCGCGCAGGCCGAGCGCGTGGCCCGCGAGCTGCGGTCGGAGGGGTATGCCGGGCGCGTGGTCACGCTCAAGATCCGCTTCGCCGACTTCTCGACCTACACGCGCGCCCATACCGGCGAGCCCACCCAGGACGGCCTGCGCATCTTCGAGGAGGCCGCCGCGCTGCTCGGCCGGGTGCGGCTCACTCAGGCGGTGCGCCTCATTGGTCTCTCGGTGTCCGGGCTGGGTCCCGCGGGGCAGGGCCAGCTCCCGCTCTTCGGCCCCGACCTGGCGCGGCGCGAGCGGCTGGGGCGGGCGCTGGACCAGCTCACGCAGCGCTATGGCGAGGACACGGTGCGCCCGGCCAGCCTCCTGGGCCGGCGCCGGCGCCGCTCGCGCCCCGTCGAGGGTGAGGACGGCGCCCCCAGCGATTGAGGACGGCGCCCCCAGCGGGCGTGGCGTTTGATTTTTCGCTGACCCATTCCCAGCCT
>Ga0137403_10002457_pt1 | contig 22641 bp, 20 predicted proteins | sample CZOMad2_1_16fung_FD_122057 | JGI IMG/M metagenome (GOLD analysis project Ga0137403, IMG submission 122057) | Vadose zone soil fungal communities from Angelo Coast Range Reserve, California, USA - CZOMad2_1_16fungal (Hybrid Assembly) | ecosystem: Environmental > Terrestrial > Soil > Vadose zone...
CGGAGAATGCAGCAGCAGCAGCACGATTGGGATCGCCAGGGTCCCGAGCGGATCGATGTGCTTGACGGGGTTCAAGGACAGGCGTCCGAGCGACTCCGCCGTGCGGTCGCCGAAGCGGCGCGCGACCCGCCCGTGGGCGACCTCGTGCAGCGTAATTGCGAACAGCACCGGGTCCTCATCCATCTCGCCGCGCGCTGTAAGAATCCAGATCCGCGTAATCCAGTACAGCAGCAACGGAAGCAGAAGCCAAAGCGCCGTAGGCGACCGATAAAGCAGCCGAACCTGATCGCTTTGGAAGTAAAGCGCCAGAACCAGAGCGGACAAGAAACCCGAAGCGACGCCGAAGGTATTGAGCTGCGCGAGTGCGAACCTCGTCTTCAATGATTCGACGACTGCCTCCCAGTTCCCGCAAAGAATTGAAATAGCCGAGCAGCGTCATATACGGATCTGCTCCGTTGTCCTTATTTTTTCTGCCGCCACCAATCTCGTAGGCTTTCTGAGCCGCGCAGAGAATCGCTAAAGCAACACGCAGCAAAACAACCTTGAGGCTTCGTCCTTGCGCCGCCACGCCCAGATACAATCGAGCCGGAGTCTGTTCAATACTCTCCGTGACCGCGAAAAAAGAATCCCGTCGATCGGGTCCAGGGGGAGGAAAGACTGTCACCGGATGCCGGGCAAAAAGGATTGGCAGCCGCACGTTCTATTGCGCTGCTCTCCTATCGTTCTTATTATGGTTATGACATTACCCAGCCCAGGGACAAGGCTTTTGTGGAAATGAACAAGGAGATAGCCTACGCAGCCGATAATTACCAGCGTTACCAGGGGTTGAAACTGGTCAACCGGTTCAATGTGCTCTCTTATTATCGTCTCAGCCAGAGCATGGACAGTCATGATGTGGGCCGGAACCGTGGATCTGTCGTAAAAGCATTGAACAAGATCAGGGCAAAAACGTTAGTGATAGGTATCCGCTCAGACGTGTTGTACCCGATTGCCGAGCAGGAGTTCCTGCAAAAAAATATCAAAGGAGCGCAACTCATCAGTATAGCAAGCGATTTTGGTCATGATGGCTTTTTACTGGAATATGAAAAAATAGAACCCGCTTTAAAGGAATTCATTGAGGAGAAGTCATCGCATCATTTGAAAGTAGTGAATGAGTAGTAGGTCTGTATGGTATATAGTGTATATAAGGTTTATAAAGTAAGCGACCATACTTACTTTAGTTACTTTCTCTACTTTATAAACTTTATATACTTTATATACTTTATAAACCTCATAAACCCAACATACCAGCAACAATGGAAACACATAAGCAACTAACGATCGGTCTATTCGGCTTTGGAGTAGTCGGGGAAGGTTTGTACAAAGTATTGCAACAAACACCGTCCCTGAAAGCAAGTATCAAAAGGATCTGTATCAAGAACCCGGGTAAAAAACGCAATGCTCCGGACTCTTTATTCACTACAGACAAAAACGAGTTGCTGAATGACCGGGAAATAAATGTGATCGTAGAAGTGATTGATGATTCTACAGCCGCCTTTGAAATTGTATCCACCGCTTTGCAGAATGACAAGGATGTTGTGAGCGCCAGCAAGAAGATGATCGCGGAAAATCTAAGCGCCCTGCTGGCTTTGCAACAGAAGACCGGCCGTTCTTTTTTATATGAATCGGCCGCCTGCGCTTCGATCCCAGTGATCAGGAACCTGGAAGAATATTATGACAATGACCTTCTACATTCCATTAAGGCCATTGTCAACGGTTCTACTAATTTTATTCTTACTAAAATATTTGAAGAGCACCTGGATTTCAAGCAGGCGCTTTTACTGGCACAGCAACAGGGTTTTGCTGAAAGCGACCCCAGGCTGGACGTGGAAGGCTATGACGCCGTGAATAAATGGACCTTCCTGCTGACACATGCCTATGGCATCGTGGAAGAGACGGACAACCTGGTATTCAACGGCATCCAGCATATCCAGCCGGGCGACGCGGTGGTGGCCCGGGAGAAACATTACGATATCAAGCTGGTGGGACAGGCCAAGAAACTACAGACGGGCAAGGTAGCCGCCTTTGTATTGCCGCAGTTCATCAAGCAGGAAGATCACCTGGCGTTCGTAAAGAATGAATATAACGGCGTCGTGATCGAGAGCGGATTTGCCGACAAGCAATTCTTTTATGGCAAGGGTGCGGGCTCCTTCCCTACGGCGTCCGCCGTGCTCAGCGATCTGTCGGCGCTGCGTTACCAATACAAATACGAATACAAGAAGCTGTATCATCATACTCCGAATGTGCTGTCTGACGACTTCTTTATACGTATCTACCTGAGCTTCGATGACCTGAAGTATATTCCCAAGGATAAATTCGAGTGGATCGAAGAATGGCATGCCGAAACGGACCGTAAATACCTGGTCGGCGTGATCCATTTCCGGGAGATCAAAGAGAATAGCTGGTGGAAAGAGAATAATACTTCCCTTATCCTGGCTCCTGAACCCATTATCGAGGACGTGGAGATCCGCAAATTGAAGAAAAAGAGCCTTGAGCTGGCCGGGATCCTGCCCTGATCCGGGATCCTGTCCTGGACCGGCCGGGGTGCTGTCCTGAGACCCGGATCTAAGAGGATACCTATAAGAGGTTATAAGAGATTGAGCATATATTCAAAATCTTTAACCTCTTTAGCGCTCCGGTGCCTGGAAATTTCGGAACTTAGCACCCCATTAATCCCTACGCTACGTATTTCGCTTACTGGTTGCGGCTAAGATTAGGACATGCATGCAATTGTGATCCTTAATCTTATCAAATTGTCAAGATCATGTCAATCAAATCAAGCGCGTTATCCTCTACCCGCAAAGGGGTGAGAACGCCTGAAAACCTTTGTCCTGAACTTAGTACATCCCCCATTCCCCCTCCTGCACCGGGTATGGTAATGCTAAGGAATCTTCCCGGCAGTACGCTTTCCCTTTCATTACGACCTGTAAGCCTTGCCATGGACCTCCATCTTATTTATGGATGGATCAGCCAGGGACATTCTGCCGGCTCGCCAGCGGTCGACCAGCCCCTGCGGCAATTGAAACAGGCGTATTCCAGCATCATTTCCTCTGATTTCGCCCAGCCCTTCATGGGCCTGGTGAACAATGTTCCCATCTGCCAGCTGGATATTTACAAGACCCGTCTGGATGTGATCAGCCTGTATTATGGGGCTCTTCCCGGCGATTACGGGCTTCACCTGCTGAGCGCCCCGCAGGCCAAACGTGATCAGGAAGCAGCGCTGCTCGGCGCCTGTATCCGGCATTTCTTTTCCTTCCCGGAAATAGGAAGGATCATCATGGATGTGGAGGCAGGCGATAAATGGATGAATGCCCAGATGAAAAAGCTGGGATTCCTTTGGCACAAAAAGATCAGTAAGCCGTATAAGATCGCGAACCTCTATATCTGCACCCGCAAGAGTTTCAAAGGATTGCCCACATAACGCCGGATTGGCGTCAAGTAGCGGATCCGCGTACGCGGATCTGCGGTAACTGGATGGGGCGGTCAGCCTTCGGAATGAACGGCGTCCTTCTGATGCTTCCACAAGTCCTGGAAAACGGGGCTGTTATCCCGCAGCCGGTCGAAAGTCCCTTCATCGGCGATCCTGCCCTGCTGAAGAACATATACATAGTCAAACCGGCCAAGCAAGTGAAGGCGGTGCATGGAGGAGATGATGGCCTTATCCGAGAAGGCCGTGAACAATCCTTCATAGATGAGGGCTTCCGTACGCGGGTCGACGCTGCTGGTGGGCTCGTCGAGCAGGACGAGGTCGCTGTCTCTTGCTGCCAGTATGCCGCGGGCAAGCGCCAGGCGCTGTTTCTGCCCGCCCGAAAGATTGACCCCTTTCTCGCGGATATCCGATGCCAGGCCCTGTGGCAACTGGCGGATCACTTCGGTAAAATGTGCGCTCTCGCAGACCTGCATGATCTCTTCTTCCGGGAAGGGCAATCCCAGCGTGACATTATAGGCGATCGTATTCTCGAAGATCTCCGGCTCCTGGGGGAAGAGCGTAACGGCCTCGTTGAGCCTGTCCAGCCCCTGTTCCTTTCCATCTACCGTTAATTCCATTCCTGGTTCCGGAGAATACAGTCCTCTCAAGAGGGACAGCAAGGTGCTCTTCCCGCTGCCGCTCGCGCCGATAAGGGCGATCCTTTTCCCACGCTGGATATGGAGGTGCAGGTCGTGCAGGCTCTGGGGAGCTAATTTTTCATCATAGGCCTCCCGGTGGGAAAAATCCAGGCCGCTGATACGGATCTCCCGCCAGTTGGCCGGCAGGCCTTCGGGGAGGTCGGAGCGATGATGCTGTGCATAGGCCTCGCTGATATTCGATGCCGTCTGCACATAAGTGTTGAATTGCACGATGTCCGTGTACTGCCAGGCTATGTCCTGGAAGACGCTGGTGAACTGGTTGACATAGGCCAGCAGCGTGACCAATGAGCCCACATAGAATATTTTGCCCGGCACCCAGTGCTGATAGATATATCCCACGGTGATCGTACCATAGATGAGCGCGATCATCATCTCCGCACAGAACCATTTCCATTCGTTGGTGATGGCGCTCTTCCGGAATGGACGCAAGATCAGCTGCACCTTATGCAGCAAGCCGGTCTCCATGCTCTTTTCCAGTCTCAGCGTTATCACGGTCATGATATTGGAAAGGCTGTCGAAAAGAGTAGAGGAAACGATATGTTCTTTTTCATTCACTTCATCCAGCGCTTTTACGAAGGGCTTGTCGAAGGTTCTGATCACGAAGATGGTCAGCACGCCCATCAAGATGGCCAGGCTACCGAATAACGGAGAGAAATACAGCATGGCCGTTACGGAAAAAAAGAATTTCCCCAGCACATTGATATACATGAAGCCCCGGTCGAAGAATTCCCGCAGCGCCTCGTATGCCTTGCGGATACGGTTGATCGTGGCACCGCTGTGATGATCCTGGTGCCATTTCACCGGCAGGTGCAGGACCTGGTGGTAGCGGCCGGAGACGCGCTGCGCGAAGTGGATCGCCTGGTAGACCGCGTTGGCGTAAGCGATCACCAGGATGGCGCCGAGCCGCTTGTTGGGCAGAAACTGCACCATGCCGGCCATCGGCCCGTCGCGACTTCCCGCCAGGCTCTGAAGATGGCGTCCGGGTCTACCCCCACGATGCGGTTGGTGCCTCGGGTGACGGTGATGGGCCGCTCCGTGGTCTCGCGGAGGGTGAGACAGGGTACCCGCAAGGCGGTGGTCTCCTCCTGGATGCCGCCGGAGTCGGTGAGGACGCAGCGGGCGCCCGCCATGAGCTGGACGAAATCAAGATAGGGCTGCGGCTCGATCAGCCGCAGCCCGCGGAGGGCCGCGAGCCGGCCGTCCAGGCTGGCGATACGCGCCCGCGTGCGAGGATGCACCGGGAACACCACCGGGATCTCCGCCTGGATCCGGGCGATCGCCTCCATCATGCGGCCGAGCGCCTGGGGAGTGTCCACGTTGCTCGGACGGTGGAGCGTCAGGGCGGCGTAGCCACCCGCCTCCAGTCCCAGATCCTGGAGGATGGTGGATTCGCGCGCGCGCTCCCGATACCGGAACAGCGTGTCGATCATCACGTTGCCCACGAAGTGCACCCGCGCGGGATCCACGCCCTCGCGCGCGAGATTCTCCTCGGCGACCGGCTCGGTGGTGAAGAGAATGTCGGAGATCGAGTCGGTGAGGATGCGGTTGATCTCCTCGGGCATGGTGCGATCCCCGCTGCGGAGCCCCGCCTCCACGTGCGCGAGCGACATCCCGAGCTTCACCGTGGTGATCGCGGCGGCGACCGTCGAGTTGACGTCTCCCACCACCACCACCCAGTCCGGTCGGCGCTCGACGAGCACGGGCTCCAGCCGCCGCATGATCTCGGCGGTCTGCCCGATGGCGGTGTCGGCGCGCGCTTCCAGGTTGACGTCGGGGGCGGGGATCTCGAGGTTCGCGAAGAAGCTCTCCGACATCTGGAGGTCGTAGTGCTGACCGGTGTGGATCAGGGTGACCTCGGCCTCGGGGTACTGGCGCAACTCCGCGAGGATGGGGGCGATCTTGACGAAATTCGGCCGAGCGCCCACCACCGCCGCCAGCTTCATTTGGGGTTCCCGACGGCCAGGAGCCCGGTCCGCGCGAGCACCTCCGCGGCGGGAGCGAAGGCGAAGTCACCGAGGAGCCGGACCAGCCGCCCCTCCGTCTTGCCGACATTGACGAGATGACGGAAGCGGGTCATCGGGCCCACCGGCAGCCGGGGCTGATCGGGGTCCAGCTCCCAGGGATGGAGGTAGACCATCGCCGGTTGCCGCTCTCGCCGGTTGATTCGCCGGAGGGCGCGGTGGGTGAGGGAATACGGCATGAGCCGAAAGTAGCCGCCGCCGGCCACCGGCACCCGCCGCCCGAGCAGCGTGACCGTGGTCATGGGGAACTCGACGATCTCGCAGCCGTTGGGCCCCTTGAGCCGGTGTGGAAAGCGCGGAGCGTCGGGGATGCCGTAACGGTCGTGGACAATGGGGAAGATGCTCGAGTCGTACCGGAAGCCTGCCTCGCATAGCACTTCGAGGCTCCATAGGGTTTCACGCATGATCGAGAAGGTGGGAGCCCGATAGCCGAGGACCGCGTGACCGGTGACGTCCTCGAGGGTGCTCTTCGCGCGCGTGACGTCCCGCTCGAACTCCGGGCGGGTGAGATGCTGGATCATGCGGTGTCCGTAGCCGTGGCACCCGATCTCGTGTCCCAGCGAGGCGATCTCTCGGACCATGGCCGGGTACCGCTCTCCTACCCAGCCCAGCACGAAGAAGGTCGCCCGGACGCGCTCGCGGTCCAGGATGTCGAGGATCCGGCCCGTGGTGGCCACCACCCGGCTCTCCAGCGTGGGCCAATCCTCGGGGCGGAGCACGCGGGCAAAAGCTTCCGCGTGGAAATACTCCTCGACGTCAAAAGTCAGCGCGTTCTTCATGGGACCCGACCTCGGCGAGCAGCGGCTCATCCTGCTGGTCCGCCTCCGAGAAGAACTGGACGGCGTGCGCGAGTCCGGTCACGATCGACACACGCGGGGCCCATCCGAGAAGCTCCGCGGCCAGGCCCCGATCGGCCCGTGCCGCCGATGGCTGCTCCGCCCGCGGCCGGGTCAGGCGCGGGACGACGTCGGTCCGTAGGAGCCGGTTGAGGATACCCAGGATCTCCAGCGGGGACGTCAGCTGGCCCGAGCCCACGTTGATGGCACGGCCGCTCGCGTCGGCGGCGCCTCCGGCGGCCATGGTCGCGGTCACCGCGTCGTCGACGTAGATGAAGTCCTGGCCCCCACGACCGTCACCCGCGAGCGCCGGACGGCGACCACGACGCAATGTCTCGATGAGGGCAGGGACGATGGACCCATGGAGCACGCCGCTCTGGCGAGGTCCATAGACGTTGAAGTACCGGAGGAGCACGGTCTCCAGGTGCCGGGATACGTGGTAGGCGCGGCAATATATCTCACCCGCGAGCTTGGAGGCCGCGAACACCGTCACCGGCCTCGCGATGTGGTCCTCGGAAAAGGGGCCGCCGTTGGCGGTTCCGTACACGGAAGCGCAGGACGCGAACACCACTCGCCGCACGCCTTCGGTGGCCGCGCCCTCGAGAACGTTGAGGGTGGCCTGGACATTCACGGTGTGGATCTCGGTGGCCCGGTTCGCCATCGTACCCGGCGGCAGCCCGGCGAGGTGATAGACGCAGTCGACCCGCCGCATGGCCTTGCGCACCAGCCGGTCGTCCCGCACGTCCCCGATGACGAGCTCGATCCGGCGCCCGGGCCGCCCCGCCATCGACCCCCGCTCGGGGCCGGCCTGGAGATTACGCAGTGAGCCCGTGGAGAGGTTGTCGAGCACGCGTACGTCGACACCCCCCTCCAGCAAGGCGTCCACGAGATGGGAGCCGATGAACCCCGCGCCGCCGGTGACGAGAGCGATACCCATGGCAACCTCTCAGAGCGTGACGATTGATTTCCTCGAGCCGCGGTACGCCTTGAGCGCGTTGCGAGTGTCCACCACCAGGGACGCTCGGTCAGCGATCGTCGCGTAGTCGAAGCTCGAGTGATTGGTGAGGATGAGCACGCAGTCGGCGGCGGCCAGCGCTTCGGGCGACGGGACGACCGCGGTGAGCTTGCCGCCCTCGATCGCGAGCTGCGGCGTGAACGGATCGGCGTACGAGACCCGGGCGCCCTTGCGGGCGAGCATCTCGATGATCTCCAGAGCGGGCGATTCGCGGATGTCGTTGACGTCCGGCTTGTAGGTGATCCCCATCACCAGCACCGAGGAGGCCCGCACCGCCTTACCGCGATCGTTGAGGGCGTCGCTCACCAGGGTCACCACATGCTCCGGCATGTTGCGGTTGATCTGATCGGCGAGGGCGATGAACTGCGCCTCATATCCGGTGAGCCGGACCTTCCAGGAGAGGTAGAGCGGGTCCACCGGGATGCAGTGACCGCCGATGCCCGGTCCCGGATAGAAGGGCATGAAGCCGAACGGCTTGGTGGCGGCGGCGTCGATGACCTCCCACGGATCCACCCCGATCTTGCGGCAGGCGAAGGCGAGCTCGTTGGCCAGCGCGATGTTCACGCTGCGGAAGGTGTTCTCCAGGAGCTTGGCCGTCTCCGCCACCCGCGGGCTGCTGGCCCGAAAAACGCTCGAGGTCACATGTCGATAGAGGCTCGCCGCCAGCTCGGTGCACGCGGGCGTCACCCCGCCCACCACCTTGGGGATGTTGGCGGTGGTGAAGCGCTTGTTCCCGGGATCCACCCGTTCGGGGGAGAAGGCGAGGAAGTAGTCGTCGCCGATCACGCGGCCGAGGGACTCGATCCGCGGCTGGACGACCTCTTCGGTGGTGCCGGGGAACGTCGTGCTCTCCAGTACCATCAGCTGCCCCTGGCGGAGGCGGGGGAGCAGATTCTCGACCGCGGAGAGGATGAACGAGATGTCCGGTTCCTTGCTCTTGCGGAGCGGCGTGGGCACGCAGATCACGATGGCGTCGGCGGAGCCGGCCTCCTCGAAGCTGGTAGTCGCGGACAGGGTGCCCGCGGCGACGAGCGGCGCGAGGGTGTCGGCGGCCACGTCCACGAGATAGGACTCGCCGCGATTGAGCAAGCTCACCCGTTCGAGATCCAGATCGATGCCGCGGACCCTGAGCCCGGCCTTGGCGAGCTCGACCCCGAGCGACAGCCCCACGTACCCCATCCCGACGATGCACACGCGGGCCGTCCGCGTGTCGAGCCTCTCCTTCAGCACGTTGCCCCAGTGGTTCACGAGCGATCTCCTCTCAAGCCCTGGTGTCGGCCTTGGCGTAGGCGCGGTAGTAGCTGTAGTACTGGTTGACCTTCCGGACGGGCACCTGATTGAGGACGACGCCCAGGATGGGCGTGCCCGACTTCTCGAGGATGCTCTTCGCGCGCAGGAAGTCCCGGGGACGGGTGATGCCGGACTGGCAAACGAGGATCACACCGTCGGTGGCGGCGGCCATGTACAGGTTGTCGGGAATGAGCAGGATCGGGGAGGAGTCGAGGAGCACGTACTCGGCCTCCACCGACATGCTGTCCAGGACCTCGGGCAGCCGCGCCGAGCCCAGCCCGGTCCGGGTGAGCGCGGTCGAGGACGCCCCGCGCGGCGTCAGCCAAACCCCCTCCGCCACCGGGCTCATCGCCTCCCGGAGCTCGCCGGTGCCGGCGAGCAGGTCGGAGAAGCCCTTGGCGTTGGGCGTCTTGAGGGTCCGGTGCAGGGTCGGGCGGTGGAAGTCCGCGTCCGCGATGATGACGTGCTTGCCCACCTCGCCGAAGACAAGTCCGAGGTTCACCACCACGGTGGACTTCCCCTCGCCGGGCAGGGCGCTAGCGATCATGATGCGCCGCATCGGGATGTCGCGGCCGAGCAGCTGGATCTCGACGCGGAGGCGCCGGAAGGCCTCCACGAAGAGGAAGTACTCCTCCTGGCTCACGTCGTCGGGCTGCCCTCCGCCAATCATGAACATCGATCGGCGCGACCGGACCCGTGGAATGCTGGTGAGCACCGGCAGGCCGGTAAGGCTGCGGATGTCGTCGTCGGTTTCGACGGGACGGTTGAAGTACTCGATGGTGGCGGGCACCCCGAGGCCGATGACGAGCGCCAGGGCCAGCGCCACTCCGAAAAAGCGCACCCGCTTCTGGTTGCTGGCGGGGAGGGGAACGCTGGGGGCGTCGATGACCTTCACGACCTTCATCTCGCCCTGCTCACGGATACGCGCGGCGGATAGCTTCTCGGACAGCATGGCGTGGAGGCGACGGTTCGACTCCACATCGGTGGCGAGCCGCGTGTACTCGAGCTCATCACGCGACAGACCGGTGAGGTTCTTCTTCTGGTTGTTGATCTGCTCGCGGAGAGCCTCCTCCTGGGCGTTCAGGGACAGGGTGGAAGTCTCCAGCGCGGCCATGGTCTCGGCAAAGGCCGACCGGTCGGAGGCGGGAACGCTGCTGCCGGCAGTGGGAACGGGCGTCGTCTCCTTGACCGCGTCCCCGAGCTCCTTCTGCACGTCGGAGATCTGGCGCTTGGTGGCCATGACGCGCGGGTGCTCGTCCGTGTACTGGATCTGGAACTCGAGGAGTTGGGCCTCGAGGGTCTGCAGCTTGGTGCGGAGCCGCTGGATGCGCGGCGCCGCGGGCGCGGCCGCGGAAGTGGGCCGGGCCAGGGCCACCGAGGCGGCCGGCATCGATTCGACCTTCGTCTTCAGCGCGGTCAGGCGATTCTGCGCCATGGCCTTGTTGGCCACCACCTCGGCGTAGGTGTTCTCCATCTGGCCCAGCCGGGTCACTGCCTCGGCGTGGCGGGCGGGCACCCGGACACCGCCGCGGGCGTTGGTGAACTGCCGCATCGCCTCCTCGGCCACAGTGAGCTGCTTCCCGATCTGGTTCTGCTGCTGCTCGAGGAACTCGCGGCTGGTCTTGCTGTCCTCCACATTGAAGGATCGCGTGCGCGAGACGAGCACCTCCACGAAGGTATTCGCGATATCCATGGCCACGCGCGGTTGGGAGGCCTCCGCGGAGACCTCCACGATACCGGTGGTGCCGATGGGGCGGAACTGGAGGCGAGACAACCGGAGCTCGTTGAGGGCCCGGCGCTGCGGGCTCTCGACCACGATCTCCTCTCCGCGCAGCCGGTGGAGCCAGTTCTGGATCATGATCATGTAATCGACGGTGTAGGGGTTCTGGACGAGGTCCTCCACCGAGTTCCGCGGCAGGGACTCGACCACCGCTTCCGAGAGGCCCCGGCTCTTCAGGATGGCGAGCTGGACCTCGAGAGGCCGGAAGGGCGCGAACTCCCGGAAGAGGGCGACGCCCTCCGGCCGGGTCTCCATGAGGATCGTCGCGCTGGTGCGGAAGCGCGGCGGCTCATGGGACATCCGGTAAGCGACGGGCACGAACAGGCCCAGCGCCGCGAAGAAAGCGACGAGCACCCATTTCTTCCGCCGGGCCAGGACGGAAAGGGCGACCTGTTTCAAGACCTTCAAAATGTCCATCGGCGTCAATCTCCTCGTGCGGCGACCCGATCAGGGTCGCGGCTCAGCGTCCACGGGCGAAGAGAACCACCTGGATGGTGGCAATGAGAATCACCAGATCCAGAAACAGCGAGAGGTTCTTGATGTAGTAGAGATCGTACTGAAGCTTCTCGATGGCGTCTTCCACCGTGGCACCGTAGCGGTACCGTACCTGCGCCCAGCCGGTGATCCCCGGCTTGACCGACAGGCGCTCCATGTAAAAGGGAATCTGCTTCTGCAGGGTATAGACGAACTCGGGACGTTCCGGCCGGGGGCCGATGAAGCTCATGTCGCCGAGGAGGACGTTGAAGAGCTGCGGCAGCTCATCCAGCCGTGTCTTCCGGAGGAAGCTGCCCACGCGGGTGACGCGGGGGTCACGGTCCTGCGCCCACACCGGACCGGTTTCCTTCTCTGCATCCTCCCGCATGGAGCGGAACTTGTTCAGGATGAAGACGCGCCCATTCTGCCCCAGACGCGCCTGACGGAAGAGCACCGGGCCACGCGACTCCAGCTTGATGGTGAGGGCGACCACCGCCATGACGGGCAGCGCGAGGAGGAGGCCGACCAGGGAGAGGCTCAGGTCGAGCAAGCGTTTGATGATCTCCGTGCGATAGGTCTTCACGAACCCGTCGGAGAAGATGAGCCAGCTCGGCCGGAGGTCGGTGACCAAGATCTTGCCCGTCTCCTTCTCGTAGAAGGTGGGCCAGTCCTCGACCTGGATGCCGCGCATGCGGCAATCGATGAGGGCCTTGGCGGGAAAGTTGCCCCGACGGTTCATCTGCGCGACGACGATGAGGTCGGGCTTGGTGTCCTCGACGAGGGCGGACAGGTCCTGGGTCTTGCCGAGCAGCACGTGACCCGCGGGCACCGTCTCCGGGGCGTTGGGGTTGTCATCCAGGAAGCCCAGGATCGTGAAGGGACGCGTTCCGGTCTCCTCGAGGCCCGCGATCACCTTGCCGATGGCGCCGGTGCCCAGGACCAGCGCCCGGATCCGCATGCGCCGGTGGGTCCAGCGACCGAGCCAGGCGGCACGCCATGCGATGAGGCCCAGGGTGGCGCCCGCCCCGATCTGGAGGAAGGCCGCGCGGCCAAGTCGCAGACTGGGAATTGCGAATCCCACCGCCGCCACCAGCAAGCCGGCCACTGCCTGACAGGTCAGCAGCCGAGCGAGCAGCTCCCGGCGTCCCAGGGGGAGACGCACGTCGTAGAGACCCCCGAGATTCAGAACGAAGGACACCACTCCAACCACCAGGACGAGCCGGGGGACGACGGCACCCTCGGCGATCCACGTTCCCATCAGGTTGGGGGTCTGGAAAGCCAGGAAGAGCACCGCCGAGTCTCCCGCGAAGAGCATCAACGGGATCAGTGAAATATAGTGCCGGAAAACTCTTAGCATGCTCTCTCCGGGGGGCCATAGGGAGCAAGCGTAGTGCCAAGGGTCAAGGATTGCCTTCGAAGCTAAACCATTAAAATCATTTGTATTCATGGAGTTTAGAGCAGAGAACGAGATTACTGCGATAGGGAACCGAATTTCCACTTCCTGCTGATTCTGCATGGGAAGGTGAGCGGATTCTTCATACTTCTACTAAATCAGTGGCTTGCGGATCCTGACAGCCAGCGCACAACTTGCACAGGTCAGGTAATAAGGGACGGGTATTTCGTAGGTTAGCTCGGAATTACGAGGCTAGAAACGAGCGCTCAGCGTGACGGTCGCCCGGTTCTCCGTCGAGTTCACGTTGGTTGTATCTCGATTGTCCCCCGCACTGCCCGTCGTGTCCACTCTCCCGCCGCGGTCCACGTCACGTTTCGTCCAGGTGTATGCGCCCGTCAGCGACAGCCAGGTGAGCATGCGCCAGCTGATGCTCGCCCCGGCGACATAGGTCGACTGGGGGGCGATGCCGGAGCCTCCCCCACTGACCGGCTCGTTGCGCGAGTACTGGCCCCGCGCGGAGGCGGTGATGAAGGGGGTGATGGCATAGCTGAAGATCACGAAGGCCGTCCGGGAGAGGATGATCCCGAAGTCCTCGCCCTCGTCGGCGGTCTGCCGGAAATCCTGGAAATACCCGGCGGTAAGGGTGGCGAAGGCGAAGCGGTAACTCGCGGTAATGCTGGACGAAAACGTGTGCCTCAGGCTGGGTGCGGCATCGGAGTCGAACAAGCTGTAGCCCACGCTGCCCGACAGCGAGAAACCACCGGGAACACCGTGGGCGGCGAAGAGGGAGATGTTCGCGATGCGCGAGTCCGTGTTGGAGAAGATCATCGAGTAGGACGACGACACGCCGGCGGTGGTGAAGGTGTCCAGCTGGCGCGAGAATGACCCGAACACCCGGTGCACCTGGGTCTGCCCGATGGCGTCACCGGTGGTGTCACCGGTGGTGTCGCGGGTGGTGAACTCGTAGCCCGCGCTCAACGTGTTCAGGGCGCCCACCGGCATGCTGGCGTTGCCGCCGAAGATATGGCCCAGCGTCGTCTCGTGCTGGCCGATGAAGAGCGAGTTGCGGTAGTAGACCTGGGTCTGGACGATGTCGATGAGCCAGCTCAGCGAGACGCTGAACGAGTTCGTGCTGAAGGTGGAACGCTCTCCCCGCAGGTTGGTCGAATTGTTCGCTGCATTGCCGGTCGGATTGCTCAGCGCAGGATCGTCGTCCCGCACGAAGGTGTCGGACACCACCAGTCTCATGCGGGGGTTGAACGTGTGCTGGAGCGAGCCGGAGAACGACGGGAAGAACGAGTAGTGATCCGAATCGCGCGAGGTATCGTAGGCTCCGCTGAGGTTGGTGGTCAGCGAGCCCTGTGTGTTCGGGTAGTTCAGCGTCGCGGTAAGGCTACCGGTCAGAAGGGTTCGGAAGTTCTCGACCCGCCGGCGATCGTCGAGGTGGAAGTTGTCGGTATATTGCTCGGTGACCGAGACCCCGGAGATGAAGGAGAGCTGGGGCGCGTTCAGGGGGATAACCGACATGTCGAAGGCGCCCGGAATCCGCGTCTGCGACGGAGGGGGCGGGCTCGGAGGAACGAATGGCCGGCCGTCCGGGCCGAGCGGGGTCGCCGGCGTCCCGGGTTGCCCGGAGGCGGGCGGGCTGGACGGGCTCTGTTCGGACGGCGTCGAGGAGGGAGCCTGGGCGGTGGCCGGCGCGGCGGTGAGGACGGGTACCGCGAGAAGAGCGGCAAACAAGAGACACAGTGGCTTCAGGGGGAATCGCGTCGACCGCGACTCCCCCTGCGACTTCGATGCGGCGCTAGAAAAGTCTCTGGGGTACAAAGACGATGTCGTCGGGCCTTAGTTTCACGTCCGGATTATCCTCTGGGGCCCGCAGAATCTTATCAAGGTCGAGCTTGATACGCACCTTTTTTTCGCCTTCCGACCTGAGCAGTTCGACCCGCCCTGGGGCGGCCATGGGGGTGGTGCCCCCCACCTGGGCCATGGCCTTGGCCAGGGTCAGGTCGCTGGTGTACTTGATGGCCCCCGGCGCCTTAACCTCGCCCTGGATATAGACCATGTCGGCGATGGGAATCACGATCGAGTCGAAGGGCTCGAGCTTGAGATTCTGGCTGACGTCGCCCTTCTGGAGCTTCTGGAAGTCGATCGGAATCTTCTTACCCCCGCGCAGGAGGAAGCCCTTCTCCGCATCCGCGGTGGCGGCCATGCCGCCGTTGATCGCGGTCGCCTCGAGGAGAGTCATGTCGTTCCGCGTGAGCTGGAAGGGGCCCGGCTTCGTGAACCCGCCGATGAAGTATACGGGTCGGCTCTTGATCTCCTTGATGATCACGGTCACCGAAGGCACCTTGATCGTCTTGCTGTAGTACTTGACGAGCTCGTCCTGGAACTGCTGGACCGTACGGCCTCCCGCCTGAATCTCACCGATGAGTGGGAGAGAGGTCTTGCCGTCGGGCCGGACGAAGACAATCTGGTTGAGGTCCTTGTTGTCCCACACCTGAACTTCGAGGACATCCTCGGGGCCGATGACGTAAGCCGCGTCGGCGGCAATGGCCGGGCCCACGAAGGCAATCAGGAGCGCGAGGGTGGCCAACAGCCCGAGCGACGTCCAGCGGAAACAGCTCTTCATGGCTCAGACTCCTAGGAGGTGTTCGGGCTCGTTGGCCCGATTGGGTTGGGTGGGCGCTTCGATGTCGGCCTCCGCGTATGCCTTCAGCTTGTACTGGAGGCACCGGAGGCTGATGCCGAGAACCCGGGCCGCCCGGGTCCGATTCCCGCCCGTCTCCTGCAGCGTGCGAAGTATATATTGCTGCTCCACGTCCCGGAGCGTCAAGCCGGAGCGGATGCGGATGGACGAATCCGCCTGCCGCGGAGTAGTGGTGTCGCCGAGCCAGAGGGCTCCCACGTCCACCACGTCGCTCTCGCACAGGACCACCGCTTGCTCGATGCAGTTCTCGAGCTGGCGGATGTTCCCCGGCCATTGGTAACTGGTGAGCAGCTCCATGGCCTGGGGGGTCACCGAGCGGAGGCGCTTGCGGTGGGCCGTTCCGAACTTCTTGAGGAAGTGATTCACGAGCACGGGGACGTCGCCCTTGCGGTCGCGCAGGGGCGGAGTCTGGATCATGACCACCGCGATCCGGTAGTAGAGATCCTCCCGGAAGCTCCCGTCCGCCACCGCGCGCCGGAGGTCCTTGTTGCTCGCCGTGATGAGCCGGATGTCGGTGCGTATCGCCTTGCTACCACCCACTTTGAGGAACTCGCGTGTCTGGATCACGCGGAGGAGCTTGGCCTGGAGGGGGAGCGACAGCTCGCTGATCTCGTCGATGAAGAGGGTGCCGGTGTGGGCGAGGGAGAAGACTCCGTCGCGGTTCTCCACCGCGCCGGTGAAGGAGCCGCGGACATGCCCGAAGAGGTGGCTCTCCATCAGTCCGTCCGGAACGGCCGTGCAATCCAGGGTGATGAGCGGCCGGTCACGGCGGTCGCTGTTGTAGTGGATGGCGCGGGCGATGAGCTCCTTGCCGGTTCCGCTCTCGCCCACGATACAGACGTTGGCGCTACCGGCCGCCACTTTCTCGATCTTGGCGAAGACGTCGCGGATCTGGGAGGAGTGCCCGATGATGTCGGATACCACCGCGCGCCCCGGGGTTCCCGCGATGGCGGGCATTCCGGCCGTGGACCGGCCGATCACCCGCTCCAGCAGGGACTCCAGCTCCCCGGTGCTGCGGGGCCGCTCGAGGCATTCCACTCCGGGCAGGGCCGCGAGGTGCTCGATGCCCGGGGCCGTCGGGTCGAAGAAGACGAGCGTGGGTCGCGCCGGCGACGCCCTCAGATGCCGCGCCACTTCCCAGGCGGTGATAGCGGGCGAGAGATTGACCACCCGGAGACCCACCGGCCCCTGACTGGTCTCGGCCATCTCGAGCTCCTGCGCCGAGCAGACGAAGACGCCTTCGGCGCCACGCGCAGCGAGGAATCGGTGGATGCTGGGTGAAATCTCCAGTGATTCGTCGAGTACGAGAGTTTTCATCGGGTCCTCATCCTCTGCTTTCGGCGGCCGCGTGGACCACGCGGTTTCCACCCTGGCGCGCGGCCTCGTTCACGTGCGCCTGGGCCCGAGAGAGCAGGATCGTGTCATTGTATCCGTCGCGGGGAAACGAGACGCCTCCGACACTCAGGGTGATTTGGCGCGGGCTACCGGCGTCTCCCAGAAAGGCGACTTGCTCGATGTGAGCGCGGAGCCGCTCGGCCACCTTGAGTGCGTCCGTCCCTTCCGTGTGCAGCAGCAGTATGGCGATGCCGTCCTGGACCCGACCGACGACGTCGGTGGAGCGGAGGAAATGGATGATCTTCCTGGAGATCGCCTGCTGAACGTCCTCGCCGCCACCTTCCTCTCCCGGGTCTGGCTTGACCAGACAGACGGAGAAGAAGTCCTGGTAGCGAGTCGCTCGCAGCGCCTCGCGTGTAAGGAGGTGCCGGAAGGCGTCCTCGACGAAGACCCCCGAAGCTGGCTCCAAGAAGTCGGACACGATCGACGCTCCTTTGCCCCTCGAGCTTGCCACGCCCACGGTTACGTTCTCTTCTGCGCGATAAGAAATTTCTGCAACGTGCTGTCGGCGGCTTCATAGGGCAGCAAGCGGTGTGCCAAAATTGCCCACCCCCAAGGAGCAGCGGTATCCGGAAAACGATATCCGTTGTCCCGCAGACACTTGTAGGGCACTCCGGGGATCTGCGAGCTCCCAGGCCTTCCCTGGAATTCCATCCCTTCCACCCCACCGTGAAAGATTTGCTCGAGGACTCGCAGCCGCCTAGTGGGAGAACTGAGAAACTAATTCTTACTATTTCTCCGATCGATCTTGCCGTCCAGGCCAGCCGCTGTGATCTTGTAAAGGAGTGCTTTATAACTGATTTTCAGGAGTCGAGCCGCCTCGGCGCGGTTCCAGCGGACCCGGTCCAGGACTTCCTTGAGCACGGCTTTCTCGGCCTCCATTGCCGCGCGCTTGGCGATCTCCTTAAGACCGAGACCAGCCTCCCGAATTGTTGGGGCGGCCTGGATTTGGGATGGGGATGGGAGTGGGGCAGGGGCAGGGGTGACGGGATTGGTCTCCCGGCCTGACCAGGGCCGGTTGCGGCGCATGGCGATCTCCTCCTGGAGGAGGGTCTCGTTCTGCAGGACCACGAGACGCTTGATCATGTTCTCAAGCTCCCGGACATTGCCCGGCCAAGCATACTCCTGAAGCAAGCGCAACGTCTCGGGCGAGATCCGGGGCGCTTCTCGATCGTACTGGCGACAGAACCTCCGGAGGAAGTGCTCCACGAGTCCAGGAATCTCCCCCCGGCGCTCCCGCAGCGGCGGCACCGAGATGGTCACCACGTTGAGGCGGTAGTACAGGTCCTCGCGAAAGTGCCCGGTGGCCATGATCGCGGCCAGGTCACGGTTGGTGGCGGCTACCAGCCGTACGTCCGTATCGATCATCTCGCTGCCTCCCACGCGGAAGAAGCGTCCGTCCTGGAGGACGTGGAGCAGCTTGGCCTGCAGGCCCAGCGGCATCTCGCCGATCTCGTCGAGGAGGAACGTGCCCCGGTGCGCGAGCTCGAACTTTCCGGGCTTGCGCCGGTGCGCCCCGGTGAAGGCGCCCTTCTCGTGCCCGAAAAGCTCGGACTCGAGAAGGTCGCCGGGCAGCGACGCGCAGTTCACCTTGAGGAACGGCTTCTCGCGGCGCTGGGAGATGTAGTGGATGGCCTTGGCGACCATCTCCTTGCCGGTGCCGCTCTCGCCCTGGAGCAGGATGGTGGCATTGGTGTCTGCCGCGCGCCGGACGATGTCTTCGACCGCCCGCATGCGCTCGCTGTTCCGGAAGAGCAGGTCCAGATCGGGCCAGAAGCGCTCGGGATCCGCGGAACCCGGAGCCGCCAGCTCGCCGGGGGCGGTGGCCTCGCTCCGCGCGAAGGCGTTCCGGACGGCGGTCTGGATCACGGTGGCGGACGCCGGCTTGAGGATGAAGTCCGACGCGCCGGCACGCATGGTGCGGACGACATGGGCGGTGTCCTGATGATCGGATAGCGCGAGGAGGACCACATCCGTCACTTCGATCCGCATCTGGTGGATGAGGTCGCAGGCATCCATGCCCGGCAGGTTCATGTCCAGGAGCACCAGCTGGGGGCGAAGCGAGGAGAGCATGGCCAGCCCTTCCGAGCTGCTCCCCGCGGTGAGGACGGGAAAACCCGCCTCCTTGACGATGCGGGCGAGCCCATCCCGGCTCTCCGGGTTGGCGTCGACGATCAGGGTGGAGGCAGTGGCCATTCGCGCGTCAGATCGCTACTTGACGGGCCCGTGGGCGGCCCGGATACTCGGCACGGAGACTCTCATGCGAATCCTTGTCGTTGACGACGATCCCGCGGTGGCGGAGGTCATCGCCGAAGCAATCCGTGCCTGCGGAGACGCGGCGCTGGTGGCTCTCGACGGCGCCGAAGCTCTCGACATCCTTGAAACCGCCCCGGTGGACGGCGTATTCCTCGATCTCGTCATGCCGGGTCTGGGCGGCATCGCGACGCTCGCCCGCATCCGTACCCGGCATCCCACGCTTCCGGTCGTCATCCTCTCCGGCCATGCGGACGAGGAGCAAGCCCGTGAAGCCCTGTCCCTGGGCGCGGTTGACGTCGTCAAGAAGCCGGCCGCGCTGACCCATCTCAGCGACGCTCTCGACCGCCTCAAGCGCGGCTGAGCTCTGGCCCGGGACTCGGTTCGAGGGCAGCATCTTGCTACCTTATGCGAGCCAGGTTGGGAAAAGCAATGCCCAATTTCCCCCAACCGGTACACGAACACGCCGGGAAGACTCTCGCGGCCGGACGTACTCCGCGGGGGGTGTGGAGGGGCGAGCGTGGCAGGCAGGGTCCAGCCCATTGCGGCGCTGGCCAATTGGGCGGTCGCGCTCGGGCACGACCTCGACGATTCGGCGCGGCGCATCTGCCCTCGACTCCCATGCATCGTCGGTGGTACTGGTGCGCGCTCGAGATCGCCGCGCTGGATCTCGAAGCTCTCGACGACGTGACGCGTTCATGACGCTCTGCCGTCGTGGGTGAAGCTCACTCACGGGCTTTGGCTTGCCGGCCTTTTGCTTGCCACTCACTGGGGGATCTGAGATCATCAGGGTTGTGAAACCCTTCGTGATCGCTGGGGCGCTGGTGGTCGTGCTTGGGTGGGGCAGTGCAGTTCTCGCCCAGCAGAAGCCCGCCGATCCGGCCCCGACGCCCGCGACTCCGACGGCGCCCGCCCAGATTCCTCCCCAGCAGCCGGCGGAGGAGGGCCTCGCCATCATCGCGCCGCCGCCTTCGGTGAGGGAATCGACTCGCGTGCGGGAATCCGAGTTCTACCCGGGCGAGGACATCCGGGTCCGTCACGAGCCGGCTTTCATCCAGGGATTGAGCAAGGCTCCCGCCAAGGGGCCGATCAAGCGCTATGGCCTGTCCGGATGGACCTCACCGCCCGGGCGCGGCGACAGCCAGGCGGTGCAGGAGAACGGCTGGTTCTCGTTCGGCTTCAGCATCGTCTGGGAGTAGCTTCGCCCGACGGTGCCCATCCTCAGGGGTAATCTCCACGCCCACACGACCTTCTCCGACGGGCGGCACTCCGTCGACGAGGTCGTCGCGCGTTACCGCGAGCTCGGCTACGATTTTCTGGCCATCACCGACCACGACGACCGGGTGAACGAGGACTACTGGTTCCGGCTCCCCGCCGGCGACGATCGGCTCATCGTCCTCTCGGGCATCGAGCTCGACTACCGTCCGCTGGGCCAGCACGTGGGTCGCATCAACGGGGACCGCGAGACCCTGTTCGTGCTCAATCACCCGGCACGCTACGGGCTCGACGTGGACGAGATCGTGCATCGCATCCGGCTGATCCGGGCGGCGGGCTGGCCCATCGAGGCGATGGAGGTGACCGACACCGGCGTCTATCAGCCGCAGCACGATGTCGGCGCCATCGCCGTCCCCAAGGTGGCGACCGACGACTCGCACCGGGACTCGCAGTGCGGCCGCGCCTGGATCGAAGTCGACGCCTCCCGGAATGCGGATGCCATCCTGCGCGCGGTCAAGGCGGGGGAGTTTCGTCTCGGCTTCGCCGCGGAGCCGCCCGAGGCCGAGGGCCGGGGCTTCGATCTCCTCGGCCTCTCGCGCTGAGCGCCGTCCCCCTGTGATACCCTACGCGCCGTCATGACCCTGGTCCGCATCGGTCACAGCCCCGATCCCGACGACGCGTTCATGTTCTACGCGCTCACCGCCGGCAAGGTGAAGGCGCAGGGGATCGAGGTCGAGCACGTGCTGGAAGACATCGAGTCCCTCAACCGGCGGGCGCGGACGGGCGAGCTCGACGTGACGGCGGTGTCCGCGGCTACCTACGTCCTGGTCCACGACCAGTACCGGATGATGGATCCCGGCGCCTCGATGGGAAAGGGCTATGGCCCCATCCTCGTCGCGAAGGAGCCCATGGACCCCAAGTCCATCGTGGACAAGGTGGTGGCGATCCCGGGCAAGCACACCACCGCCGCCCTGCTCCTTCGCATCTTCGTCGGCGATCCTCCCGTCATCGAGGTGGCCTTCGACAAGATCCCGCAGGTGGTCCTCGAGGGGCAGGCCGATCTGGGCCTCCTGATCCACGAGGGACAGATCACCCATCGCCAGATGGGGCTTCACAAGGTGCTCGACCTCGGCGAGGTATGGGAAAAGGAGTCGGGGCTGCCGCTGCCGCTGGGGATCAACGTGATGCGGCGGGACCTCGGCGAGGACGTGCATCGCCGGCTCTCGCAGGCCTTGCGCGACTCCATCGACTACGCCTACGCCCACGTGGACGAGGCGCTCGAGTACGCGATGCGCTACGGCCGGGGAATCGACAAGGAGACCTGCCGACGCTTCGTGCTCATGTACGTCAACGACTACACGAAGCGCCTGGGACCCGACGGCGAGGCGGCCCTGCGGCGGCTGTACGACCTCGCCCACGCCAAGGGGTTGATCCGCGACATCCCGCCCGTCGACCCGATCTAGCCTGGAGTCTGCGCAAGCTCGGCACGTACCGGCCGAAGCACCTCGAACGTCAGGGGCCGTGCCGGATTTTGCCGGCTAATCTCAAGAATCTATTGGACGACCAGACACGAGGAGGTCCCCCAGGGATGTGCGCTGCCGCAAGGACGCGAACAACCCCCAGCAGTGATTTCCTTCGAGTCGATACACGGGATCGGCCATGAGCAGTCGATGCGCACGGGCCAAGTTCTGGTGCGGGATCCGTGGATAGAGATGATGGACGAGATGATATCCGTCACCGTGAGGGTGCATAACGTACTTCTGAAACCACCCGAGCTTGTTGCGGGTCGTCGCGAACTCGCAACTCGCATTGACCGATTTGGTGAAGTTTGCGCCCGGCCGCGATCTCGTCGCGCCGGCCACGACTTGGTTCGCCGATCCGCGTCTCTACCGCTTGGCCGGGCGAATTTTTGTCTACTGGAATTCCGGCTGGCACGAACCGCAGAATTACCAATTCATGCAGGAACTCGACTCGTCGAGCCTTCGGCCGATCGGATGTCCGCGCGAGCTTATCCTGCGTGGCGATCGCCAGGCGTTGGAGAAAAACTGGACGTTCTTTGGCGACGGTCCGTTTTTTGCGATCTACTCGGTGG
>Ga0137403_10002459_pt1 | contig 22633 bp, 21 predicted proteins | sample CZOMad2_1_16fung_FD_122057 | JGI IMG/M metagenome (GOLD analysis project Ga0137403, IMG submission 122057) | Vadose zone soil fungal communities from Angelo Coast Range Reserve, California, USA - CZOMad2_1_16fungal (Hybrid Assembly) | ecosystem: Environmental > Terrestrial > Soil > Vadose zone...
CCTCAGCAAGCCTCCCAGAGCGAGCAGATCAGCGCCGAAGACTCGGCAATAACACCACTACCTGCGCACGGGCGACAGGCCGCCGAAATGACCAACCTTAACCCGCAGTTGCTCCTGACCAGCGGCGGAGCCGCCGTTACTGTTTCCGCGCCCGACGGCCGCGCATCCTGGAGGATCGGGCCGGGCGGCGTCATTCTGTTTTCCTCGGACGGCGGAAAAACCTGGCTCGTGCAGCCGAGCGGCACCATCACAGATTTGCTCGCCGGTTCCGCCCCGTCCGACAAAGTCTGCTGGATCGTGGGTCGCAGCGGCACCATTCTGCGCACGTCCGACAGAGGAAAGCACTGGAAGAAAGTTACGCCGCCTACTCAGGATGATTTGCGCTCGGTGTTTGCCGCGAACGATCACCAGGCCACTGTGTCGCCCGCCAATGGCACATACAAGACCTCCGACGGGGGCGCCACCTGGAAGCCGCTGCCGCGTGAGTGAGTTACGCCTTGCAAGAAAATGCTGCAGCCTCGTTCTAAGCATGGAAGCAAAATCTGAGAAGAGGTCGACGACATGAAGATTCCCAGCAAGAGACTTACTGCGAGTGTGCAATGGCTTGTGGTGGCCGCGACGCTGGCGGCGCTGCTTAGTGCAGGCGTGCTCTATTCCGCCACGCGCGGGCATCGCGGCGCGACGCAGGAAAAAGAAGCACATTCTGCACCCTCCGATCAGGCTACCAAGGATCAGTCCACCAGCTTGAATGATCAGACCGACCTCGCTATCACGGTGTACAACTCCAACATCGCGTTGGTTCGTGACGTCCGGCAGCTAACCTTGCCGGCCGGTGACTTCCGCCTGAAATTCATGGATATCGCCGCCACCGTCAATCCGGCTACGGTGCATTTCCGCTCGCTTACTGAGCCGGATAAGCTCGGCGTCATAGAACAGAATTACGAATATGACCTGCTTGAACCCGCCAAACTGCTTCACAAATACGTCGGCAAGGAAGTGACGCTGGTTCGGTCCTATCAGGAAAATGGCACCACCAAGCGCGAAGAAATAAAAGCCACCTTGCTCTCTGACAACAACGGCCCGGTCTGGAAAATCGGAAACGATATCGTCACCGGCATGTATGCGGAGAGCTATCGCTTCCCTGAAGTTCCCGCGAACCTCTATGAACGACCCACCCTTTTAATGTCACTGGACAATTCTGGCGCGCGCAAGCACCAGGTTGAAGCCTCCTACCTTGCGACGAACCTTTCCTGGAATTCCGACTATGTGCTCACGGTCGCGCGCGATGACAAAGGCGCTGATCTCGATGGCTGGGTCACGCTTACCAACAACAGCGGCACGGCATTTCACAATGCGCGTCTGCAACTCGTTGCCGGCGATCTGAATCGCGTGCAGCCCAACGCTCCGATGGCGATGCGAGCGCAAGCAATGGACGCCATGGTGGCCAGGGAAAAGCAGTTTCAGCAGGAGAGCTTCTCTGAATATCATCTTTACTCGCTGGGCCGGCGCACTTCGGTCGAAGACAAAGAGACCAAGCAGATCAGCTTGCTGCAAGGCAGCGGAGTCCCGGTCGAGAAAGTGTTCGTGGTCAACGGGCAGAACTTTTACTATCACAATCAATCCAATCCAGGATCGCCGCAAAAAGATCCGGTCATGGTGTTCTACAAGTTCAAGAACGAGGAAAAAGCCGGATTAGGCATGCCTCTTCCCGCCGGCAACCTGCGCGTTTACCAGAAAGACTCCAAGGGCGGCGTGCTGTTTATTGGCGAAGACCACATCGATCACACGCCCAAAGACGAAGCCGTCACCGTGCACATCGGCAACGCCTTCGACGTGGTCGCTGAGCGCAAGCAAGCCGACTACAAGCGGATTGACACCCACGTTTGGGAAATGGAGTTCGAGATCACGCTGCGCAATCACAAAGAGACGCCCATCACTGTCGAAGTCAACGAGCCGATTGGCGGTGACTGGGAAATGCTCTCGTCCACGTACAAATTCACCAAGACCGCCGCTTTTGCCGCCCAATTCAAGGTCCCGGTCGTCAAGAACGGCACGTCCGTCCTGAAATATCGAATCCGGGCCCGCTGGTAGATTGCGGGCGGCTGCTTCCTGAATGGGGGTACCCCACCCCCCTGTTTTGACAAAAGAGTCCGCAAGTGCTTGAAAACAAAGGACAGGAAGTTGAAAAAGAGCGGCAAGAGCGCCAAAGAGTCCGTAAGCCACTGAAAACAAAATGTTTGCTTGAAAACGCCCAGAGCACCGAAGGGAAGCCGAGGCTTTGGAGTTGATCAACATACGAAATCCTGCAGAGGTACGCGTCTGGGCCGGGTGCATCGCGATATTCACGGCTAACGATAACAGCGGGGGTACGCCAGGCCAACTGGCCGGAGGGACCGTTTAGGGGCAGGTGGGCGAGATTTAAGACACTACTGAGGATTCAAACTGCAAGAGCCAGTGAGACGGAAGCAGGAAGAGGCGGGCGTGAAAAAACGTATGTCAGGCGAGAAAGCCCGGTCCGCTCAACGAGTGAGAGTTGTGGAAAGGCTATCTTTGGAAGCGTTTTCGTAGAGATGGAGAATTTGGAGCGCGCGCTTTAGTAAATCGGACGGAAGTTCGCCGGGTTGGTAATCGACCCAGCCCGTTGAATAAGGGATGGAATTCTTCTCGCCTGCTGCCGTGATGTCCAGCGGACCTATGCGATCCAAGATGTGCTTGACCTCGCCGAGGGTGCATTCGGTAAGAATCAGAAGAAAATCGCCGCTAGCCATGCGCACAGCAAAGTCGGAGCCGCGAATGGCTTTTTTCAGGCGTCTGGCAAAATCCTTAACCAGTGCGTCGATCGCCGATTTCCCATAACGCTGAGTGATAATCGCGAATTCGTCGATGTGAACGGTGGCGACACTGAGCGCGGTGTTTTCGCGGCGCGCACGCCCTATTTCTTTGCCGAGATGTTGCTCGATGGATACTCGCGTGTACAGGCCGGTGACGGGATCGAATCCGGAAGGATCCGCAAACCCGGCTTCCCTTTCCGGAAAGGGATTCTGAGCGGTGAGTTGTTTTCTGCGGCGACGAAAGGACCATTGCCGGTAGACAAGCCATGAATTGAAAACAAGCACGAGAGCCGCGATACCCCATTGGGCCTGATCAGGGCGAATTTCATAGAAGTGATTGGCCTGCCGGAAAAGAGAGGGCAGGAAGGAAAGCACCAAGCCAGATGCGGCCAACAGCGTCACAGCGACGCCGGAAAGCCAGAGCCACCACTCACTGCGCGTTAATTGGTGCGACTCCGTCTCGATCTGCAGAGCACGGAAAGCACCGGAGCCTTCCAGGGGAGAAGGTTCCAGGGTGCGCGCACGTCGGCCCAAAAGGGACTTCATCTTTCGTTAGGAATCCTCAATAACTCTAGGCGGTGAAATGCAGCGGGGCAATCGTGAAAGAGTACAGGTCCGCCAAACTGCAAAACTGAACCGATGGGCAGGAGTGACGGATTGGGGGAGTACCGGCCCGCGAAGTCCTCGAAATTGCGCTGGCTGAAGCGCCTACTAGAAAAAGTTAAGGCTGCAATCGAGCAGCCTGGGCCAAGGAAAGACCAGCCTTTCACTTGCGCTTGCCACGCGATTGATTTGGAAAGGATCGCGAGGGAAGGGATAACTATGAAAACCAAGTGGATCATTGCAGGTCTGATAGCAGCACTGACGTTCCTGGCAGCCGCGAACGCTGCGGCGCAGTCGTACAACCCAATTCGTTGGATCAAGAAAGGTCCGACGGCCAGCGAGCAGCTGGCGACAAATGGCGACCAGACCAAGAAACTCGCATCCCAATTGCAGGCAATTTTGCCTGCGAAGACGAAGCTCGAAGATGCGTGCACGGCGTTCCGGCAGTTGAACGACTGTGTGGCGTCGCTACACGTCAGCCACAATCTTAAAATCAAGTTCAACTGCTTGAAATGGGATGTCACCGGGGTTCAGCCGGCCAAGGGTAACGTTTCCTCGTGCACAGCTCCGGAAGGTGGAAAGGCGCTGGGCCTCTCTAAAGCAATTCAGACGCTGAAGCCGCAAGCGGATGCCAAGGCGGAAGCGAAGAACGCAGAGCGACGGGCCCAGGAAGATATCAAAGACGCTTCGTCCTGAAGTTGCCCGGTGACCGCGGTGCGTAATCGCGGCACTCGATTACTTTCGGGGCTCTAGGAAAATCACAAAGGGGCGTCCATGGGCGCCCCTTTGCGCATTTTGCCGCTGCCGTCAGAGCAACGGCAGAACTTCGCCGCTAGTACGGACACCAGCGCCGATGGCGCTCTCGTTTGCGGGGCTGGACTCCACATCCTGCGCACCGAACGAAATGCGGCCAATTTGCTGGCGGGCGTAGAAACGCGCGGAAGGCACGCGGACCGCGTGGCCATTTTTGTTGAGCGGAGCGGCGAACGGCCAGCCCGGCTTGGGAAAAACCATGCTGTGGCCCCAGCGGTAGAGATAAACGGCGAGTACGTCGCGATTGAAGTCGAAATTGCGCCCGGCGAGCACGCGGTTCAGATCCGCTCGGAGCGAATCCTCGTAGCTGGAAAAAGGCGTGGTTAATAATTTGATGCGCTCGTTGGGTTGATCGTCGACCGACGCGGTGTTTCCGCCGTAAAAAGTAAGCACGGTTTGGCGGTTGGGATTGGTGCGATTGGGCCCGACCCAGTCCGCGACCACGAAGTCTGCCCAATACTGGCTGCCCCAGTAGTAACCATCGTAGCCGAGGTCCACCACGGGGGCGGCGCTGCGAATTGTGACGTTTGCCACGACCACGGGGCTGAGCGTGACTTGGTCCATTGCATCGTGTTGGGATGTGCTGAGCAAATGCTCGCACGCGGTGCGCGCGGTATGCGACTGCCCCGCAAAGATGACAGCCTTCGCGGTGGCGCGATAAAACTGGCCATTCAGAAAGTAAACGACGCTGCCGTTGGTGTTGGTGGTGTCGCCGCGCAACACCATAGCACCCTGGCGGACGCGCACGTTGTTGTTGGCATTATCCATGGCGGCAAGATTGAAGGGATTGGCGAGAATCTCCGCTTCCGTGGTTCCAGTGATGGAAGAGGGAACCAACCACTTGAGGATGTGGCGCAGCAATCCAGAATTGCCGCCAGGGTAAGCGAAGGTGGGGAAGTATTCCGCGGCGGTGAAGCTGATGGAGGTGTAAGCGCTGACCTGGCTGGTAGTGCCATCGAGGGCGTCAACGGCATAGCGCGTATAGAAGTCAGAGACAGCCGGATGAAATCCTTTGACCTGGGTAAGGTAGTTGTCCCAGGTCATGGGAGAAAGATAGTCATATTTCGGATCGCTGTTGTCGGCAGGATCGGTGGGCGAACCTGGCTTGTGATACCAGTTCATGAGATCAGCGCGAGCGGCCTTTAGATCATTCACGATATTGTTTGGATAGGGGACGCTATCCAGGCCCTTGCCGTAGGTATCCAGATTCCAGCTTCGCGTGCCGGGATTCACGAAGGCCGTGTTGCCGTCGAAGAAATAGCTATAGAAGGGCGAAGGCACGATGTAGTTCTGCCAGAGGATTCCGGTGGTGTTGTAAATGTCATCGAGAAACGGCGCGTAGGGCTGCACTGCGTAGGCGGTGGCAGTCGATGCGATGTCCGGGATGGGTGCAGCATCGTCGCGATTGGCGTTGCCTCCCGGCGTGCGCTGTCCGTCGAGGATCAGTATTTTCGTTCCTGGGCGCTGGCGCGTCAGATAAAACGCCGCAGAGCATCCGGACATTCCGGAGCCGACAATAATCACGTCGTAGGCGCCGTTATCGGGCAGGATGGGCTGGCTGCCTTGAAAGCTATCGCAGGGAGACGAGGAGATCTGTACGGAGTTAGTTTTGAAGGTGAGGCGGCCGTCGCGTAGCCAGTGCGCGATATTGAAGACCGAGCGGAGATTGCCACCACGAGTGACGTTAGGATCGGCGCCGATGGGACCGTCGCATGGGAACGTAGTGCCCGCTGCAAACGCTCTCATGGGGATCGAGCCACCGACTGCCGCCGTTCCCGCGGCGATCAACATGCCATTGATGAAGTCACGCCGCTTAATGCCGTCATCGTTCTTGTGATTGCTCATAGGATCTCCCTGATAGAAAGGATTGGACGAGCTGGGGATTGCGGCAGAAGCTATAACTCCGCGCGATTAAAGGCAAGCTTATTTTTTTATAGGAGGGTCGGCGTACAGAGTGGGAACCCAAAATCCAAAGCTATGCGCCCGGGAATTCAGGCTTTCTTCTTTTCGATCTTCAGGGGATACACAAGCTCTTTCTTGTTGTCGAAACTGGAGATAGTGCGGGTGGCTGATTTTGCGCCATCCTTTTCGGCGTGGATTTCGTAGTCGACATTGGGGTCGAGGCCGCTGAACCGGTAATTGCCTTCGTCATCGGCGATGTAACTACGCACCGCATTGGTGCGCACGTTTTTCAGGAACACTACGGCTGAGGCGATGCCGACTTCCGAGGACTTATCCACTACCACGCCGCGCACCGTGCGCAGCTGCGCTTCCCGCTTGGAGTCCTGCGCAACCGCCGCGCAGACGCCTACGGACAAAAGCATAGCCACAAGAAACAAACGAAGCCGGAACTTCATTGTTTTCCTTTCTTAGCCGGTTCCATGCGAAAAACTACGTTGTTTTCCGCGGAGCCAGTCCGCGCGTCTATGGTCCTGGCTTGGTCAGCGAAATTCTTGGCGCGCACTACCATCTCATATTGGGCGCCCTGCGGCACACGAATAGCGAATTCGCCACGAGAATTCGTTTGGTCCTCCCAGCGAAATTTCTTCTCTCCGGCGCGGCGAATGCGGAGGTGCACACCTGGGAAGGAAAGCGCCTTATCGGTGAAGACAGTGCCGCGGATCAGGAAGTCATTCGCATGGCTGTATTTTTGCCTGCCATTTGCGGATGACGAAGATTGCGGCGAAGAGGCGAGCGCAGACTGCGAAACTGGCGTGGGAAAAACCGCGAACGGAGCCAGCAGTGCCGCAGCCCACAAGGCAACGACCCACCGAACATGCATGATTCCGCTCCTTAAAAGCTTAGATGGCAGCAGGCAGGAAAGAAGATTCCTCAGGCGTTGACGGGTGCGATGAAGGATTACTCTTCATCTTCTTCCTCATCGTCATCCTCTTCTTCTTTCTCTGGGAGGTCGCCGTTTTCGGCAACTTCCTCCTCCTCGTCGTCATCGTCGTCATCGTCATCATCGGAAATGATGTTCAGATGGACGGGATGGATTTGCGAGACCTCCAGCTCGGACTCGCATTCCGGGCAACTGAGAATCTCGCCTTCTTCGACTTCATCCTCGTCGACGTCGATTTCGGCGGAACATTCTGGGCAGCGGATCACGGATCCATCCTCCGTAAGTGATTCAAGGGCGCCGCTAGGACACGAGCACCACAGTCGAGCGTATTATATACCGGCGTGAAGTCAACCCCAGCCGCATGGAATGTGGCTGTAAATGAAGCCCTGGGGAGGAAAGGATATGGCTGCTAGATGGCGTCTTCGCGGGAGTACCCGGAACGCCCGATGGTGGGCGTGGGCGGAGTAATCATCGACCAGGGTCGCGCGCTGCTGATTCGGCGCGGGAGCGAGCCGTTGCTCGGAGAATGGTCGATTCCGGGAGGAATGTTGGAGCTGGGCGAGACGCTGGAGGAAGGCGTGGCGAGAGAGCTGCGAGAAGAAACAGGTCTTACCGTGCGGGTCATTGAGTTGATAGAAGTGTTTGATCGAATTTATCTGGAGAGCACGGCCGGAGCCGCGGAAGGGAAGAAGGGGCCGCGATTCCATTATGTGATCGTGGACTATCTGTGTGAACGGATTGGCGGGGAGGCGGTGGCGGGAAGCGACGTAACGGAAGTGGCCTTCGCGAGCGAAGAAGAGTTGGGAGAGTACAAGTTGACCGAGACGGCCACGCGAATCCTGAAGAAAGCGTTTGCTATGGAGCGGGAGAGACGGCACTGAGGAGCTGAAATGCTTCGGCGCTCAGAATTATTGGGCCCTGGTGATTTCGATGCTGCCGTTGGCATTGGTTAGTTGGAGCTGGCAGCCGCCGGGGCCGATGGTGCCGTCCAGCGATTCGGGGCTCATGCTGCCCGTCGTGGTGATCGGCAGATCGCTGGAGATGCGGCCAAACGAGGTGTGAGCGTTGACGTGATATCCGAGGCCCTCCGGGATGCGGACGCGGATGGACGAGAAAGAAGTCCGGAGCGCGATGTCGCGGCAACCGCTGGCCGGACGCGCGGCAGTGACGGAAATCCCGCCGTTCTGGTCATTCACGGTAATTTTGCCGCCGACGGAGTCGAGCGTTACACCGGCGAAAGAAGTGGTCGCTTGCGCATCACCCTTCACGTTGCGCGCGGTGATCGAGCCATTGGTATTTTCCACGATGAGATTGCCGTTGATGCGATCGGCGGAAACGCTGCCGAAGCTGGTCTTGGCGAAAGTGTCGCCGCCGATGTCGGTCAGCGTGATGCTGCCGTTGCCGGTGATGGCGCGGATGCCTTTGGCGATATCCGAGGCCTCGATAGCGCCGAAGGAAGATTTCAGCTCCACAGTGCCATGGGCGGAGCGCAGCGTGATCTTTCCGTTGGAGGTTTCCGCATTGAGCGTGCCGGTGATGTTGCTCAACTCTAGTTCGCCGAAGGAATCGCGAATGGTGACGGCGCTGCCAAAGAGCGAGCTGCCATTAACGCGGCCGTTGCTGGTCGTGCAATTTACCCGGCCCTTGACCTGGGAAAACGCGACGTTTCCAAAGCTGTCGGTGATGTCTGCGGCGCCGCCAACGTTCGATACGTCGATATTGCCGTTATTGTCGTGAACCATCAGGTCGCCGTGGATGTTGCGGGCTTCCACGCTGCCGAAAGAAGTGGTGATATTGGCGGAACCGACCTCCATTACAGTGACTGCCCCGTTTCCACCCGTGATGGTGGCCGCACCTCCAATATCGCGCACGGTGATGCTGCCGAATCGATTGCGCACTTCGAGCGCGCCTTTCACCTGCAAGACTTGTACGGAGCCGTTGTTGTCGGTTACTGAGACATCGCCGGATGCACCATTCAGCTCGATACTTCCAAACGAGTTGGTGAGGCGAGCGGAGCCGGTGTCGCGGACGTTGAGCGAACCGTGACTGTTGTCGAACTCCGATTTGCTGCGGACACCGCTGGCGTTCACGTTGCCGAAACTGTTTTTCACCAGGAGTGGCGCATCCGAGGGCATTGCGATGTCATAATCGACGGAATAGGAAGCATTCTTGCGGCCGAACCAATTGCGGGTGTCTTCCGGGTATTGTGTATGGACCTCGACGCCCTGCGCCGTTTGCTGAACTTCAATTTGGACTTTGTCGGCGAAACTTTGGGCCTGCTCGCGGGAGTCCGCTTGCGTCCGGATGGTGGCAGAGATTTTTACTTCGCGGCTCGATTCGCCGTGGATGCGAATCTCGCCGAATTTGTTTTCGATTCGGAACGATTGCCCGGAAGGCAGCGAAAGGGTCTTCTGAAAGTCGCGCGTGACTTGCTGCTGACCGGGTGTCGCGGCGCGTGCGGTTGTTGACACGACCAGCACAATGGCGGCACAGAGCAACATGGCGTAACTGCCCGGCCGAAAGCGCCCAGCTTTTGGCTGAGTCTCTGGAACTTGGCCGGTCATCGCTTTACCTCCAGGATTTCTTCCAAGGTGCGCTGCTTCTCCTGATACATGGCCAGCAATTCGTAGCGCAGGTGCGCGTTCGATGGATTTTGCCCAGCCTGCGCCCGCAGGTCACCGATGGCGCTATCCAGCACCAAAAGCTTTTCGTGGTAGTTGGCCATCAGCGGCGTGGCCGGGTTGTCGAGTTGAGGCTTGGCGTCGGCGGCGAGCTTGTCGATCGCATGCACATAAGCGGATTCTGCGCTTTCCACTTCCGTAAGCGCCTTACTCCTGAGCAAACTGCCTTGCTGCATCGGCGGTTTGGGCTTCAGGAGCCATCCAGCGGAAATCATCAGCACGACTACGAAGACGGCGGCGGTTGCGGTCTGCCAGGAAATCGAAAGATTCGGGAAAAGAGAGCGCCAGCTCCAACGCTCTCGCTGCTGGGCAGTTGCAGCGGCTTCTTCGGCAAGCGCTTGATGAATTCGCGGCCAGAGTGTCGGGCTGTCCGAGTAGTCGCGCAATTCCGCTGCTGCCGTGCTGAGCGATTTCCAGGAGCGAAGCTCTTCGGCGCAAGACTCGCAAGTTGCCGCATGGCTTTCGAGTGCAGCCCACTCGGCTGCGCTGCCGTCCTCGAAAATTCGATCTCGATCTTTACAGGTTACATTCATCGGTTTCACCGTGCTCCCGCGCCACTCGCGCGAGGAGGCTCCAACATCTGGCGAAGATTTTTCTTCGCCTGGAAAAGCGTGTTCTTCGAGGCTGCCTCGCTGATTTCCAGCATTGAAGAAATTTCCGCATGGCGGAACCCTTCAACCTCGTAGAGCAAGAAGACGTCGCGCTGATGGCGCGTCAATTTAGTCAAGGCGCGTTCCAGCGCAAGCCGAAGTGTGGGATGAGCGACAGCGGCGCGAGGCTCGGGACGCGGTGCGGCATCCTCCCGTTGTTGATCGTCCTCCGCGGCAATTTCTTTTTTCCGCAAGCGGCTACGGCGCGCGTCGTAGCAGGTGTTCACCAGGATGCGGAAGGTCCAGGTAACGAGGCTCGATTGCCCGCGAAAACTGGCGATGCTGCGCTGCACTTTGAGGAAAGTTTCTTGCACGGCGTCTTCGGCATCTGTCGCGCTGCCCAGAATGTTGCGCGCAAGATTCTTCATGCGCGCCCCATGCAGGGAATACAACCGCTCGTAGGCACGCAAGTCGCCGGACAGGCAGGCCGCGGCCAACACCGCGTCCTCCGTCCGGTCCGCAGCCGCCCCGGGGGCGGGATCTTGTTCGCGGAAAGCTTCCTCCACCCGCCTCTCCCGTTGCGCCACGGCAGGGATTCTAGTCTCCCAGGCCAGCGCAAGTCCCATAATTCCCATGCGATGCTCCTGGGATAGAGACGCTGGAGAGAAGCGAAACGTCAGGGTTGGTAAGCGGCTGAAAAGTAAGTATTTATGAGGTAGTAGAGCTTGTCCGAGGCGCGCGAACGGCGTGGACCGCGCTCCGAGGCGCCGCTCTGAAGAATTTAGCCTGCGATTGCGTCTGGCAGAGCGCCTCGGGTGCGTTCGCGGTGATCGAATTCGCGCAGGGCCGCTTCCAAATCATCGGGCGTAAAATCGGGCCAGCGCTTGTCCGTGAACACGAACTCAGCGAAGGCGCATTCCCAAAGCAGGAAATCGGAGAGACGTTGCTCTCCGCCGGTGCGGATCAACAGATCCACGTCCGTAGACCCGCCACGCAGAACTTCCGACAGAACGTCGCTGAACGATTCGGGCGAGAGCTTGGTCACTTTGTAGAAGCGGCAGGCAGCGTGAAAAATGGCTTCCCGCGCCGAGTAATCGACCGCCATGCGCAAATGTAGACGTGTTCCATGCGCAGTAGCCGCCTCGGAATCGGCGATAGCCTCGCGCAACGTCGCGGGCATGCGATCACGACGGCCGATGATGCTCAGGCGCACGCCTTCCTCGATACAATTCGAGGTTTCGGTCAGCAAGTATTCGTGCAGCAATCGCAGGATGGCGTTGACCTCGGCCGGAGGCCGCTTCCAGTTCGCCGAGGAAAGTGCAAACAGGGTTAGCGTTTTTATCCCCAGTCGCGGAGCCGCCGCAATGATGCGCCGCGCCGTCTGCGCCCCGGCGCGATGCCCGGCAGAACGGGGCAGGCCCCGGGAGACAGCCCAACGGCCGTTGCCATCCGAGATGATGGCGACGTGCAGAGAGCGTCTAGGGGCAAGCTCATGAGGAATTTGAGTGGGTTGTTGCAGGACAATGGGCGACGTTTGCATGTTCTTCTCTCCAAAGGCACCGGACGTTATTGCTACAAACTACTCTGTACTGCAAAGTATGGACGCAAAAAAATTTCCCTCGTTCTTAACCTTCGCGCGTAGCCCGAATCAACGCTTCCATATGATTTAAATAGCGCTCCAGCGCCTTCCGCCCCGCTGCCGCGAGCCGGTACTCCGTCTTGGGCAGCCGTCCATCAAAGGATTTCGTACACACGATGTAATCGGCCTCTTCCAGCTTGCGCGCATGAACGCTCAAGTTGCCGTCCGTGGTCTTCAGCATGGCCTTTAATTCATTGAAAGTCAGCGAGCGATTGACGGCCAGAGCACTGACGATGCCCAGCCGCACCCGTTCGTGAATGAGCCGGTCCAGATCTGCCGGGACGGGTTCCCGGGACTGTGCATGCGCGGCCGGCACCGCAGCGTCGCGCGACCGCTGGTATCTCTCGTCTCGTGCTGTCGATCCTTTAGCCATGCTTTGCCTCTTTTATCGAAGCAGCTATCCCCCGTGATTGCGCGCGATCCACAGACCGAAACAAATCTGCAATACGCCGAACCCTGCGCCCATGAACGCGTCTCCCCAATTAGACGGTGCGAAAAGCGCGATCGCTCCCAAACCCATGATGGCCAGCCCCATAACCGGAATGACGCGCACGGAAAAGGCCCCGCCGGTGACAATCGCCGTACCGTACAGCAGCAACCAGATGCCTGGGAGTTCCGTCTGCACGCCGGCTTGAAACAGCGCAAACGTGAGCAGGCCGCCGACGATGATCGGAGGAGTAAAGCTCAATAGAAATTTGCGGCCCGGCCCGGAAAGCAATCTCGCGCTCCCGCGATGGGCCTTGGTGGCCGCGGAAGACGCCGCGATAGCTACTGCGACGAATGCCTCCACCAGCCAAACGGTGAGCCAAGCGCGCGGCGAAGCTTGACGTGACGCTATCCATGCAGCGCCGATGGCGGTAAAGCCCATAGCGACGCCGCCCCAACCGGGCACGGCGGTAAATTCGGCGGCCCGCTCCATGGTTTCGCGGATGTAACGAAGGTGATCAGCGGCGCGGGCATCGATAGGAATCGGTTCGCGTGGGGGCGTTCGGAGTGGGCTGATAAAGGGCATAGTGAATGAATAGCAGAACGAGCTTAGTCTGTCAAGTACTTTGTGCTATAAAGTCTAGCCACTCTGAATCAGTCCGCCACGCTGGCAACGCTGGCCTGCGAACGCGGATACCGCCCCATCAACGAGTTCCAGCGAATGATAAAAACATCCAGGAACATCTGCAGGCTGTCGCGTATCATGCTCACCTTGGTGGCGGGCGAATGCGCCCAACGTACCGGAATCTCCGCGGAACGCAGCCCGTGATGACGCGCCAGATAGAGGATCTCGGGGTCAAAGCCGAATCGTTCAATGCGTTGTTGTTGAAAAATCACCATGCAGGGCTCGCGGCGGAACGCTTTGAATCCGCACTGCGTATCGACAAACGGTAATCGGAGAATGGCGCGCACAATGAAATTGAAAACAATGCCGGCCGACTCACGGAAGACGGATTGCCGCACGGAAATCAGCTTACGGTTCAGGGCGCGCGAGCCGATGGCTACATCGTGATCCGCGAGCGCCGCAAGCAGTTTGTCCGCCTCCTCGATCGGCGCGGACAAGTCGGCGTCGGTAAACAACACAATTCGCCCGTTCGCTTCCGTCATCCCATGACGAACGCTATAGCCCTTGCCGCGATTTTGCCGGTTGGCCACGACTCGCAAACGGTGAATCTCGCCGCGAAAAGAGTTGGCGACATCGGCGGTGCGGTCAGTTGAACCATCGTCCACCACAATCACTTCGCTCTCTCGCTTGCTGGCGCGGACATAGGAAGAGATCCGAGACAGCGTCTCCGGTAAACGCAGCTCTTCGTTGAAAGCCGGAATCACGATGGATAGCTCGGGCGGCGCGGGGCTCATGACTCCGAGGATTCCTTCCAGCCGTGCGCTCCCAAGAGCGGAACGAACCGGCAAGGCTCGAGCATGGTGGTACGAAAAGTATCCTGGTTGCGGTCAATCAGCCGTAAATCTTGATTCTCAACTCCACCGACGGGCACCACCATCCTGCCGCCATCCGCAAGTTGCGCGAGCAACGGTGCTGGCACCGAGGGCGCCGCCGCAGCCACCAGGATAGCGTCGTAGGGCGCAAACTCGGGTAACCCGAGCGTACCGTCGCCGGAATGTACGTGGACATTGGTGTAGCCCAGGCGTGACAAGCGCTCGGCGGCTTGGGTCGCAAGTGGTGCGCGAAACTCCACGCTGAAAACCTCGCGGGCCAAACAGGCCAGCACGGCAGCTTGATACCCAAATCCCGTTCCAATTTCCAAAACACGTTCGTTACCTTGCAGGCCAAGCGCCGCGGTCATAGCCGCGACGATGTAAGGTTGCGAAATGGTTTGGCCTTCCCCGATGGGTAGCGGCGCATCTTCGTATGCACGCGCGCGAAATTCGGCCGGGACGAATTCGTGCCGCGGGACGCGCTCCATGCACTCTAAAACGCGACTATTAGTCACATGGCGCTTGCGGATTTGCGTATCTACCATTTCACGGCGCGCCTGCTCATAGTCGGCGGGCGTGACGCTCCCGGAGTTCCCGCTAGCGTCCATAAAGTCACGCCGGCGTAGCGGCAGTCGCATGCTTCTCCCAAGCGTGCGTACGCAGGATGTCGTCCACTTGCTCGATTGCAAAGTCGCATTCCTCGATACGATTGTAAAAATGGGGCGAAAATCGCACGCCAGCCTTCGGCCGGAAGTCCACCAGGATTTCCCGCTCCAGCAGTTCGCGGCACACCTCGTACGCGTGCGGGCAGTCGATCGACACCGTGCCCGCTCGTTCGTCAGGATTTTCCGGCGTATTGACGCGCCATCCGTGTGACTTCGCGCCTTCCAGCAAGCGCGTCGTCATGCGCAGGGACTTGGCGCGAATTGCTTCTATTCCCACCGCGTTGAGGATTTCCAATCCGGGCTGGCACGCATACAGCGCCGGAATATGCGGCGTGCCGTTGAGATAGCGGAACGAATCTTCGCGCGAATCAATCGCGCCGCTCTCGAATCCAAATGGCCGGCGGTGCGCGATCCACCCGGTGAGCGCCGGACGCAACTTGGAGCGCAAGTCTTCACGCACATATAGGTAGCCCACGCCCGGCCCGCCGCAAAGCCATTTCAATACGCCGCCAACCGCAAAGTCAGCGCCCAGCGAACGAACATCAATCGGGATTGTTCCCGCAGCCTGGAAAACATCGAGAATTACATGAGCGCCGACGCGATGGGCGCGCTCGACAATGGCCTGCGCGTCTACAATGTACGAACTGCGGAAAAGAACCTGCGAAATAGGCACCAGCAGCGTGGTCTCATCGATGGCCGCGAGAAATTTCTCTAAATCGATGCGCACCGGATCGGAGCTGGGCACCAACTCCACGCGCGCGCCGAGGCGCCGCTGTTCGTGATAAAAATACTGAATGGATGGAAATTCAAGGTCCGTCATCACGACTTTGTTGCGCGGGCCGCGAAAATCGAAACAGGATGCGATGATCGCTTGAATCACAGTGACATTTTGATGCAGTGAGATTTCGCCGGGATTCGCGCCGATGAGCGGCGCGATCTTGTCGCCTACCCCAACGGCCATCTCCCACCAGCCCTCTTCCCAAGCGCGCACGCCGCGCTCTGCCCAGGAATCCGCATAAGCCCGCATCGAGTCGTAAACGCCGCGAGGCATCGCTCCCAGGGAATTGCTGATTAGATAGGTTGAGCGCTCAAGAATGGGGAACTCGCCGCGCCATTTCAGCAGGTCATCCATAGCTTTCCCTTAGTTCACCGCTCCGCCGCGAGTCTAGCCCACGGATGTATAATGACGCTAGAGGCTAGCCGTGGGCAAACGTTACGTCTTGAGTGAATACGTCGAGCGAGCAATGGCAGAAGCTGTGTACGACAAGCTCGAGGACGGGACCTTTTCTGCACGAATACCGGCATGCCCGGGCGTCATAGCGTTTGCGCCTTCCCTTAAGGAGAGCGAAGAGGAACTTCGTTCCACCTTAGAAGATTGGATTCTGGTCGGGCTTAAGTTTCGCCACCCTTTGCCGGTGATTGGCACGATCGATCTAAGCGTCTGAGGATTTAATTTTCGATTCTGCGCAAGGAAATATCACTCGCGGAATGGAAACGACTTTAGCCTAAACCTTGCCTAGCGTCGGGAGGGCGACGCCTCCAAACGACGTAGCAGACGGTGATAAAAAGCAGCCACGGCAGACCCGCCGTCAAAGTGATCCGAAGTCCGGGCACCCACCACGTGGAAACCAGCACCGCACCCATCGCTGCAATACCAAATAATGAGGTCCATGGACCACGCGGTCCAAAGCGCACCGGTGCCTGACCAGATCGAACGTTGCGCCTTCTAAACATCAGATGTGTCACGAAGATCATCAGCCATACAAAAATACCCCCGAAGAATGCCGAGCCCAACATGTAGACGTAGGCCGTTCCGCTGTATCGCCGCTCCAGAAACAGCGCCGCCACCATGCCGATGCTGGAGGCTAGGAGCGCCGTCACCGGTGTCCCGCGTTTGCTCAATCGTCCGAGCGTCGCCGGAGCGTAACCGCCGCGCGCCAGTGAAAAAAGCATGCGTGACGTGAGATACAGATTGCAGTTCACGCTCGAGAGGGCCGCGGTCAGCACCACGAAGTTCATCACCACGGCAGCAGCCGGAATGCCCGCCGATTCGAAGACCCGAACGAACGGGCTCTCACCGAGGCCCACCTGCGTCCACGGGACGACGCCAACCACTACCGCAAGTCCTCCGATGTAAAAGATCCCCAGCCGCGCAAACGTCCAGCGCATCGCACGAGGCAACGCCGTGGCCGGATCTTTTGCCTCACCGGAAGTAACCGCAACGATCTCCAGGCCCAGATAACTAAACACCGCCATCGCGACACCGAGTCCAACGCCCGCCCAACCGTTGGGAAGAAATCCGCCGTGCGCGACATAATTCGTCGCGCCGATTCGCGGAAAACCGATGCCCAGCAGCAACGCGGCGCCCAAGATCAAGAAAATGACAATTGTTACGACCTTCAGCATTGCAAACCAGTATTCGAATGTGCCGAAATTCGAAACGCTGCTGGCATTTACCCAGATGAGTGCGGCCGAAAATCCCGCGATCCAAATCCACGAGGGATACTGCGGAAACCAGTGCTTGCAATAAATCGAAGCTGCCACCATTTCGCTGCCAATCGCGATCACCTGCCCCAGCCAATACGAATAGCGCATCGCGAAGCCGGCCCACGGGTGTACGTAGACTTCCGCGTAAACGCCGAATGAGCCGGCTACAGGATGCGCAATGGCCATCTCTCCCAGCGCCCACATCAGAGCCAACGCAATTGCGGCGGCGGCCGTATAGCTCAGAATGACGCCCGGTCCCGCAAGTTTCACGGAAAGCGCGCTGCCCAGGAAAAGCCCTGTGCCGATAGCGCCGCCGACCGCAATCATCGAAAGTTGTCGCGGGGTCAGATTGCGGTGCAGGCCGGCTTCGCGTTCAAGGATTGCCGCGGCGGCGGCTTGGTTCGGCGCGATAGGAGTTTCGGTTTGTGCCATCGCGCCGCATCGTAGCAGACGCTTCCCTAACCGCCAACGCGAACAACATACGGCCGGCACTGCCCGACGAAATTCTGGCCTGCACGAAAGTACAGCGACGGAGGACAGTTAAACGACCCGACACTACTGTCCTTCGACGCTCTTTCCCGCCAGCGTCGCGTATTTACAATCACAAGCGTGGGGAAACCGCAAAGCGTTTCGCCCGCGGAGGCAGTTTGATGAAGGCGGTTCTTGCCCTGGTCATAATTTATGTGGCGATGTTCTTCCTCGCCATTCAAGGCGCTTCGCAAAATTCCATAAAAACTGCATCGCAAGGTGGTGTAGGGCAAGGCGCGCACTCTATTGATCCTGCAAAAGAAGGCGATATCCGCTCGCTCATGGAACTCGTCGGCGCGCGCGACGCCATGCAAGACTTCGCCGCTCACGGCGTTGACCAGTTTCGCGAAAGTCTACTCGCTTCGGTTCCCGCCAACGATCGCCGGCAGCAATTTGTAAATGCCTTCACTCGAGATTACAAAGCGAAATTCAACGCGGACGACGCTACCGCGCAGCTCGTCGCCATCTACGATCAACACTTTACCCAGGATGACATCAAGGGTTTGCTTCAGTTCTATGGCTCTCCGCTCGGTCAAAAGTTTGCTTCAGAAATGCCCAAGATCAATGGCGAGATGCAAGCGGCCAACCGCGCCTTCGGCACACGCATCGCGAAAAGTGTCCTGAAAGATCTTCGCAAGGAATATCCCGGCATGGCCGCCCACGCGCGTTTCGCCAAGCCCCGCCAGGTCCAAGTAGAGCAAGCTCAGCAATTCGACCAGACACAACCCTAAAGCCTTCGGTTGCGTCTCATACCTCGCAGAACCTCAGTCAAGTCGTCATCGCTGCGCGATTGTTGTCCTAGGACGACCGTAGTGTCTCGGAGGCTCAGGAGGCGTGATGCGAGCGTTGTTCGTGGCGTGTGCACTACTTGCGGGTGCGCTGGTGGTTCTCGCGCATTCGCCCTCTGTTCGAGTGATTGCCCAAGAGAAATCCTCGCCGCCTAAGTCCGCGACGCAGGCTCCCGCTAACATTGATCCTCAAAAAGACGCTCGCATCCGCGAACTGATGGACGTCACCGGCGCCAAAAACATGGGCCAGCAACTCATCGAAGCTGGAATGGAGCAGTTCCGCAGCAGCGTGCTGGATTCCCAGCCCGATAATCCGCGCGCCAAGCAATTTGTCGATGCTTTTGTGGTCCGTTTCCAAAAACACTTCGACGCCGATTCCCTCAACGAACGGGTTATTCCCATCTACGACAAATATCTAACCGCGGAAGACCTGCAAGGTTTGCTGGACTATTACCGTTCGCCTCTCGGACAACGCATGCTCAAGGTGCTGCCGGAAGTGACTCGCGAATCGCAAGAGGCAGGCTTCGCGCTGGGCAAGAAAGCTGCCCAGGAGACAATGGATGAGTTGAAAACGGATTTCCCGGAATTTACAGGCAAGGAAGAAGACAAGCATCCCGCTGGCGACGCAAAACCGAACTGAAGCCCCGCCCATCTACGGAAAGCGTTTCTTGATTTTCACGTCGATGCCGAACGTCCCGTTGTAATCGCGCAGCGCCACGATCGACACGTTGCGGTTAACGTTGAATTCCACTTGGATCACCTGTTGTTGCGTGGACCCTACGTTCGACACATACGGTAACGGTCAGGTTGCGCGTGACTTGCTGCTGCACCGTCACCCGCGCGGCGGCGTTTTGCGAAGCCCCTGTCGCGCCTACTCCGGTTAGCCCTGGATCGACTCGAAAGTTGGTGATCCCAAATAATTTTTCCAGCCGCCCGCCGACCTGGCTGGATACCGCTTCGGACAGCAATGCCGACGCTCCCGCCGTTCCGCTCTGCGATCCCGACGCGCTTCGTAGCGTAGCCTCCTGGCCGGTTTGCCCCAGCGCCAGCAGCGTAACGATGTCGTTTGCTGGCAGCGGCGGGTCCGAACGGTACGCCAGCGTCAGCTTGCTTGCCGGACCATTGAAGTTCAGAGTTATTTCATATTGTTGGATCGTGGTGCTGGCTTCCACGTTGACCACCGGATCGAGCCGGAAGGGATTCGCAAAATTGATGTCGCCCCTCGCCACGCGATAACGGTTGCCGTGAAACAGCAAGTCGCCGGACAGCACATGGATGTGCCCCAGCAGAATGGGATGTTCCCAAGTTCCACGCACCCGGATGTTGGCTTCCGCGTCCAGTTCAGCGCCCGGCCACTCCATCCGCGCGTCCGGCGCTGAGACTGCTTCCACATCAAACTGCAAATTGCGCAAAAATGGGGAACTGGTCGACGGACCGCTGATTCCTTCTTTCGTAGAAACCAGTACTCCGGCCACTTCCAGTCCCTGCGTCAATGTCACGCGCCGCACGGTAACTCGGCCCGACAGCAACGCCGCTTCGGTTGTGCCCGTCAGTCGCAGCGAACCGCCGGTCAACCAGCTCATTCCCTCCGGATACCGGATACGCGTGCTATCGCTGCGCGCGACAATATCGTAGCGCCAGGGGCGCTCGCTATAAGTCAAGCTGCCGGACACGTGGAGCGTCCCGCCGCCGGCTTCCGCGGTCATGTCGTTGAAGGAAAGCCGCGTGTCGTCAAAGACGAAGTCGCCCTTGATGTTGCTCAGCCCGGTCGGAAAATCGACCTGTCGCGCATTGGCGTTCTCGATGTGAATCCGTCCGTTGATACGTGGCCGCTCCAGCGTGCCTTCGAATTTGGCGTTCATCTGTGCCGGCCCACTAATGGTTAGCCCCGGCGATATTCCAGCCAGCAGTCGCAAATCCAGCCCGCCATTCATCTGCAGGTTCATCGTCGCGCGATCGGCGAAACCGATATTTCCGCTAACACGAAGGTCTGTATCTGTCCCGCGAAACTCGGCAGGCTCGATTTGTAGATTGTCTCGCGAAGATCGAAAGTGTACCGGGCCCACATTTTCAAGTTGCACGTTCGCATAGTTGAACGTCAGCCGCGAGAATTTTGCATCCAACAGGATGCTCTCCGGCCGCTTCAGCGAGCCACTCAAGCCGATTTCCCCATCTGCTCGGCCGTGCCCATTGAATGTTTGCAGGTGCAGCGCGCCCAAAATTAGCGCGTCGAGAGCCATATTTTTGACCGTAACTTTGCCTTCGATGTTATAGGGATCGGCCAATACCAGCGCATACGCACCCGATATTTCGCCGGCGCTCATCGCCGACCCCAGCTCCAGTCGCGCCGTGCGTCCATCCGAGCTCAGCGTCCCGTCGAAGCTCCCCATTACCGACTGCCCCACCTTCAAGTCGACCACCCGAAAAGTGCCCTCGCCCTGCGGCGCCATGGGCTGGCCATTCGCTTTGAGCCGGAAAGATACCTGACCGTCCAACGCGAATCGCGGCGACTGCAATTTCTGGAAATTTGCCAGCGGAAGCGAAGCGCCGACCAGATCAATCGATGCGGTCCGATCGATCAAATTGTATCCGGCCGTGCCGGTAACGATTCCCGCCCCGTGCCCCGCCTCTTTTTCCGGCGGAAACAACCGCAGTTCCGCATTTGCGATGCGAATTTCCTCGGGCGATAGATTAAGTTGCCCGCGCAACCGATTAAACGTCACGCCGTAAGCGTCTCCATTAGCCAGATCAAAAAGCCCCGTAACGGCCGGCGCTTTTCGCGTCCCGCGCCCATGAAATTGCCCGGACAATTGCCCGCGCACCGGATAGGACGAACGCAAGAATTGCTGCAGCGCGTCCACCGGCGTCGCTTCCAGGCTGACGTCAGCGGACCACGTGCTCTCCGGCACAAAGCCCCAATTATCCAGTTCCAGGGCCAGTTCAATCGACGCATCCAACGCGCCGCGGCGCACTTTGCCGCGCGAAAATGTCAGCTCGTCCGGAGAATAAGTAATCTCGCCTTCCAGCGAATCAAAAGCCACATCTTCATAGCGCACGCCCTCGCCCCGTACGTGCCCCTCAAACGTCGGCCCCCCGGAAGGCCCGCTGATTTTTCCATCCCATCGCGCGCCTCCCGTAATCACCTTGATTGCATCTTTGGAATTCGGCCTCGCATTGCGCAGGGCATTGATGAAATCGCGATAGCTCTCCAGCGCCCCAGTTTCAAACCGCACGTCCATCGCCGTATTCCGAGGCGCAAGTATTCCGCTTACCGACGCTCGGCTCGCGGGCGTTTCGAACTCGCCGCTGTTAACGGTCAGGGTCTGCGGGTCATAGCGATAACGAATATCCCAGTCGCCATCCACAGGGATGTGTCCCACAGCGACGGTGTCCGGCGACAACCATTCCATCGTCCCGCTAACCTCAAAATGTTGGAATGGCCCGCTCCACGTCTCGGTGGTGTCCGCCGATACCAGCGTGTCCCAGTGCAACTCGTCCACCGGAAAGCCAGGATGTTCGATGGCCGGTAGAACGCCGGCCAGCTGGACGTCTTGCACATGCGTATCCGCGCGGAATTTCAGGCCGTCAAAGCGCATCGTCACGCGGCCCTTCACCGTTCCGCCAAATGCCAGCGCAAGAAAATCCGGTACGACCAGCCCACTGTTGTCGATACGAAAGCTGCCTCGGCTGGATAACCCGGACACATGAAAAATCGGATAGGTCAGCGTGATTTCGTGCCCCGAATAGCTCCCGGTTCCTCGAAACTGGCCATCGGCCAACTCTGCCTCGCCACGAACGTCCGCGAGGCCGGTCGGAGTTTCCGGCGAGCGCAGGTTCTCGCGAATATCCAGCAGATTGACCCATCCGCGGTACCGAAAATTCCATTTTGGTTGCGCGTAGTCGTGCATCTCCGCCTGAGCATCCACATGCGAGCGACCCGCGTTCAAAATTCCCTGCTCTAACGTGAAGCCGTCCTCTCGCAATGTAAATTTGGCGGAGATGCTTACAGGCCAGGGAAGGAAGTGCTTTGCAGTAAAGCGAATCGATTCCCAATCAATCGTGCCCAGATACATGGGTTGGCACGCCGCGCCGCTGGCATCGAGGGCCAAACGCAGGTTTTCGCCCTCGACGGCTAGCGGCGTTCTTACGTCGTTATAAAGTACCCATCCATTCTGCAGTTGCAGCCGCTGGATATGCAGATCGAACAGTGACTCTCGCGCCGGCTTCCTCGCCGTCGCGCTTT
>Ga0137403_10002461_pt1 | contig 22626 bp, 19 predicted proteins | sample CZOMad2_1_16fung_FD_122057 | JGI IMG/M metagenome (GOLD analysis project Ga0137403, IMG submission 122057) | Vadose zone soil fungal communities from Angelo Coast Range Reserve, California, USA - CZOMad2_1_16fungal (Hybrid Assembly) | ecosystem: Environmental > Terrestrial > Soil > Vadose zone...
CCTCATTCGCATTGCAACCCAGCTGGGTGCGTCGAAGGTCAGGATCACCGGGGGCGAGCCGCTCACTCGTCGCGGAGTAATGGGTCTCATTCGCGAAGTGCCGAAAATTCCGGGGCTTCACGACGTAGGTCTTTCGACGAACGGGACGCTCCTCGCGCGTGAGGTTGAGCCGGGTACAACAATGGCGCGCGCTTTACGAAGCGCCGGCGTGCGATCGGTCAACGTCTCGCTCGATACCTTGGATCGACATATTTATTCCGAAATCACCGGACGCGATTTGCACGCGCAAGTTATCGACGGAATTGACGCGGCCATCGCGGCTGGATTCGATCAGATCAAACTAAATACTGTGCTGATGCGTGATCGGAATGAGGACCAGTTAATTCCGCTGATCGAGTTTGCTGGGTCGCGCAATTTGATCCTGCGATTCATCGAGATGATGCCTGTCAGCACAACCGAAGTTCTCGATGAAGAAAACTTCATGTCGATCCTTGCAACGAAACGCATGATCGAATCGCGTTATGGCAGCTTAGTCCCGGAGCCGGAGTTTCGAACCAATGGCCCGGCCACTTACTATCAAATACCCGGCCGACGGCAGCGTATCGGTTTTATTGGCGCGATGACGAACCTGCATTTTTGCGAAAGCTGCAACAAACTTCGCCTCACCTGCGATGGCAAACTGCGACCTTGTCTCGGCAGTTATCTCGAGTTTGATATTATGAAGCCGCTGCGTGCCGGGGCGAGTGATGAGGAACTCAGGCAATTCTTTCTTGACGTTGTAGATCGAAAGCCGGAGCAGCACGATTTTCGCGAAAACTACAAACCGAACCGCAAGATGGTCGCAATTGGCGGCTGATCATGAGGCGTCTTACACACATTGGCGCGGATGGTCGAGCGCAGATGGTTGACGTTTCGGACAAACCGCTCAGCGCGCGCGTCGCAATTGCCAAAGGCAAAATCAAACTTCAACGCAAAACACTCGAACTAATTTCCGAAGACCAAATCGCAAAAGGTAACGTCTTCGCGACTGCGCGGATTGCTGGTATTCAAGCTGCAAAGCAGACCGCACAACTGATTCCACTTTGCCACACGCTACCGCTAAGCGAAGTTAAGCTCGACATCGTAACGTCGGTCGGCGCCGCCGAGGTAACCTGCATTGCGCGGACTGTTGCGCAGACTGGCGTTGAGATGGAGGCGCTCGTCGGCGTCACGATCGCAATGCTCGCGATTTATGACATGTGCAAGGCAGTGGATAAGGACATGCGAATCTCGGATGTACATTTGGTCGTAAAGACCAAAATCCCTGTGGCGGCGGTCCATCCCGGCCGGAACCAAAGCAGGCGACGCTCATAAAGCGCCGGTGCAATAAAGTGCAAATACAAGTTGGCATTATCACAATCTCAGATCGCGCGAGCGCTGGTGAATACGAGGACCTTGGCGGGCCGGCGCTGAAGGAAGTCGCGCAGAAAAATGGCTGGCAGGTTATCTCCGAAGCCATTGTTCCAGACGATGCAGAGCGCATTCAGGACGCGATTCGATCGTTTTCCGAACGAGGTTGCGGCTTGATTTTGACTACTGGTGGAACTGGCATCGGCCCGCGTGATGTTACGCCTGAGGCAATCCGCGCTATTATGCGCGTGGAGATTCCGGGATTCGGCGAAGTGATGCGGGCTGAATCGATGAAGATCACACCGAACGCAATTCTCTCGCGCAGCTTGGCGGCGCTTGTCGATCTCTCACTGGTCGTCGCGCTTCCTGGAAAACCGAGCGGCGCGGTTGAGTGTCTGGGCTTCGTCGCCGGCGCGATTCCACATGCCGTCGCGCTCGCACAACGCAAGCCAACTACGTGTTAAAACGTGTAGCCGCCAATTTGCGGGAAGCGCCTCGGACCCGCCTTCGCGTGGCTCCGGCGCGGCAGGCAGCGAAGCAGCTACAACTTAGTCGGGATATATAAGCAGTCGCATTAATTGCCTGCCGTAGTCTCCGAGATGGGCGTTTGCGCCGCGACCGGAAATTTCGTCGCGCGTCAAATACGAAGAATCGATCGAGCTTTTCTCGATGTAACTAAGCTCCGACTGTGTCACGCTTTTGTCGCTTGGTTCTATTTTCAGAGGCACTCCAGAGCGTGCAAAAGAAACTTCCCACGAGGATTTGGGGTTCCGAGTGCCCGCCGTGAGCATCCAGGGATACAGTTTTGGCAATTCGAAATGCCGCGATTTAGGCAAGGTCACCTTATAAGATATCTCCTCGTCCTTGAGAAACTCGGGAATAGTCAGTGAGGGATTTTTGCGAAGAGCGAGGTAGAGCCGCGCGATATCGAGCCCGGCGAGATTCATGCCATTGTAGATGCCATTATAATTGGGATCGTCTTTGAAAAATGTATCATGCCACGACTCAGACGCGTGGCTTAGCAACAAATTCAATTCGAGATGGACGTGTGCGCGCTCACGATTGATTCCTTTGCCGGTGTAACCCATCACTGCAATCGACTCGCCCTTTTGGACCGCTTGCCCTGGCTTCACCGTAATCGTGCTCAAGTGCCCGTATAAACTGTAATAGCTCGATCCCCCCCAACGGTGCTCGATCACGACGTAGCAGCCGTAATTTGAATGGCCGGGCACGAGATTCGTGTGCACGATTTTGCCGACGGCGATCGCACGAACTTGATCGAGCGGTTCGCCGTTTGCGTCTCGATGCACCGGTTTGATGTCGATTCCTTCATGAAAGCGCGTGTAAACGATGCCAGCCGATGTCTCGGTGGGGTCGCGCACAAAACCATATTGGCCACCTTCCCACGGCGTGGATTCCGCGCCTTTGTAATTGCGCTCTACGTACTGATAAAATGCGGGTCCGTCGCCTGAAAAAAGAGCGTCGTTGTCCGTTGGCAGAACGAGATCGACAATCGTTCGATCCGTCTGGGCCATCATTGAGAAAGGCAAAAGAACGGCGACCAGAACCGCCGGAGCGAATAATCGCATGACCGATTATCGTTTACGTTGACCGATCAACCGCCAGTCTTTTTTCATCAGATCAATGTCTGCACCGGACAGTCCAGAAGGGATGTAGATTCTTCCGTCGGAGACGCGCTTGTCGATTTCGAGTTCTGTGATCGGGCGGCCATTGATAAACACAAAGAGAAAACTGCCCCGGCGTTCAATACTTAAGGCGTCGAGCGCAACCCTTCCATGTTCGTCGAGTTGAAATAGCGCACCATAGGTTCCATTGGCTGCCGCGTAAGGATAAAACGCGATAACGTCCTGTTCCGAAATGCGGGGCATTTTTTCGATGGCCACATCTTTTCCCGATACCTGGGCGCGAACAGACGTTGCGAACACGGCTGTGTCTCGCTGATTTGCCTGCGCATGAACCCGGAGCATACAATGCCGTTGTTTCCCGGCACCTGCCGGCAGGGCGAAAAGCACGCAAAAGGCGAATACACCGACAGTTTTCATGTCAATTTGATAAAGGGTTTGACAGGATTTGCAACGTTTGCTGTTTAAGCCGCTTATGAGGCGACGTATTGTTTTCCTCCTTGTGGCGTTTGCGATTGTCGCTCGTGCGTTCAGTCAAGATGCCGCGCCTACGGCAACACCGCGCAGAGGCTGGCTGGGCCGCCTCCTGCATCCGTTTTCTTCAGAGCCGACCCCGAAATACAAAAATCCAAGATTGCGTGGCCTCACGCTCGACCTTCAGATCACGCCACAGACCGTGAAGCTTTCGGAGGTGCGTCAGCTCGCCATCAAAATTTCGGTGACGAATCTATCCAAGCGGCCCATCCCCCTCGATTTCCCGACGAACCAACGGATTGAAATTTATTTGAGGAATGCCGCTGGAGATATCCTCACGAAATGGTCCGACAATCATGCCATCACGGAGAGGCCTGGCACGGTGTTGATCAATCCCCAGGAACGCGTCGAATACAACGAAACGATCGCCACGCGCGATCTCACGCCCAACAAAGTTTTTGTCGCCGAGGTTTTCTTTCCTGCATATCTGGAATTACAAATCCGACAAAAGTTTCTGGCCGTGCCGTGAGAAAGTTGATGGTTGATAGCTGATAGTTGATAGAGTCGAACGTGACCGCCGAGCAACTATCAACTACAAACTATCAACTCTTTTCTGATTATCACACCCACCCCCAGGGACATCGAGTGCAGCCGTACAGACAGGCGCTCCTTCAACCGTGGGTGGATTCGGCGCGCAAAATCGCCTTAAGTGAGATCGCCTTCACTGATCACGATCGTTATCACGCCGGAATCAGTTTTGATGCGCTCGATTGTTTGCGGGAAGAAAACCCCGACTTGACAATCCGCGCTGGGATCGAGCTGGATAATGACCCGATTCACTCAGCGGCTGGGCGAAAATGGATCGAGCAACATTGGAATAAGCTCGATTTTGTCTTGGGCTCGGTCCATTTCCTCGATCGCGCGGATCAGATGTTCGACAGCGTTCCGGCTGGCGCCGAGCAATTCGATGGCAGAGATATCGACGCCATCTACGCAGATTATTTTCGGCGTGTCCGTGAAATTGCTGCGACTGGGCTTGTCGATTGCCTCGCTCATGTCGACCTCATAAAAATCCATGGTCATCGGCCAAACGCAGAGATCGACGCCATCGTTAGCGAAACGTTCGATTTCATTCGATCGCGCGATCTTGCGATTGAGTTGTCTACCGCTGGATGGCGCAAGCCGGTAAATGAACTTTACCCAGCTGACCGGATCATCGAACTGGCGATGGAGAAGGGCATTCCCTTTACGACGGCCTCCGACGCGCATTCGCACGTGCAACTCGCGGAAAATTTCGCGCGTCTAGCGGAGAAGATGTCCAGCTTCGGAATTCGCGAAGTATGCGTTTTCGAAAAACACAAACGCGATCTACGTGCAGTATCGCCAAGCGTGGCGGGAGCGCCTCCCCCGCTATAATTGAAGGTCGAGTTGCGACCTTTCCTGGTCCGACGATGGCTTTCGAGTCTCGGAAGGCAGGCGCAAATCAAGCCCGAGCCGACGGGTGAGTCGCTGACAGGTTTCGGGTGCAAATCCTTCGAAGTGGTTGCTTACAAACGCCCATACATTGCGCACCTCCGAAAGATGCCGCTCAATCTTGAGGGACCAACTTTCGATGGCAGCCTCTCGTTTCCAGAGCAATTTCTCATAACGATGGACGTGCTCTCCATCGACATCGTATTTCGTTGCATAATCGCCGAGTAGGCGGAGATAAAGAAAATCCGTAGTGAGTGGGAGGAATTCGAAGGGTGCGAGATTTCGTTCGTTAAGCGGGGTCGTATCGGCCCACGCCCAGCAAACATGATTTTTTTCCAGAAGATGGATGAACTGCGGACGGTGCCATCCCGGGTGTCGAAATTCAATCGCGAAACGGAAATCGCGCGGCAATCCGCTGAGAAACTCTCGTAGAACCCGCTTGCCATCCTTTGGTGCAAAGGACGGCGGAAGCTGAATAAGAATGACCTGCAGTTTTGATGCAAGTGGCTCGAGGGCACGGAGAAACGAATTCAACTCCGTCGTGCAATCGCGTAGCCGGCGGGTGTGCGTGATATCGCGGGGAAGTTTGCAGGCAAAACGAAAAGAGGAAGGAGTCATCTCGATCCAACGGCGAACGGTATTTTCCGAAGGAGCAGCATAAAAGGTTGAATCTACTTCCACGGCCGGGAAGTAGTTCGCGTAGAATTCGAGCCATTGTGAGTTCGGCAAATCCGGCGGATAAAAAGCGCCCCGCCAATCGTCAAAACTCCAAGCGCATGCGCCTATGCGTATCTTTTGCTGATCGGTAAGATTCAAATGAAACTAGAAGAGAGGAGATTGATCAGTTTTGCGTCCTTGGAAAAGATGTTACTGTGGCAGATGGTGATAAAAATTCGGGCTCTCGGCCGCGCACACATGGCGGCCTGATGAGCTTGACGGAACGGATAAGTTAATTACCCTCCCACACCCCATGCATTTCGTCATTCGGACGTTTTTAGTTTTCGTCGCCGCTGCATTCGTTTTCTCCGGCTCGGTCGCGGCGGCCATTGTCTTCAAACCGGGAAAAAAACCGGACTTTGTAATGCCCGGCGAGGAGGAAATAAGCGGGAACGCAGCGGAACTGTTCCAAATCGCGCAAACTGCTGAAAAAGAAGGCAACACCAAACGCGCAATCAAAGCTTACAGAAGCCTCGTCAAACGTCACCCCAAAGATGCCCTTGCGCCTGGAGCGCTCTATCGCGCGGCCCAGCTGTACGAACAAGAGCACGAGTACCTCAAGGCGGCGGAATCATTTCGCCAATTGGTGGAAAAATATCCCAGCAGCCCGCACTTTGATGAGGCAATCGAGGCGCAGTTTCGTATCGGGGAAATGTATCTGGGAGGCAAGAAGGTGAAGGTCCTGGGCATCCCGTTTGGAAATTCAATGGATAATGCGGTAACCATTTTCGCGGCTGTCGTGCGGACTGCCCCGTACGGAAAATACACGGCCCGCGCACAGTTTGACATCGGCCTGGCGCGAGAGAAACAGGGCGCAAGCGAGGCGGCGATTCAAGCCTACCAGGCAGTGGTGGACAAGTTTCCTAACGAGCCAATCGCGGCGGATGCTCAATATCAGATCGGCTATATCTGGTTCAAGGCCGCACGAACTGGCACAAAAGACGCGGCTGCCACTAGCAACGCCAGAACTGCCTTCCAAGATTTTCTTTTTCGCTATCCAACCAGCGAGAAAGCAGGGCAAGCGCGCGCCAACCTGGAATTAATTGAGCACAAACAAACAACTAGCTCCTACGAAGTAGCCAAGTTTTACGACAAGCAGAAATATTACCGCGCCGCCGTTATCTACTACAACGAGGTGATTCGTCAGCAGCCGGGTTCGACTGAAAGCGATCGTGCGAAAAAGAGGATCGACCAGTTGCGGGCAAAGGTGGGCGACGCTGCGCTTCAGCCGGCTCTTGCCACGGCGCAGGCCCCTAAGAAAAAGGGAGGCGCATCCGGAAATCGAATGGCCGAACGCGGGCCGGCCACGCCCGGTTCGGCAAACGACCAAGCGCCATTACCTTCCCCGGATACTGATCTTTCGCTGCCGCCGCCCGCTTCGCTTGCCCCAGACACAACAACTGCGCCCGAACCCCCATCGGCTCCGCCGAGCACAAGCACAAGCTCTGACGCGTCTCCAGCTCCAGAGACATCCGCCTCTCCCGAAGCGTCCGCCTCACCGGCGCCGTGAAAGCGATCTTTGCGGCAGTCTTTGCCTGCTTTGTCCTGGGCGGTTGCCTTGGCTATCACGTTGGGCCGGTAAAGCCATATTACCTGCGCGACGTTCATACGATTGCCGTTCCGACCTTCGAAAACAAAACTCTCCTCCCGCATATCGAAGTGTTAGTGACTGATACGGTGATTAAACAGTTGCAACAGGATGGGACATTTCAGATTGCAAGGAACGACGATGCAGACGCCACCCTCAAAGCGCAAATCACGCGAATCGACAGGCTGCCGGCACGGTCTGTGCGCGGGAATGTGCTTAAGACCACTGAATTTAATCTTTCCATGCGCTTGAAATATACGCTTGTCGCCCGGGATGGAACGACTCTTGCGCCTCCGGCCGAAACTGTTGGAACAACTAGCTTCTTCGTGAGCGCTGATGTGACCACCGACGAACGGCAAGCGCTGCCACTCGCCACGGAAGACCTGGCCACCCGATTGGTTACGCAACTGAGCGAGGGGTGGTGATGCTTGATGAAGGGGCAGGAAAAGCTTTGGTCAATCCTCAATGACAAGCTTGAAACGCTACGTGCTACCAATCGCCTGCCGCAGGCAATTCGCGTTGCTGAGACAGCGCTCGAGGTCGCCAAGCGCGCTTTTCCAGACGGACAGGTACCGCTGGCGACTAGCTTCGAAACCTTAGGCGAACTTCTCGATCAACAAGGAGACCGTGCCACGGCCAAAGCATATCTGCTGAAGGCCGATGGGATCCTGGAAAAAGTAAAACCACCAGATCGGCGAGCTATCTTCCGTTCCGCACGCCGCCTTGGGTTCTTATGTGATAACATCGGCCAATCCGAAGAAGCGATTCGCTTTTACGAAAAAGCGATTGCAGCTGGAACTCAGCTCGAAGACGTCCCTTACTCCGATCTTGGCACAATGTTGAACAATGTCGCCCTTATTTTACGCAAATCGGGACGGCAAAAGGCGGCGGAACCATACTATTTGCAAGCTTTGGAGATTTACCAGAAACAGCTCGGGCCCGATCATGCCGACGTAGGCTCAGTCCTCAATAATCTGGCTGTATTTTACACCAATGAACGCCGTTACACCGAGGCGGAGGAAATACATCTTCGTGCGTTGGCTATTCGCGAGAACTTGCACCCGGCCGCGCATCCGGACATCGCGCAATCAAAATGCAATCTTGCCGTCGTATATCATTCCCGTGGCGACTACGCCAAAGCGGCTGAGTTTTATCGCGATTCGCTCAAAATTTGGGAGCAGGCGAGTGAAAAACCCTCCCAAGATTACGAGATTGTCGTTTCGAATTACGCCGATCTTTTGCGGTCCCTCGGCCAAGTACGCAAAGCGCATCAATTGGAAGTTCGTGCCCGCAAGAGACGTTCGAGCTAGTTTGACCAGGATCGAATCGTTCTTCCCTGTCGTAAGTTGATTTGACCTTGCGGCTCGCGCGCACATGCGCATTGTAGGGCCGCTGTCGTTTTGCTCGCGTGGCGGAATTGGCAGACGCGTACGGCTCAGGACCGTATGGGGCAACCCGTGGAGGTTCGAGTCCTCTCGCGAGCAGCTTGGTTGACCGGCGAGCCCGCTCCGTCGACCTTGACGTTGGCCGGCACGACGTTCGTGCCAATGGATCTGACCGCCGTCACGCTGCGTTGCGCCCCGTGTCTACGCGTCGACCCAGAGCGCATTGGCGAAGAGCGCCAACGGTGCACAGCGCAAGGACGACCGCGGCAGCGATCACTCGTCTCATCCTCAGGGGATGTCGCGTAGGTTGACTAATTTATTTTTTCCCCGTCGCTTTTCTTCTTGCCGCCCAGCGGGCTTTCATTAATTGGGAAAGCTTCCTTCGCCCGGCAGGTGTGATTCCACCTTTTCTCTTGGGTGCTGCTGCTGTTGTTGTTGTTGTTGTTGTTGTTTTCCTACCGGCCTTTTGCTTTGCCCAACGAGCTCTAGCGGCTGCAGCAAGTTTGGCTCGAGTCGCGGCCGACATCCGTCGACGACCTCCGCGGGCTAAAGAGCTTGGGGCGGAAGCTCCGAGAATTGAGGAAAGGCGGTTTTCCAAGGAATCGATTTGTCGGCGAATCGAGATGGCTTCTTGTAAAGCTCTAGCAGATGTATCCATGTGTGGTCACATAGCCGGAGTTAGCCGAGATAGCAATCATCTTTTATTACAAAATTAGAATTTGATCCGCGCAATCCGAGGCAGTTGAAGGTTAGAGCTAGAAACCCAAGCCTTTGGTAAACCCGCTACATGGATGGACAAACGTAACGGATTGCGAGTCAGGGCCGAATGCTCAACCTTGAGAGGTTGAATAAATCTAGTATAACGACACAGCCGGAGCGGGTCCGGCAAATGTTCGGGTCAATCGCGCGACGCTACGATTTAGCAAATCATGTGCTGAGCTGCGGCACGGATTTTTATTGGCGAAGTCATGCTGCGCAAATCATCGCAAGTTGGACACCCAGAAACATTGTCGATCTTGCCACCGGGACAGGAGATCTCGTGCTCGCAATCCGGAAGAAATTGCCGAATGCAGAAATCGTCGCCGTTGATGTTCTGGCTGAAATGTTGGAGCTGGCGAAGAAAAAGGGGGTGCAGCGAACCATCATGGCCGATGCGATGAGACTGCCCCTTGCCGATTCCTCCTTCGATTGCGTGACGGTTGCCTTCGGTCTGCGTAACATGGAAAGTTGGGGCGGAGCATTACGGGAAATGGCCCGTGTCCTCACCGTGGAAGGCCATTTGCTCATTCTTGAATTTTCTTTACCTCAGTCGTTGATCTTTCGGACGATTTACCGCTTCTACCTGCATCGATGTCTGCCGTTTCTCGGTTCCTTTGTGACAAGGCAAAAGAACGCCTATGATTACCTCGGCCAGTCGATTGAAGAATTTCCCAGCGGCACGGCCATGCTTCGATTAATCGAAGCGAACGGTTTCCGGAATGCCAAGGCTGAACCGCTCAGCCGCGGCATCGTTACGATTTATACGGCGGAAAAAAGGAAGGAGCGTTGACTCGCTCTCCCTTGCCGGTTCCATTTGCCTGAACTGCCTTCGCGCATCCGTCCCCGGCGATGCACTGCATTCGATGCGATTGAGGGTAGTCACCCTACCTTGGTGGAGTCGAGACCGGTGGAGCGCTCGCCGAGGGAACCGGCGAAGCATTCGCGCCTGCTGCTGGCGTAGGAGGGCTCCCAGGCACAATCGCGAGGGGCAGTCGGAGCGCATTAAAATCGGAATCGTTGATAACAAAGGTGCCTTCGCGCTCATCCAGGTGCGCAAACCATGTTCCGTCACCGGCCGCACCGCCAACGAACAGCCTATGCGAGATCTTATCGTCGGGCGAAGTCGTGAACGAGATCGCGAGCTGCGGTTTATCGAAGCCATGCTGCGGGATGGTCGGACCAACCCAACGCACAGCACGTAAGTTCGACAGCGTATTGAGCAGCGACTGGAGATTGATTTGATTAATCGGGCCGCCTCCAGCTACCCAACTCCATTCTCCTTTTGCGTCCCGCGCAAGTGTCGCCTCATGTTTCGCAACCACGCTTAACCGATGGAATTGTTCCGGCTTAACCTTAAAGATCGACATTTCCTGCCATCGCAAAGGATCCGTGGAAACTTGATCGAGTAATGTGCGTCGGACCGCGACGACAAAGGGTTCATCGGCGAGGCGCGCGTAAACATTATCGCCATCCACTTTTCCAAAGGCGACAGTCGCAAAGGCCTGCTCGCCAGCGCGCGTCTCGGCGGTGTTCTCCGAGGCGAATGAACTAAACGTCAATTGCAATTGTGGTTTATCGAGACCGTATTTCGGCAAATTGGAAGCGACATCTTCAACAAATCTTGTCACTTGCTCATTTTGCAGCGTGTCAATGAAGCGACGGACTTCGCCTGAATCTGCCGGCGTGTTCTTACGACTGGCAATTGTCCAATCGTCACCTTTACGTGCGAGAACGGTCTTACCTTTGCCTGGCGCGTCGATCGTGATCCGATCAAGAATGTTAGTGTCGATCCGAACCAAATGGTGGTCGCGCAGATCGTCTGGTTTGGTGTTGAGAATCTCTTCGATCCGCTTCGGCAGTGTGTAAACGAACCCACGCGGTGCGAACCGCACATAAACTTGATCTTTCCCTTTTTGGGGCACGGCGCCGATCTGCAGCATCTGACCCTTGTTCTCCTGGCCAGAGACCTTGATCGATCCGCCGATCTCAACCTTCCGGTCTTTCTTCTCCTCGGGACCAAATAGCGTGATCGATGCCCGTGGCTCCGCCAAACCGTAGGCATTCAGGTCGCCGCGATCATCGGCTACAAATTGTTGAATCCGTGCCGACGTAACCTCCGCAATCAAGTCACCGACCTTCTGCTCATTAGCGCGCGCGCGGAGTGGCTTCATAATATCCCAATGGTCGCTTTTTTTCTGCAGCTCCATTTCACCGGCAGGTGTTTTCAATACGAGACGCGACACCTGCGCGGTGCTTAAGTCGGTTAATTTCCTGTCGCGAAATTCCTCTGGCTTTTTGTCGATGTCCTTCTTGATGGATTGCCCGGCGAGAAACGTCTCTTTCGAGTCTTCGAAGCGCACATACATTTTGCCTTCGAGCGCTGCGTCTTTCCCGAACAAAATTTCCGGTGGTCGATCCTGACCGATTAACTTGAGTCTCAGCTTTGGTTTATTTAGGCCATATTCATTGAGTTTGCTCTTGTCGGCATCGATTTCTTTGGCCGAAATGGTCGCGTCCTTCTGCCAACTCTCCAAATCCGAGAACAGATTCTCGATCAAAGAACCGTCGGCCTGATCTTTGATCGGCGTCTCGAGGCGCCATTTATTGTCGCGGCGTCGTATCTCGATCTTTTCGTCGCCATTTTGAATGATGACGCCATCAATCTTGGTTCGATCGAACTTGACGACGTTCTGCGCCTGGCGCCTTGCTTCTTCCGTGCTCGGCTGTTTTAGCTCAAAGAATCTGAAGTAGGCGAAAACGGCGATCGCAATCGCGGCTAAGGCAAGCGTAGTCCTCCAATTCATAAATCGAATCGAAGAATCAAACGCGCCGCTTCCACCAGACCGCCGTACCCAGCGCCGCAAAAACGAGAGGCATCAGCACGAGAACGATCCAACGTAGATTGCGTAATGCGTCTTCGTTGAGACTGAAAGTAAGGGGTTTTGGAATTTTCGGCGCGATGCCGATAAGCTGCTCCCGACTCAGCAGCCAATTCACGCTGCCTGAGATAAAATCCAGCGCCTGCTGATCTTGGGTGACCGCATTGTCTTGAACGAATGTCGCGTTACTCACCACGACCAACCGCGACGAATTCACCTGCACGCGCTCGTCCGCGCTACCGCCTTTTTCGATAGAAGCGCCGATCGTGGGTGAAGCGTCAGTCTTCTTGGCATCGGTCTGAAATTTCGCCTGATCGTCGGTATTGTAATCTGTTTCTGCAAAGTAGCCTTTTTCTGCCTGAATCAGTGGCTCGATCCGGATATTGGCGGCGCGGACGCGGTCGGGCTCAAGCGTAAGTGAGGATGTGCCACCGAAAAACAGGGCACGTACATCAGCCAGTCGTTTTGTGATCGGACTGCCCCTGAGAAAATGGGCTTGTACATCCCGGGTAAGGGCCATCTCCTGGATTCCGGTGCGTAGGAAAACCATCAGTCGATCATCGTTCACTTTCACGCCCAACTCGTTAAGAAATGCGTCTAGCTTTGATGTCTTGGCCCCCGGATCGAGAAGAAGCAATATCCGTCCCTGTTTGTTCCAAAAATCGCGCAACAATTTCATTTCGCGGTCGGAGAAATCGTATTGCGGGCCAATAATCACAATCGTTTTCAATTCGGCGGGAACTGCCTCAACGTCGAAGAGATTTAACTCCTGGAACTTGATATTTTCGTTCTCAATGAACGTCTTCAGCACCGAGATGGTGCTGTTTTCGGAAAGCGGCGGCTCCTTGTGACCGAGTACGTAGCCGAGAGTATTTTTCTTGCCCTCTACCAGATCCATCATCGTGCTCGTGATTGCCTGCTCGCCTTTGAAGGCGGTGACGCGTGGACCTTCCCCGAAGGCCATTCCGCTCTGATCGACCTCCGCCATCTCGGACGCTTTCACGGTTTTGTTGCGTCCTTCGTAATCAATTACAAGGAGACTTTCGTCGCTTACGACCTTGTACTTGTCGAATATCTCTTTCGCGCGGGACAGATTACGTTCCGGATCGATGTATTCGATATCGATCTTGCCCTTCGCCGCATATTGATATTCCGTCAGCAAATTTTGCACGTCGGCCGCGATCGCTGTGCTCGGCGAAAAGAAAACGATGATCCGCATCTTGCCTTTGATTGTGCGGAGGAAACGTTTCGTCTTGTCCGAAAGCGCATATTTTTGATCGCGCGAGAAATCCCAGCGCTGGTAATGTTTAAAGGCGATGGAATTCACCATCGCGGCGAGAAACAAGATGAGAATGATTTGGGCAAGAACGTTGAAACCAATCTGAATCCGACGGATTTTTTTCGGACGCCTTGGCCCTATCGCCTCATTAGCCATTCGTCACAGCCTCCATTTGCGGGATTGGAATGCCTGATACGTGAGCGCCAGCATCACAATGGTCATGCTCAGGTAGAAAACGATCGGCCGCGTATCGATGACGCCGCGTGAGAACGTTCCCATATGCTCGATGGCGGAGAAGTAGCCGAGCAAGTCGCGCGTCGCGGAGCTGACATCCAGAAGGATGAATTGAACCAGCCCGAGAAAAAACAGTAGCGTGATCGCGCAGAAAGAAATGATTGCGGCAATAATCTGGTTTCTGGTGAGAACGGACGCGAGGCAACCGATTGAGAGGTAGAACATGCCGAGCAGCAAAAGCATTAAATACGAACCCAAGTATGCTCCGGCCGAGTGGGCAGCGGCTTGTCCAGTGATCCGTTGAAAAATTATGAAATAGAACGCGGGCGGGACCCAAAGGATGAGATAAAAGATGAGCGCGCCAAAAAATTTCGAGAGCACAACCTGCCAGTCACGCACGGGCGCGGTCATGAGCGGCTCGATCGTCCCGAGTTTAAATTCTTCTGCAAACAGGCGCATGGTGATGAGAGGAAAAATTAAAACAAAGGCAAACCAGAAGAAGACGGAGTTAAAAAATGCCTCCTGCACCGTGTATTGGACCTGGCGCTGGTTCATGAATGAAATCTGAAAATAAAAATCCACCCCGCTGATGAGCAGGAAAAAGATGAGGACGATGTAGGCGATCGGCGAGTGAAAGTAGCTGCGCACCTCGCGCGAGAGCAGAGCATAAAATTTGCGCATAACCTTTAGATCGACATCCGCGATAACATCGATCTCAAACTGCGTCGGGATGCGTGAGCTCGACAAACACGTCCTCAAGCGTCGCTCTACGTTGAGTCAGTTCGCGCACGATCCAATGCCGGGCGGTGGCTAGCCGAAAAATTTCCTCGCGCACATCAGCACCGGATTCGACGCGCAATGAGAATATTTTCCAATCGCCGTCGGCACTCACAATTACGTTCCGAACCCCTGAGATTTTCTTTAGTTCCTCGGCGCCGTTGTCAGGTCCAACTTTTGCCTCAAGCACTACACCACCAGCCTGCCTAATCTTGCCGAGCAGATTTTCCGGTGTGTCACACGCCTCAATTCGTCCTTTGTGAATAATAATGACCCGGCTGCATGTCATTTCTACCTCGGGTAAGATGTGTGTGGAAAGTAAGATTGTGTGCTGTTTGCCGAGATTTTTGATAAGTTCGCGGACCTGCCGGATTTGATTTGGATCGAGACCGATTGTTGGCTCGTCGAGAATGAGAAGATCGGGCTCATGGAGAAGCGCATCGGCCAGACCTACTCGTTGCCGATAACCCTTAGAGAGGGTACCGATTAATTTCTTTTCCACCTCCTTCAGCCCGCAAAGTTCCCTTACATCACCAACACGTTCCGCGACGCGGCGATGTGGCACCCCTTTGAGCGCCGCACGGTAATCGAGGTATTCCGTCACCCGCATATCGGCGTAGAGGGGCACATGTTCCGGCATATAACCGAGGTGCGCCCGTGCCTGGAGAGACTGCTCAAAGACATCGAACCCGGCAACGGTGGCGCGACCGGAAGTTGGCGGCATGAAGCTAGCCAAAATGCGCATGGTGGTAGTCTTGCCCGCGCCATTCGGCCCCAGAAAACCCATGATTTCGCCTTTACCGACTTCGAAATCCAAATTCTCGATCGCAGGTTGTCCCGCGTAGCGCTTGGTCAGATTTTCAACCTTAATCATTTTGCGATATTTCCATGAGACAATTGAGCGGCGATTGCGTTGCCAATTTTTTTTGTCAACGCGCCGCCATTGTCAAAGTTTGAACCTGCTCACCTTGCCCGCCAGCGCGAATCACCCCAATGGCAAAATTTACCCTCGCTCCACTTTGCGCCTGACCTAACAGGTCCTCGACTTGTTTGACAGAATTCACTTCGTATTTGGACACGCGATAGATGACAAGGCCGCGTTCGATTCCCGCTTCATCTGCCGGACTGCCTGGTTCCACTGCGGTAATCAGAACGCCGCGGCGGCGCGCATAGCCGAGCGCATCAAGTAATTCCTCGCTTAAATCCTGCAGTTGCAGTCCAAACAACCGCTCGGCATTCGATGTCGGTGTTTCCTTTGGTGTGGGCTGCTTGCTTGTCATGGGCTTTTTGTCCGCAATTTTCTTGAATCGGGACACGCTGTCGCGCACGACGTCCGCCGGAATGGCGAAACCCAGTCCTTGCGTCGGCACACCTTGCGGAGTGAAAGCCATCTTCGCAGAGCTGATGCCGACCAGACGTCCGGAAATATCGATCACTGGTCCGCCGCTGTTGCCCGGATTAATGGCCGCATCCGTCTGCACGAGATCTTTGTATTCGGTATTCTCGATGGTGATATTACGCTTAACCGCACTAAGAACTCCGCGGCTGATCGAGCTGCCGTAACCGACTGCGTTGCCGACCACGATGACTGTTTCACCAAGTAAGTTCGGTGAAATATTGTCGAGGCTGATAAATGGGAATGCGGCTTTGGCGTCAATCTTAATGAAGGCCAAGTCAGTTTTGTCATCGCCAGCGATATAGTGTGCGTTGTACGTTTTGCCGTCATTTGTCGTTACCTGAATTTTCAAATCCGCGGCGCGCTCGACCACGTGCTGATTGGTGACAATGTAACCGGCCGGATCGATAATGAAACCTGAGCCGAGACTTTGCAACGTCTGACGAATTTCGCGCGGCCGGGCCCGATCGTAGCCGAAGAATTGCGCGTAAAAATCCTCAAATGGATCCCGCACCGCTCTCCTGACCACGCGCTCGGTATTGATATTCACAACTGCCGGCAAAACTTTTGCGAGCGCCAAAACCGCGGGTTCTGAAGCTGGATCAGCTTGCGCGAACCCACCTGTCAATTTAGCGAAGAGAATCCCGCAGGTTCCGGCGAGAGTAAGAATAAATTTGCGACGGGGCTGCATTTTGCCGCAGCAAGTAACGGAACACTCTTCGCGCTGTCAACTTGCCCAGCAGCGTAATAGTCGCAGATTAAAATTCGTATGTGGTCTTCCTTGGCGACTCGGGCAAATCTGGATTTGCTCGATGAAAATTACAGGCGCTGGCGACAAAATCCGGAGTCAGTCGATTCAGGATGGGCTGCATTCTTCGAAGGCTTCGAGCTGGGAGAATTGCCGGAACGAGATGGCGCGGGCGCAAGAGCTGCCGAAGGTCGCGAGGGTTCGCTGCAGTCGCGGGTGGACGGACTCGTTTACGCCTACCGCACGCTTGGACACACGATTGCACGCCTTGACCCGTTGGCGGACAGGCGGCGGGAAAATCCGCTGCTGACGCTCCGCGAACTCGGATTCAGTGAAAAGGATCTTGATCTTCGCGTTTCGTCGAAATTCTTTTTCGGCAACCGGCAGATGACGCTGCGTGAGATGATCGCCGCGTTGGAAAATATCTACGCAGGCTCGATCGGCGCCGAGTTCATGCACATCCAGAACACCCGCGTCCGAAACTGGGTGCTGCACCGTCTCGAATCGCGGCCGGCGAAAACGGAGACCCCTCGGGCTGTCCAAGTTGCTTTGCTGCGGGCCTTGCTGGAAGCAGAATCGTTTGAAGTTTTTTTACATGCGCATTACGTCGGGCAAAAGCGTTTTTCGCTCCAAGGCGCTGAATCGTTGATGGTGATTCTTGATACTATTCTGCATAAGTGTCCGGGTGTCGGCATTGCGGAGATTTGCATGGGCATGACACACCGCGGCCGTCTCAATGTGCTCGCGAATTTCCTCAAGAAATCGCTCAACGTCATCTTCACTGAATTCACCGAAAACTACATTCCCGATCTGGTCGCGGGGGATGGCGATGTGAAGTACCATCTTGGTTATCGCACGGTGCGAAAACTTGGTTCCGGCGCTGAAATTGAAATCAGGCTTTCGGGCAACCCAAGCCATCTTGAAGCGGTCGATCCAGTTGTCGAAGGAACGGCGCGCGCGCGCCAGCGCATTCGTAACGATACCAAGCACCGCCGGAAAGTTCTGCCTCTCCTTATTCACGGGGACGCGGCCTTTGCGGGGCAGGGGATCGTCGCGGAAACCCTCAACATGTCGCAGCTGCCTGGTTACAGCACCGGCGGCACGGTGCATATAGTCGTGAACAACCAAATCGGCTTCACAACACTGCCCGAAGACGCGCGCTCGTCGATGTACGCCACCGACATCGCGAAGATGATTGAGGCACCAATTTTTCATGTGAACGGCGACGACGCGCTTGCCGTGAAATTTGTGACCGAGATGGCGCTCGATTTTCGTCAGGAATTTGGACGCGACGTCGTAATCGACATGTATTGCTACCGCAAACATGGCCATCAGGAAGTTGACGAGCCGTCATTCACTCAGCCCGATCTTTACGCCAGGATCGAGAAGCGCCCGTCGGTGGCGCAGTTGTACAAACGGGAGCTGCTCGAGGCTGGCAAACTTACCGACGACGATGCGGCCTCGCTTGAAACCGAGTTTCAGCTTCGACTCGAAATGCCGCTGGATAATGTGAAAGCACTCGAGAAAGAAAAGGGAGACCACCAGGCGAAGTTCAAAGAGTCGACCGCTGTCTTTCAACCGGAATACACAAGCTCATCTGAACCAACGGCCATCAGCGAGGAAATGTTGAAGATTATTGTCGATGGGCTGACGCGCGTTCCGGCAGATTTCAACATTCAGCCGAAAATAAAAAGAATCGTCCTCGACCATCAGCGGAAAGTTTTCGAGGCCGGCGGTCCGTATCAATGGCATTACGCCGAGGCGCTCGCGTTCGGATCGCTTCTCCTCGACGGAATTCCAGTCAGATTATCGGGCCAGGATAGTTCGCGCGGAACGTTCAGCACGCGCCACGCCGTTCTTTATGACGCCAAAACGGGCAAACCGTACATCCCGCTCATGCATCTGGCGCAAGAACAGGCGCGGATCTGCATTTACAACAGTCTTCTTTCAGAGGCGGCCGTGCTCGGTTTCGATTACGGCTATTCTCTCGATTACCCCGACATGCTTTGCCTGTGGGAAGCGCAGTTTGGTGATTTCGCCAATGGCGCGCAAACCATCATCGATCAATTCATCGTCTCGGCAGAATCGAAATGGCAGCGACCTAGTGGCATCGTTTTGCTTCTGCCGCACGGCTACGAAGGTCAGGGTCCCGAACATTCCAGCGGGCGCCTCGAACGTTTCCTGCAAGCCAGCGCCGAAGACAACATCCAAGTCTGTAACCTCACGACCTCAGCGCAATACTTCCATGTCCTGCGGCGCCAAATGAAACGCAATTTCGTCAAGCCGCTCATCATCATGACACCGAAAAGTTTGTTGCGCGCTGATTTCGCTTCGTCGCGCGCGGAAGAATTCACCAACGGCGGCTTCGAAGAAATTCTTAGTTCACCAAAAGTCGGTCCAGCCGAAAAGATGGAGCGCGTCATTCTTTGCTCGGGCAAGGTTTATTACGATCTTTTGAATTATCGCGATGCGCGAAAGATCGACAGCGCCGCCATCATTCGCGTTGAGCAACTTTACCCGCTCGCTGAAAAAAAGTTGCGCGCCAACCTCAAGCCATATCCAAAGACTGCCAAGCTTGTTTGGTGTCAGGAGGAATCGCAAAACATGGGCGCTTGGAGCTTCATCGAGGCACGACTACGGCAGCTTTTCGGGCGCGACATCGCCTACGCCGGTCGCAATGCCAGTGCCAGTCCCGCGGTCGGTGCGCTCGCCATCCACAAACGCGAGCAGGCGTGTTTGATCGCCGAAGCGTTTAACGCCTAAAATAGTAGGGCGCGACCGCCGAACCATAGCGTAAATTCAACGTTCGGTTCGACCACGCCCTGGCTTTGCGCATACTGTAAGCCACTGATGAGCATCGAAGTTAAAATTCCCGCGGTGGGTGAATCGATCTCCACCGGTGTCGTTTCCGTCTGGCATAAAAAATCCGGCGATTTCGTGAACCCGGGCGATGCGCTCTTTACTCTCGAGACCGACAAGGTTTCCACAGAAATTGTGGCTGAAAACGCGGGTGTGCTGGAAACGAGAGCCGCTGAAGGCCAGGAAGTGAAAATCGGCGAAATCGTTGCGATTATTGACGACTCCAAGATCGCTCCTGAGAAAACCGCGCTTGCTGGAAAAAAAGCACCGTCCGAGGAGAAAAAGAAAGAGCCTGCGCCACAGGAAACGAAGCTTGGTGCAGGCTCGAAGCAGAAATCAACAGACGCGGAAGTCCTTTCGCCGGCCGTTCGGCGCATTGTTGACGAAGAACATCTGGAACCGGCAAAAATTTCAGGAACCGGAAGAGATGGCCGCCTCACGAAAGGTGACGCGCTCGCCGCCGCTCAAAATCGAAAATCTGGAGAAGAAACTGTTAACTTTCCGGAGACGGATCAAGCGGAACAAGATCGACAATCAGTAGACAGACGGTTCACGCGCAAGAAAATGTCGCCACTGCGGCGCAAAATCGCGGCGCGATTGGTCATGGCGCAGCAAACAGCCGCCATTCTTACCACTTTTAACGAATGCGACATGAGCGCAGTTCAAGAGCTGCGCAGCAAATCGCAGGCGACATTTACGAAGAAGAACGGAATCAAGCTTGGTTTCATGTCGTTCTTCATCAAAGCGACGGTTGAAGCGCTCAAAGCTGTGCCCGTGGTCAATGGACGGATTGAGGAAGAAGATTTCATTCAGAACAATTTCTATGACATCGGCGTCGCGGTCGGAACGGAACGCGGATTAATTGTGCCAATTGTGCGTGATGCTGATAAAAAGAGTTTTGCTGAACTGGAGCTCGACATAGCTGGTTACGCGGTGAAAGCGCGCGAAGGTAAATTAAAGATTGAAGATTTGCAGGGCGGCACATTTACTATCTCAAACGGCGGCGTTTATGGATCGCTTTTGAGCACGCCAATCCTTAACCCGCCACAAAGCGGGATCCTCGGCATGCATAAAATCATGGCGAGGCCGGTGGCAATTGATGGGCAGGTCGAAGTCCGTCCGATGATGTACCTGGCGCTCAGCTACGATCATCGCGCGGTTGACGGCAAAGAAGCCGTCACATTTCTCATCAAAGTGAAGGAATGCATCGAAGACCCCAAAAAGCTGCCTCTCGATTTTTGAGGTAGGGCGCGATGTCTTTGTCGCGTCGACAAATCAACCATGGAAAAATTTGATGTTGTTATCATTGGCTCGGGACCTGGCGGTTATATCGCCGCCATCCGGGCCGGTCAGCTCGGATTGAAGACAGCGCTTGTCGAGAAAGAAAAGGAGCTCGGCGGCACGTGTCTGAACATCGGCTGCATTCCAAGCAAAGCTCTGCTCACGTCGAGCGATCATTTCATGTTCGCAAAAAAGGAAGCTGTGAAACACGGCATCGTGATCGATGGCGTGCATGTCGATCTTGGAAAGATGCAGCAGCGCAAGGATAAGGTCGTAAAAACATTCACCGGTGGCGTGCGCGCGCTGATGAAGACAAACAAGGTGACGACGTTCGAAGGGTTCGGTACCATCACAGCGCCGGGAAAAGTTTCGATCAAATCATCGAAAGGTGAGACGAAGGAGATCGAAACGAAAAACATCGTTATCGCAACCGGCAGCGCGGCAATCGAGCTGCCGTTCGCAAAGTTTGATGGCAAAACAATCGTCAGTAGCACCGAAGCGCTGACTTTCACCGAAGCGCCGAAAAAGTTCCTCGTAATTGGCGCCGGCGCGATCGGTCTCGAATTAGGTTCGGTTTGGAACCGCCTCGGCTCAGAAGTAACGATGCTCGAATTTCTGCCTCGTATCGCCGTCGGCTTCGATCTGGAGCTCTCCAATCTGCTCCAGCGTTCGCTCACCGCTCAAGGCATCACTTTTCATCTCGAAACCAAGGTGACCTCGGTCAAGATCGACAATGGCCACGCGACTGCCACGGCGGCCAAAGGTGGTGAAGAGATGAAATTCGAAGCGGACAAAGTGCTTGTCTCAGTCGGACGCCGTCCGTTTTCCGAAGGCCTCGGCGCCGAGAAAATCGGCGTCGCACTCGACGAACGGAAACGAATTAAGATCGATAAAAACTTTCGAACGAATATTGAAGGCATTTACGCGATTGGCGACGTCATTGCTGGTCCGATGCTGGCGCACAAAGCGGAAGATGAAGGGATCGCCTGCATTGAGATAATCGCGGGCAAATCTGGCCACGTGAACTACGATGCGATTGCCGGAATCATTTACACAAATCCCGAACTGGCCGGCGTCGGCTTAACCGAAGATCAGGCGAAAGAAAAGGGGATCGACGTTCGCATCGGAAAGTTTCCGTTCCGAGCCAACAGCCGCGCACTCGCTAATGAAGACGTCGATGGAATGGTCAAGTTTGTCGCCGATGGGAAAACGGACCGGATTCTCGGCGCACACATTTTACAGCATGCCGCTTCGGAATTAATCGCCGAAGCCGTTTCCGTGATTGAATTCGGCGGCAGCTCGGAAGATATCGGCCGCACGTGCCATTCGCATCCGACCTTGAGCGAAGCGGTTAGAGAGGCCGCCCTCAATGTGGAGAAGCGCGCCTTGCATATTCTGAACCGGTAAGCAGTTAGCAATTAAGGCGCGCTTGTCGCTTCGCGTCGCCGAATTACCAATAACGTCACGAACGCCGCCGCGGCGCAAATGATTGCGCCGAATCCGAGGGCAAAGGGCGTACCCAGCCAGTGGGCGAGAGCGCCGGCTTCAAGGCTACCGAGCGGAATCATCGCGCCGAATACGAGCGACCACACGCCCATGACACGTCCGCGCATTTCATCCGGAACGATCGTTTGCAGTACGGTGTTGGACGTTGAGAAAAACAGGAGCATGCCAAATCCGGCAACGAGGAGAAATGCGAGTGCGAGATAGAAATTTCGGCTCAACGAAAATGCGAGCAAGGCGAT
>Ga0137403_10002462_pt1 | contig 22620 bp, 15 predicted proteins | sample CZOMad2_1_16fung_FD_122057 | JGI IMG/M metagenome (GOLD analysis project Ga0137403, IMG submission 122057) | Vadose zone soil fungal communities from Angelo Coast Range Reserve, California, USA - CZOMad2_1_16fungal (Hybrid Assembly) | ecosystem: Environmental > Terrestrial > Soil > Vadose zone...
GGCTACGGCGCGGATGATCTGACGATTCGAAAGAGATTTGTAGAGAAGGAACTCGAGGTTGTGGGGATGCTGCATAAGAACGGGGTGCCTTTTCTTGCGGGCACGGATACGCCCGCCGGTGTTCATATTTTCCCGGGCTACAGCCTCCATGAAGAATTGCAGCGTTTCGTGTCCGCGGGATTCACTCCGCTTGAAGCGCTGCAAACCGCGACGATTAATCCCGCGCGCTTTTTCGGAATTGAAGACCAACTAGGCGCTGTGGAAAAAGGGAAGCTCGCGGACCTCGTGCTGCTTTCGGCCAACCCTCTCGATGACATTGCCAACTCGCAGAAGATCGCCGGTGTCATCGTGAACGGCCGGTACTTCTACCGCGCCGAACTCGACAAGATGCTCGGCCGCGTGGAAGCCGCCGCGCATCGCCAACCCTGAACGCCGCTACCTGCACTGTGAATGGAAAACCGGCGATGGGGCAAGTTCATTGTCAGAAGTTGGCTCCTTTTCCTGCGGGCGCTGGTAGACTTTTCTCCACATGGGAGCGTTCCTGAAATGAAGCTGATTCGAATGGGTGAGCTGGGGCGGGAAAAGCCGGGCGTGCTTCTTGATGATGGAACGCGGGTGGATGTTTCGGGATTTGGTTCGGACTATGACGAGGCGTTTTTCGCGGGCGACGGAATTGGCAAACTTCGGAGTTGGCTTGAAAAAAATGGCGGTTCGGCGCCGCGCGTATCATCTGGAGTGCGTTTGGGGTCGCCGATTTGCCGGCCGAGCAAAATCGTGTGTATCGGGCTGAATTTCCGCGACCACGCCGAAGAGAGCGGGATGGAGATTCCCAAGGAGCCGGTGATTTTTTTCAAGGCGACATCGGCGCTGGTGGGGCCGAATGATTTTCTTGTGATTCCGAAAAACGCGACCAAAGTGGATTGGGAAGTGGAATTGGCGATGGTGATGGAGAAAAAAGCTAGTTACGTCGGCAAGGAGAACGCGCTGGAGTGTGTCGCGGGATTTGCGCTGCACAACGACTATTCGGAACGCAGCTTCCAGCTTGAACGAGGAGGGCAATGGGTAAAAGGAAAGAGCGCGGATTCGTTCGCGCCGCTGGGGCCGTTCCTGGCCACGAAAGATGAAATTCGAGATTTCAATCAGCTGCGCATGTGGCTGAAGGTGAATGGAGAGTTCCGGCAAAGAGGTTCTACATCGAAGATGATTTTCGATGTTCCGGCGCTGGTCGCTTACGTCAGCGAATTCATGACGCTGCTTCCGGGAGACGTGATCAGCACGGGAACGCCGCCGGGCGTCGGCTTGGGGATGAAACCGCCGCAATATTTGAAAGCGGGCGACGTGGTGGAGCTAGGAATCGAAGGCTTGGGCGAGTCGCGGCAGCAAGTTGTGGAGTACAGGTGAAAGAGAATTCGAGTCCGGCAGAAACGTCACGACAAGTATTAAAGCGGGCCGAGAGCGATGCACATTGACGCTCATCAGCACTTTTGGAGGTATGACCGGCGGGAGTACGGCTGGATCGACGACTCGATGGCGGCGCTGCGCCGGGATTTTCTTCCGGCTGACCTGAAGCCCGAGATGGAGTGTGGCGGGTTTCAGGGGTGCGTTGCGGTTCAAGCGCGGCAGACTTTGGAAGAGACGCGATGGCTCTTGGAATTGGCGGAGCACGCACCTTTCATTCTAGGGGTGGTGGGTTGGGTGGATTTGCGGTCGCCGCGATTGCAATTCGAATTGGAGTCGTTGGCAGTCAATCCCAAGCTGGTGGGCGTTCGGCACATCGTGCAGAGCGAGCCGGACGAGCGGTTTCTTCTTCAACCGGATTTTCTTCGCGGCATCGCCATGTTGGAAGAATTTGATCTGGCCTACGACATCCTGATTTATACCCGGCATCTTCCAGTGGCAGCGGAATTCGTGACGAAGTTTCCGCGGCAGCGTTTTGTTCTGGACCATCTGGCGAAGCCGCCGATCAAGAGCGGAGCCATTGACGTTTGGGCGCGTGGAATCCAGGGGCTGGCAGCATTTTCGAATGTCTATTGCAAAGTGTCTGGCCTGGTCACCGAGGCAGACTGGCAGGCATGGAAGCCGGAGGATATACGGCCGTATTTGGATCTGGTGTTCGAATGCTTCGGGCCGAGCCGATTGATGACTGGATCGGATTGGCCAGTGTGCACGGTGGCTGGTTCGTATTCGCGGGTCATGAATCTGACAAAGGATTATCTCGGGAAATACGCGGAGAAAGAAAGAAATGCGGTGTTAGGCGAAAACGCCGCGACGTTTTGGAGATTGAAACGGCCGGCGGAGCATCAAGCGCGCGACTAAGCGCCCGGCGTGTTCTACAATGCAGGGGAAAAGCGGCGCGGCGGCCGAAATCGGCTGCTAAAAAGGATTGAGCAGGTCTGGGTGAGATGCAGAAGGTGCTCAAACTCGATTCGAAAGACAACGTGCTGATCGCGCTGACCGATTTGAGCCAAGGGGAGCAGGTTTCTTTTGACTCCCAGTCGTACATTCTGGAATCGGACGTTCCTGCTAAACACAAGTTCGCGACGGAAGATTTGGCTGCCGGCGCAAGCGTCATTATGTACGGTGTGCTCGTCGGAAAAGCGACGGAGCTTATCCGGCGAGGCGGGCTGCTGACCACGCGCAACATCCATCATCAAGCCGCAGCGTTTCAGGAAAAAACGCAAGAATACCGGTGGACGCCGCCCGACGTGTCACGATGGAAGCGGCGAGAATTCCTGGGATATCGCCGATCCGACGGCCAGGTAGGCACGCGAAATTATTGGATTGTTGTTCCGCTGGTGTTCTGCGAAAACCGAAACATCGCGGTGCTGAAGCAGGCGTTTGAAGAAGAGTTGGGTTTCGCCGCGCCACAGGTGTATCGGCGGCAGGTGGCGGAACTAGCGCGGCTTTATGCCGATGGCCGGACCGACGAAATCAAGACGCGCGCGCTGACGGGTGACGCCGCGAGCCCGGCACGTTCCCGAGTTTTCGAAAACGTGGACGGCATCCGATTTCTGCTGCACGAAGGAGGCTGCGGAGGAACGCGAGAAGATGCCAACAATCTCTGCGGACTGATCGCGGGCTACATCCATCATCCGAACGTGGCGGGCGCGACGGTGCTGAGCCTGGGCTGCCAGAATGCCCAAATTGGAATTCTGCGAGAGGAATTGGGGAAGCGGAATCCGAAGTTCGATAAGCCACTGGTGATCGTGGAGCAGCAGCAGAGCGGCACGGAAGTTGCGATGCTGACGGAGGCCATTCGAAGCACATTTCTGGGGTTGGTGGAGGCGAATCGAAGCCAGCGCACGCCAGCGCCGCTTTCCAGCTTGTGTCTCGGGCTAAAGTGCGGGGGCTCGGATGGTTTTTCCGGCCTCTCGGCGAATCCTGCTATCGGGCACACGGCGGATATTCTCGCGTCCCTCGGTGGGAGAACGATACTTTCTGAATTTCCGGAATTGTGCGGGGTGGAACAGGAACTCATCAATCGGAGCAGGCGCAAAGATGTTGCGGACCGGTTTATGCAGCTGATGAAAAGTTACGGTGCACGAGCAAAGGCAGTTGGATCAGGTTTCGAAATGAATCCCAGCCCCGGGAACATGCGCGACGGATTATTGACGGATGCGATGAAATCCGCAGGCGCGGCGAAAAAAGGCGGAAATTCTCCCGTGAACGCGGTGATCGACTATCCGGAGTATTCAACCGAGCCAGGGCTGAACCTGCAGTGTACGCCCGGAAACGACGTGGAATGCGTGACGGCACAAGTCGGCGCGGGAGCAAGCGTGGTGCTGTTCACAACCGGCCTGGGGACGCCGACGGGAAATCCCATCGCGCCGGTGGTGAAATTGGCGACAAATTCGGGGCTGGCACAGAGAATGCGGGACATCATCGACATCGACACGGGCGGAATTATTTCCGGAGAGAAAACCATCCAGCGGATGGGCGAAGAGATTCTGGACTATGTCATCCAGGCCGCCAGCGGAGAAGCTCGCACGAAGGCCGAAGGGAAAGGCCAGGAAGATTTTATTCCGTGGAAAAGAGGAATCTCACTCTGAAGAGCCCGGGCATCGGCACGAAGGATTTCAGACTGGACGGCAAAGTTGCCATCGTGACCGGCGGCGGCAGCGGCATCGGGCAAGCGATCGCTTTGCGATTTGCGGCGAATGGGGCGACGGTTCGAATCGCGGATATCAATGTGCAACAGGCGGAAGCCACGGCGAAGCAAATTACCGATGCGGGCGGGCTGGCAACAGCGCACGCATGCGATGTTACGGACCAGCGGCAGGTTCGGGAAGCTTTCAACGGAATCTTTGCCAAAGAGCGTGTCGGAATCCTGGTCAACAACGCGGGAATTTCGCACGTGGGCACCGTGGAGAGCACCACGGAGAAGGATTTCGATCGGCTCTTTCGCGTCAATGTGAAGGGGGTCTACAACGGGATCCACGCGTGCATCGAGCACATGAAAACAAATGGTGGAGGCGTCATCCTGAACATGGCATCCATCGCGGGCTCCGCGGCGCTTGCGGAGCGCTTTGCCTACTCGATGACCAAAGGCGCGGTGATCGCCATGACGTACTCCGTGGCCAAGGATTATGTTCAGTATAACATCCGGTGCAATTGCATTTCGCCGGCGCGAGTGCATACGCCCTTCGTGGACGACTATGTGCGGAAAAATTATCCGGGCAGAGAGAGCGAGATGTACGAGAAGCTGGCCCAATCGCAACCGATCGGACGAATGGGAAAGCCGGAGGAAGTGGCTTCGCTGGCATTGTTTCTTTGTTCCGACGAAGCGGCATTCGTTACCGGCGCGGACTATCCGCTGGATGGCGGGTTCTTTAACTTGCGCGGCTGAATTATGGATCTGCGGCTAAAAGGAAAAGTTGTCCTGGTCACCGGAGGCGCGAAAGGAATCGGCGCGGCGATTGTGCGTGGATGCTGCGCGGAAGGCGCGGTTCCCGTAATCGTCGACCGCGATGAGGAAGCGGGAGAACAGTTACAAGCCGAGTTGCGAGCGAGCAGAGCAGAAAGCGGCCTGATTATCGCGGAGCTATCCGCGCCGGAAGCCTGCGCAAGCGTCGTCGAAGGGACGATCCAGAAACTGGGGCGGCTGGACGCGCTGGTGAACAATGCGGGAGTCAACGATGGCGTGGGACTCGAATGCGGCAATCCGGGGGAATTCGTGGCTTCGCTAGAGCGCAATCTCGTCCATTACTACGCCATGGCGCATTATGCGCTGGGAGCGCTGAAGAAAGCGCGCGGCGCGATCGTGAACATCAGCTCGAAGACCGCAGTGACTGGACAGGGAGGAACATCGGGCTACGTGGCAGCGAAGGGAGCCATTCTGGGACTCACGCGGGAGTGGGCCGCGGAATTGCTTCCGTACGGAATTCGCGTGAACGCCGTGGTGCCCGCGGAAGTGATGACGCCGCTGTATCAGCAGTGGCTGGCGACATTTCCCGATCCGCAGCAGAAGCTGAAGGAAATTGTTGCGAAGATTCCGCTGGAAAAGCGAATGACCAAAGCGGAAGAAGTCGCGGCCATGGTGCTGTTCCTGCTATCAGAGCAAGCGAATCACATCACGGGCCAGCATTTGTTCGTGGACGGAGGATACGTGCATCTGGACCGCGCGCTGACATAACGGAGCCGATGCGCGCGATGCATTCCTCGCATCTGTGTGCCGTTTCTGTCCACGGAAGAGAACACTAGGTGATGAGATCAACTGCGGTGAGTCAAATTGTCTTCCTCCTGGCGCTTTCGCCAACCGCGGCCGGGCAAGAATGGCGATTTTATGGTGGTGACGTTGGTGGAACGCGATCGTCGCCGCTCAAACAGATCAATCGTCAAAACGTGCGGAACTTGAAGAGGGCATGGACATATCACATGGGAGAAGTGGACCGCGGAGGCAACGAAACGGACCGGCATCATACTGCGCCATTTGAGTCCACGCCCATCGTGATTGGCGGAGTGCTTTACTTCTCGACGCCTTCCAATCGCGTGATTGCTCTCGATGCGGAAACTGGCCAGGAAATTTGGCAGTTCGATCCGCAAGCGAGGCGCACCGGCCCTCGCCAGTTTTTTCAACACCGCGGCGTGGCTTACTGGCAGAGTAAGAAGGAAGGAGACGGTCTAATTCTGTATGGCACTTTCGACGGGCGCTTGATGGCTCTAGATGCGAAAACCGGGAAACCTCGCCGCGAATTTGGAAAAGACGGCACCGTTGATCTACGCGCAGGGGTCGCGGACGCTTATCCGGGAGCGGAATACTCGGTGACGTCGCCTCCCGCGATCTACCAAGATCTGGTCATTACGGGAGCGGCGGTTCCTGAATACCCGTCGAAAGGGCCGAGTGGCGAAGTGCGCGCGTTTGACGTCAGCTCGGGCAAACTCGTATGGAGTTTTCACACGATTCCCCGGCCGGGAGAATTGGGACACGAGAGTTGGGAAGGCGATGCGTGGAAGGAGCGCACCGGCGCGAATGTCTGGTCGATCATGAGCGTAGACGCAGAGCGCGGTTTGGTTTTTCTTCCCATTGGCTCGGCGTCATACGATTTTTACGGGGGAGACCGCAAGGGGCTGGATCTGTTCAGCAACTGCCTGGTGGCGCTTGATGCTGCAACCGGTAAACTCGTCTGGTACTACCAGATGGTGCACCATGATATCTGGGATTACGATATGCCCGCACAACCCGTGCTGATCACGGTGCGGCGCGATGGCCGGGAAATCCCTGCGATTGCGCAGGTAACAAAGATGGGATTTGTATTTATTCTCGACCGGCTTACAGGAAAACCGTTGTTTCCGGTAGAGGAGAGACCAGTTCCCAAGAGCGACGTGCCCGGCGAAGCTGCGTGGCCGACACAACCTTTTCCGGTCATGCCTCCGCCTCTGGTTCGACAGTCTTTCAGTGAAGGCGACATCAGCTCGATCACACCGGAATCGAATCGTTATTGCGCCCAACTGTTTCATTCACTAGAAAACCACGGAATGTATACACCCTATGGTCGGAAGATGACATTGGTGGTACCCGGCACATTGGGTGGGGCGAATTGGTCCGGCGCCTCTTTTGATAGCGCCTCCGGCTACTTGTTTGTCAACGCAAACGAATTGGGCGCGGTTGGAGCAATTGAGCTGCAGGCCGCTGACGCGCCCGTGCGGTACCGGAGAGGCTCCAAAGAAGGGGAGTATGCCCGCTTCTGGGACGAGCACCAATGGCCATGCCAGAAACCGCCTTGGGGAACGCTCAACGCCGTGAATGTAAATAAGGGGGAGATTGTTTGGAAAGTGCCACTTGGAGTGGTAGATGAGCTGAAGACGACAACGGGCACACCTAACCTTGGCGGCACGATTGTGACGGACGGCGGAGTGGTATTTATTGGGGCGACCATCGATAGCCGCTTTCGCGCATTCGATTCGGGAACAGGGAAGGAATTGTGGGCCGGCGACCTGGAAGCAAGCGCGCACGCCACTCCGATCACTTACATGGGCAAGAAATCCGGCAAACAGTTCGTTGTGATTGCCGCGGGAGGAGGCGGATATTTCAGAGGGAAAGAGTCCGATGCGCTGGCGGCGTTTGCGCTGCCGGATTAGGCTAACCGAACGAACGTAATTTTGTAGGGACCCTCGTTCAGGAGACATTTGCCGAATGGCTCGCTGGGAATGGAGAACTCAAAGATGGTCCGATCGCCAATAGGATTCAAATTATGCACGGGCCGCGCGCGATCGACGATGAGGCATTGTTGCCTCGGAGCGCTTCTAATACTGGCGACTGCAGGCCAGGGATTTGCGCAATCTAATGTGGTCGTGGTTCGCCCAAAAGAAATCCACGACGTGCTGGTAAACCCTGGAATGGGTATTACTACGTTTCAGAGATTCAACGGGCAAGAGCCAAATCCACCGCTGAAGTGGTCCGAAGTGGGACCCGTTACGAAGCTGCCACAGGCGCCCATGAAGCCGGATTTTCCGGATACTTCTATTTCGTATTGCCGCTGGTATTGGAACGTTCTTGAAACGGAGCCTGGCAAGTTTCATTGGGAGATTGTGGATCTCGCATTGGAAGAGGCGAGAGCGCATGGACAAACTCTTGCCATCCGTCTGATGCCGTACTCCAACCAGGATCCGCTCCCTGGTTGGTACCGGAACTCGGGCGCGCGGCGTGCCAACAAAGCGACAGACAAAGATGGAGAAATCTGGCAACCGGATTTTAGCGATCCGCTATTTCTCAAGTACTGGGGCGAGCTTGTGGCCGAGGCGGGGAAACGATACGACGGCAATCCTTACCTGGACAGCGTAGATATTTCGTCCGTGGGCTATTGGGGTGAGGGCTGGAGCCCGTACATGCCGGCATTTGCGTATCAGAAGGCGCTCATTGATATCTGGCTGGAGGCGTTTCAGCGCACGCCGTTGCTGATGAATTTTGACGAGCAACAGGCGCTCACCTATGGCACGGAACATGGCGCGGGATGGAGGCTGGACTGTCTGGGGGATATGCGGACGAGCTCCACGAATCCCTACTTTCAGGCAGAAATGCTGGAGATTTATCCGCAGCAGGTGGTGCGCGCGGGGATTCAGGACGTCTGGCTACGCAAGCCAGTCTCACTGGAAGTTTGTTTCACGGTGGCGGGTTGGAAGGAGAAAGGCTACGACCTCAACCACATTCTCGATCAAGCACTGCGGTGGCATGTGAGTTCCGTGAACATCAAGTCCGCGCCGATTCCGTCTGAATGGAAAAGTCAGTTTGAGAGTTTTCAGAAGAAGATAGGGTACCGTTTTATTTTGCGGCGCCTGGAATATCCAAAGGCAGTTGACGCCGGCTCGATGATGCCGATTCATATGTGGTGGCTGAACGCGGGAGTCGCTCCCATTTACAGGGAATTCTCGCTGGCGGTGGAACTGCGATCTTCCAAGACGGCGACCGTCATTCGAATCCCGGTGGACGTCCGGAAATGGCTCCCTGGAGACGCCGTATTCGACGGCACGGTGTATGTTCCGGAAAATCTGGCAGAAGGTACTTACGACTTCCGTGTTGCAATGCTGGATCCAAGGACGGCGCAACCAGCGATTCGTTTTGCCATCGAGGGCCGCCAGGACGAAGGCTGGTATGGCATAGGGTCACTCACGGTGAAAAAGCAGTGAAGCATTTCACGCTTCGGCGCGCTCGCAGAGGTGGGCGGTCAACTGAGGACCCAAGGGAACTGCAACCGGGACGGATGATCCGGTCATGCATCATGGCGATGCTGGGCGGAACGATTGCTTGGTGCGCGCTAGCCGCAGACGATGCACCGCCACCGCAGGCCTTCCGTGTCCGTCAACAGTCTTTGCCGCCGGGGCCACGAATCACACCCTTCCTGCAATATCAGGCGGAGCAAGCGTGGAGCGAGGACGATGATCGCCTAAGAGCTTGGGAGGGCATTCATAACGAAAGAGAATTGCTGAAGACGCAGGGCGAACTGCGGCAAAAACTCTTACAAATGATCGGCGGCTTGCCGGAGGTAAAAACGGATTTGCGTCCGCGAATTACGGGCCGGATTCAGATGGATGGGTTCGCGATTGAAAAGCTTATTTTCCAGAGTTTGCCGGGCGTCTACGTAACGGCTCTCGTTTACGTGCCGGATGATCACTCCAAGAAACATCCAGCGGTGCTGGTGCCCGCGGGGCACGCGCCGGATGGAAAATTCCACTATCAAGCACTTAGTCAACGATTGGCGAGACGAGGGTACGTGGTGATCTCCTGGGACCCGGTTGGGCAGGGTGAACGCAGCCAGTTCTGGGATGCGACAACCGGGAAGAGCCGATATAACCTGATCTGCGGCGAACACGCGGTGATGGGGAACCTGGCCTATTTGACCGGAGCGAATCTCGCCCGGTGGGAAATATGGGATGGGATTCGCGCGGTCGACTATCTGCTCACCCGCGCTGAAGTTGACGGTGAGCGAATCAGCATCACCGGTACGAGCGGCGGCGGCTTTCAGGCCACTTTAATTGCCGCTCTCGATAGGCGCATCAAAGTGGCCGTGCCTTCCTGCTATATCAGCGCACTGCCGATGAGGATTCATAACCGCATATTTGCCGATCCCGACAGCGACCCCGAGCAGGATTTGTTTGGCATGGTTTCAAACGGCGTGGACCATCCCGGATTGCTGCTGCTGATGTATCCGCGGCCCGTAATGGTGGCTGCGGCGGTACTCGATTTTTTCCCCATTGAAGGCACGCGCAAGACCGTCCGCGAAGTGCGAAGGCTGTACGAGCGTTTCGATCACGGAGACCGAATTGCGTTGGTGGAAGGCTATCACCCGCATCAATTCTCAGACGAAAATCAGGAAGCCGCGCTCGACTTTCTCGACCGCTTCAATCAAATGCCGGTTCGACATGGACTTCCACCAGTGAATGAGCTTGCGGGCAAAGCATTGCAATGCACGGGAACGGGACAAGTCGTGGTCGAGTTCAGCGACGCAAAATCCTTGATGTCGGTGATCAAGGAGTATTTCGACGAGCACAAGACCGGACCGAGACGCAGCCTCGCAAAGGAATATTACGATGAGAAATACAGTGGCGTGAAAAATTGGCAGGTCAGCGAGTATACCGGCGCCCCGGCCGGGCAAGAACAAATTACTTGGGAAGCTGCGGGGAGTTGGAGGGCAGGTGGCATATTGATTGACCGCTATAGGCTGCGACACAGCAAACTGCTTGAAATGCCGCTGCTGTACATTCACAAAACCGCAGCTGACAAACGGACAGCCCTCTTGTGGTTTAGCGAAAGCGGGAAGGCGACCGCAGCAGACTGGCCTGAAATCAAGAAATATGTAGATGAGGGATACGACATCGTTTCGTTTGACTTTCGAGGCTTCGGCGAAACTCGAATGCCGTATACAGCCGTTTCCCCGGATGACCCGACGCTGGGCGCGTTGGATTTTGATCACGCTTATGTCAATTCCATTTCAGGCGTGCTGGCAAATCATGTGTACAACTCTCTTCTGACCGGCAGGCCGTACTTTCTGCAAATGATTGAAGACGCAGAAATCGCCGGTCTATTCGCTCGCGAGAAGTTGGGTGCGAAAGTAGAGGCTGTAACGGCTTCGAGTGTCGGATACACGCTCGCTAGCGCCATTGCGGAGACGCTGCCGGGAGTTGAGCTATTGTCCCGCGACGCGCAAGTTTTGAAATGGTCTGAGATCGTGGAGCAGAAACGGGAGATCTGGCCAATACAGTACCTACTGCCCTCGGGAGCCTATACTCATTAAGACTAGTTGATTTGTCCGGCGTTTGGCGGGACTGGGGCCAGTCGATTATCGGACAGTCTCGACTAATTCACGAGACGCAAGATTCCGAAGCGAGTTGGCACGTGAAAAGTTTTCCCTTCGGGGATGATGCTCCATGCAAGGAATTTGCGGCGATCGTCATCGCCCTCTCCCGCTGCCCTAAAGAAATTGGCCCGCCATTCAGCGCCGGGATGTATCGCGCCGACGTTCATTGACGAGACCGGTATGCGCATTTCCGCGGTCCACACGTGATTCTTGGCGTCAATGCGCGTGGCGTGGTCGAAGCCCGAATTCCAAGCGGCATTGGTAAAAGGGTTCTTGTTCTTATCGATTTCGAGATCGATCCACTGGTTATTGGGGGCAACTTCGAACTCATAGTAGTGGTTCACTCGCTCCGGCTGTGGGTTCAGGAAAACTTCGGCCACGTCACGATCCCAAAGCTGCCATCGCTCGACCTTCGGGTCCTCTCCTTGATAGACGTTCAGCGAGTCGTAGCGACACGAAAAGAGGAAGTAGATATGCGTAGCGGTCCAGACGGATGCTACACGAGTGGAAATTTCCGGGAAGTGCGACTTGCCCGAGGCGCTGGTGTCGAATTCCACTGACTCGGCTTGCTTCCAGGAAGGCTTAGAAGAATCACCATCCGGCAGGAAATCTATAACGGACCGCTTTGACTGGAGTTTCATGTCGCTGGCATAGGACTGCTGAGGCATGGTGGCGATCTGGCCCAGACCTGAAAGGGGAAGCAAGGTGAATGCTGCCCCGGCGAGAGCACTAGTCAGAACTCGTATTTTCCAGAGTTCCATCGATAAGTTCCTCGGGTCCATGTCGATTCGATGCGCTCAAGAGTGGCGTGCGCCGCGTAGATTTTCATTGGGTTTAATAGAAAGTTGAGCCCGGAGATTTATCCCACTTTGACAAGCGAAAGTAAACGATATAGAAGAAGCCAAACGCAGAAAAGAAATCCATAGCGGCGCGATCGAATGGGACTGGAGGATTCATGAGCGGAATGGGCCGAAGAGGCTGGCTGGAAAGCATGGGAATGTTTTTCGTGGCAAGCAGGCTGCCTAGGGCGTCAGTGCTGTCCCCGCCGGCTAAGGCGGATGGCGCAGGGAAGCCGCTCCAGCTCGCGGACTTCCAACCTCGTAGCATGCTGCACGTCCCTGAGACTAAGGTGGCCCGACCGCGCTATCCGGTCATAGACATTCATACGCATCTCTCTTTTGCTGCCAAGGCGGAGAATGGAGTTGCGATTGGCGAAGAGATGAAGTACTTGGCGCCCGTCGAGGCGGTGCTGCCACTGATGGACCGAAAAAACATTCGTGTGATGGTCAACCTGACGGGCGGAGTTGGCAAAGGACTCGAGGAAACGATTCGAAGATTCCAGCAGCCTCATCCAGACCGTTTCGTAATCTTCACGGAACCGTGGTGGGAGCGCACGAATCAACCCGGTTACAGCAAGTTTCAAGCCGATGAGATCGTCCGGGCACAACGGGCGGGCGCGCGAGGACTCAAAATTCTGAAGACCCTGGGCCTTTACTTGCGAGAGGGAATCTCGAAGGGGCCATTGATGAAAATTGATGATCCGCGGTTCGATGCCATGTGGGAAACATGCGGATCGCTGGGCATGCCGGTCGGGATTCATGTTTCCGATCCGGAGGCGTTCTTCCTTCCGATCGATCGTTTCAATGAACGCTTCGAGGAGTTGAATAATCATCCGGATTGGTCCTTTTACGGCGGCGATTTCCCTAGCAACGCCGAACTGTTGGAAGCACGCAACCGCGTCTTGGCCCGCCACCCGAAGACTCAGTTCATTGTGTTACATGTGGGCAATGACGCCGAAAATCTCCCTTACGTCAGCGAATGCATGGACCGTTTCCCCAATATGCATGTTGAACTTGGCGCACGAATTGGAGAGCTGGGACGCCAGCCGCGCATGGCGAGAAAGTTTTTCGAGAAATATCAGGATCGAATTCTTTTTGGAACGGACGCGGTTCCCCACGGAACAGATACGCCTCAGCAAATTTTCGTTGATGAACTTTACGAGATTTACTACCGCTTTCTTGAGACCGAAGACGAATACTTCGATTATGCGCCCGCACCGGTGCCTCCTCAGGGACGTTGGCGGATTTACGGTCTCGGGCTAGCCGACGGAATACTCAAGAAGGTTTATTATGAAAATGCCGCCCGGCTCTTGCGAGTCAAAATTTAACGGTTCTTCAAAGGGATTGACAAAGCAAGAAGTTTCTGCCAAAAAGAAAGCGAAACAATGGGAACGAAAGTAAAGAAAAGAAAAAGATGATCTTTTTTCTTCTTCGAGTTGCGATTGCTGTGCTGCTGCTGAGTAGCGCTGGTGACTCCCGCCCAGGTGATTTCAAGATCGTTGGCCCAGGTGGTGGCGGGGCAATGTTCCATCCAACCATTAGTCCTCACGACCCCAACACTGTTCTGGTTGGCTGCGACATGACCGGGTCCTATATCACCCATGATGCCGGCAAGTCTTGGCGCATGTTCAATCTACGCGGAGTCGTGGAGTTTTTCGTTTTCGATCCGCTCGATCGGAAGGTGATTTATGCACAATCCAACGGACTGTGGCGCAGCCAGGACGAGGGAGAGACTTGGAGTCTGTTCTATCCAAGGCCGTCCTCGGTGAAGAGCATCAAATTGAGTTCGGATCATTCGGATGAAGAACTAATTGCGGAACCCAATCCTCTGGGCGCCATCACGGCAATGGCCATCGATCCATCCGATTCCAAGGTCTTGTATGTCGCCGCCGGCAATCGAAAAAAGGAGACGTTTGCCTTCTTTACCTCGAGGGATGGAGGCCAGAATTGGATGAAAGAGGGGGAGTTGCCGGGACTGGCCAATAAGTTGTGGGTCAATTCTCACTCACCTGCCGACGCCCGGATGCTTCTGATTGCGGGTTCGCACTTCATCGCAGAAAAGACCCTTTCGGGCATGCGGAAGCTGTCCGTTCCCTCCGTAAAAATTTTCACGGATATTTCGGCGGGATTCAGAAAGGATGGCAAGCCGCTCGTCTATGTAATCGGGGACGAAACTACATTTGCATCGGATGACGAAGGAACAACATGGCGAAAGGCCACGCTGGGTCCAGGTGGCGGAAAAATGCGGGCGATCGCAACCAGCTTTGGGAATCCGGACACGGCCTACGTCTCTTACAGAGATCTGGAAGAGAGTGGAATCAAATGGCTAGGGGTTGGCAAGACCATGGATGCGGGACGCCATTGGCAACTGGTTTGGAAGGAGGACAGCAATCCCGCCGCCAAGCCTGCCGCAAATATTCACGACGCATGGATCACCGAACGATTTGGAACAGATTGGGGAGAAAATCCCCTGGCACTTGCCGTGGCGGAGCAGGATGCCAACATTTGCTACGGAACGGATCTGGGAAGGACCATGCGCACAGCGGACGGGGGCGCGAGTTGGGCCGCAGTTTATTCAAGAAAATCCGGTGAAAACGGATGGATATCCACGGGCCTGGATGTAACGAACGCCTACGGTTACCACTTTGATCCCTTCGATCGCAATCGGCAGTTTATTACCACGACAGATATTGGTCTTTTCCGCAGCGAAGATGGCGGGCAGTCCTGGATTAGTTCAACGCGAGGTGTGCCGAAGGAATGGATGAACACGACGTACTGGGTTGTGTTTGACCCCGAGGTGAAAGGGCGGGCCTGGAGCGTGAACAGCTGGACGCATGATTTGCCCCGGCCGAAGATGTGGAGAAGGAAAGGAATTGGGAGTTATCGGGGTGGCGTGTGCCGCAGCGACGACGGAGGAAGGACCTGGACAAAGTCGAATGACGGAATGGAAGAAACCGCGGCGACGCATATCCTTCTGGACCCGACGAGTCCGCCTAGCGCACGCGTGCTCTACGTCGCCGCCTTCGGACGCGGAGTATATAAGAGCGTGGACGGGGGCAAGAGCTGGAAGCTGAAAAACGTTGGCATCACCCAGAAGGAACCCTTTGCCTGGAGAATTGTGAGAGACAGCAGAGGGACAGTTTACGTGCTGGTGGCGCGCCGTTCGGAGGACGGAAGCATAGGAACGGAGGGCGATGGAGCGATTTACAAGTCCACCGATGGAGCAGAAAACTGGAGCCGGGTGCCGATGCCCGAGGGAAGCAATGCGCCGAACGGGTTGGCGGTTGATCCCAGCGCGCCAGATCGGCTTTATCTTGCGGCATGGGCCAGGGACAAAGGAGAGCACGGGGATGGTGGCGGCATCTACCTGTCGGTGAATGCAGGAAGGACCTGGAGGCAAGTGCTCGATCGCGATCGCCACGTTTACGACGTCACCATAGATCCGCGCGACGCAAAAATACTCTACGCTTCAGGGTTTGAGTCCTCGGCGTGGAAATCAAACGACCGCGGAGAAAGCTGGGTGCGAATACCTGGTTTTAACTTCAAATGGGGACATCGCGTCATTCCGGACCCTGAAGATCCCAAAAAAGTTTACATCACAACCTTCGGCGGAGGCGTTTGGCATGGCTCTGTGGATGGAGAAAATCGTCCATTAGACATCGTGACGCCCGAGCTTCAGCCTGGACGATAGCGAAGGAACCTCCTGGCGGAAAAGAGACAAAAAGAACCCATGGAAAGTGCCTCCGTGTTGAACCAGGCGGACTGGCAACGTGCGCTGACAAACGGTCAGGCGCGGGCGGCAGAATTATTTGGCCGGCCGGAAACGGAGCAAAAACGGCTTGGCTATTTCCACACGCTTAAGGAGATCTGCCAACAGCCTTGGACGTGGCTGCGAACTTGCGATCGAATGATCGCATCCCGCGATGGCCTAAGACGGGATGTGGCAGGCATTCGAAGTCTTGCACTTACTGGATCCGGGAGTTCAGAGTATGCCGCCGAATGCGTGCGCCTCGCGCTTCAAAATGAACTAGGCATCTGCACGGAATCGATCAGCGGTGGAACGCTGCTAATGTATGGGGGAAAAGCTTTGCCTGCAGGAAGGCCCGGCTTGCTTGTTTCTTTGGCAAGATCAGGAGACAGCCCGGAGAGTAGCGCGGCAGTCGAGTTGCTACTGGGCACGGAGCCTGAGTACCGGCACGTTGTGGTGACCTGCAACGAGCAGGGGAGTCTAGCTAGAGCGTGGCGGGATCACGGGAGAGTACATGTCACCACACTTCCCGCCGAGACTCATGACAAGAGCCTGGTCATGACAAGCAGTTTCACCAACTTACTGCTGGCGGCGCGCTTCATCGGAATGCTGGAAAGACCGGATGAATATCGAAAGGTGTGCGGAAGATTAAGCCTAATAACAAAGGAGTTGATCCGGTCCAATTTCGACATCCTGGCGAAAATTGCCGCCGCAGATTTTCGCCGAGCTGTGTTTCTCGGGAGTGGGCCGCGCTTTGCGGCCTCGCGCGAAGCGGCCTTGAAGATGCTGGAACTTACATCCGGCCGCGTCACGACATTGTGCGAAACGTATCTTGGATTTCGGCACGGTCCCATGAGCTACGCGCAGGATGACACTCTAATCGTTTGCAATTTATCGTGCGATTCCACGATACGCGCTTATGAACTGGATTTGCTGCGCGAATTGGACCGGAAGGAACTTGGATTGTCCAAAGTAATTGTTGGAGAAAATATTCCGAACTCTGTCGTTAGGGAGGGTGATGTAGTCATCGAGTGCCGGGGATTGACTCAACTCGGGGACGAGGAGACTCCGACCGTGTACGTGGTTGTCGCCCAACTTCTGGCTTTTTTTCGGTGCCTTGAAGAAGGACTTCAGCCTGATTCGCCGTCCGAGGGAGGAATCATCAACCGTGTAGTGGAAAAGTTTCCCCTTCACACATCTTCGTGAAGATCCCGCGAAAGCAGACTCTTGCAACTGGACGAATGAATCTGAAAGCCTGTATGCCGATGCGATGGACGGTCCTGTTCTTATTCCTGGGTGTTAACGCCGTACCTATTCAGGCTCAGGTGCGCGTGTGGGAAGGTGTCCTGAATCTTCCGACATACGAAGAGGGACTGCCTGATCCCAATCCTCCTTTCGACCAGTTCGCGGCCGGTCGATTCAATTATCCCTATACCCTGCGTAAAGAAATCACGGACCAGCGAGTGGAGCATCGATGGCGCGCGATCTACTTTGAAAACGAATACTTGAAATGTTCGGTGTTGCCGGACTTGGGCGGGCATATTTACACGTGCATCGACAAAATCAGCGGGCAGCCAATGTTCTATGCCAATCCTTCCATCAAGAAAGCCAGGATCGGCTACCGCGGGGCCTGGGCCGCATTTGGAGTCGAGTTTAATTTTCCGGTTTCCCACAATTGGGTCTCCATGTCGCCAGTGGATTTTGCGTATGCGAGCCACGAGGACGGTAGTGCATCGATCACCGTTGGGAATATCGACAGAGTTTATGGAATGGAGTGGTCCGTCGAACTGACGCTGCGGCCCGGCTCCACGGTTCTCGAACAACACGTCACACTGAGCAATCGAAGCGATGTACGCCATCGTTTCTATTGGTGGAACAATGCTGCTGTCCAGGTTTGGGACGATTCTCAGATTCAATACCCCATGCGCTATGCCGCAGCACATGGGTTTGCGGAAGTGCAGAGGTGGCCGGTTAATTCGCGGGGCAAAGATCTCAGCGTCATTCGCAACCAGACCGACGGACCAGTGTCAATGTTCGTCCATGGAAGCCGCGAAAACTTCCTGGGCGTGTGGCATCCCCGAACAAACGTGGGGACTGCGCATTTTGCCGATTATGCCGAGCTACCTGCGAAGAAAATTTGGTCCTGGGGTGTCGACGCAGAGGGTCTTGATTGGCGCAAAGCACTCTCCGACAACAACAGCGCCTATGTCGAGCTGCAAGCGGGACTCTTTCGAAATCAGGAGACGTATGCATTCCTTGAACCGCGGCAGTCCATCGCTTTCACGGAATACTGGATGCCCGTCAGGGATACGGGCGGGATTTCCCGCGCGAATCTTGCCGGGGTGGTTCATTTGGAAAGAAAGGGCGGCCTGTTGGCGGTTGCCTTCAATGCCAACCGAAAGTTGCCGGGCGCTACGATCCGGATTTTGAATGGAAACAGTTCCTTGCTCAACGAGAAAGGAGATCTTGTACCAGAGCGAGTGTGGAAGAGAGAGATTCCGATTCCGGCCGCTAGCAGGAAATATACGTTTGAACTCGAGAGTGGCGAGAATGCTCTGCTGTTGAGGCAGACGGAAGGGGAGTATGACTGGACGCCTGAATCCGAAATTAGAGTTGGGCCACAAATTTCGTACAGGGTGCCGGATGAGACGCGTCGCTCCGAGGACGACTGGCTTCAGCAGGGCAAAACGGAAGAATTGAACGGTAACCTGGTGGCGGCCCTGCAAACCTATCAAAAAGCGTTGGTGAAGTTCCCCGCAGATTTTGAATTGTTGAAGGCGGCGGGACGACTTGACACGTGTCTAAATCGTTTCGAACAAGCGGTATCTCACCTCTCCGCCGCCCATGACCGAAATACTACCGATGCCGAGATTTCCTATTATCTTGGAATTGCTTACGAAGGCGTCGAAAGAGAGAACGATGCTGCCGATGCATACCGGGAAGCGATGCGGTTACCGTCGTACCGCGCGGCCGCTGCACTGCGCCTTGCGGAACTGGAAGCTCGGCGAGGTGCTTTGAAGGAGGCGAAAGAATTTCTGACCACAAGCCTCGGATCCGAGCCGAATGACCTGCGTGCGGGCGAGGAGCTAGCGGCTGTATCGCGTGCGCTAGGAAAGAATGTGGACGGTGAAAAGATAGCAAACGAACTGCTGGCGCGCTTTCCATTGAGTGGTTTTCTCCAGGAAGAACTCGGAAAAGCAGACATATTACATCTTGCTTCCGATCCCTATCGAGTCCTCAGTGTTGCATCGGAATACGCACGGTTAGGGCTATACCGTCGAGCGTTGGAAGTTCTCTCTCGCGACTATCCGTCTCCTGAGGCGGATCAGAGCGAACCTGGCGCGGTCATCCCGCAGCAGAACCCGCTCGTTGTTTACTTTCGTGGGTACTGCCGCGAGAAACTCGGAGTGTCCGGGGCAAATGACTACTTGCAAGCCTCCCGACTCTCGACCGTAAATATATTTCCGAACACCATCGAAGACCAACAAGCGCTCAAAGCGGCCATTCGTGCAAACGAGAATGACGCGACCGCTCACTACCTGCTGGGGACGTGGTATTTTGCGGGCGAGAGAACGGAAGAGGCCATCAGCGAATGGCAAAGAGCGCGCAAACTCAATCCCCAAATACCGGTCCTGGAGGCCAGTCTCGGATTAGCGTTGCTGCACATGAAGAGGGATTTCGCGGGGGCTCTGAGTGTATTCGCGGAAGGAATAAAAAACGATTCATCGAACGTGGTGAACTATTCCGGCTCGGTTTCGGCGATGGCTGTTCTGGGGAAACCCGCGGCGGAGCGAGTGAAAGCACTCGAGCTTTATCCCGATCTGAGCCGTATGCCCACGAGTTTAGTTTATGAACTGGCTTTGAACCGCACAGAGGAAGGGAACTACAAAGGCGCGACTGATTTGTTCCAGAACCGATTCTTCGGTAGCGAAGAAGGCGGGACAAACGTTCGCCAAGTGTGGGTCGAAGTGAAGTTGCAAGAAGCCATTGGGTTGGCTCGAACTGGCCACTGCGACGAAGCTCTTGCAACGGCGAAAATACTTGGTTCGCCAGTTCCGGGACTTGCATTTACGCAAGACGGATTGAAACCATTACTGAATTCCGCCAGGACAAACTACCTGCTTGGTGAGGTGTCTTCTACTTGCGGCCAAAAAGAAGAGGCGGATCGCAGGTACCGGCCTTCGGCGCAAGCGACGGAGACTTCGGACGTCGTATGGGCGTGGGCGTCGGCGAAGAAGCTGGGAAACTATGATCCATCTCTATGGCGGGAACGTCTTTCAGCAGCATTGTTACAAGCGGAGTCCAACGCAATAGCCAGCGTCAATCAGGGTTGGTGGCGCTATTCGGTCGGAGTCTTGCAGATGGCGCTTGGGCACGAAGCTCAAGGCAAAGCGTCCCTCCGGGAATCCTTGCTCTTGCCCGACAACCGAATGTCTTATCACTTCAGCCGCCTGGCAATGGAAGGTGCTACACCTCGATAACTTCAATGCGTTTCTTGCGGAGTTCCTCGGTGAATTCCTGAGGAGCGCGGTTGTCCGTGATCAGACGACGAATTCTGTCGAACGGGCCAATCTTTGAGACGCTTCTCCGACCCAGTTTGCTGAAATCCGTAACAACATTGACCTCTTTGGCAGAGCGAATCATCACGTTGTTCAGCTGCGCTTCGAGCATATCCGGGGTCGAGGGGCCGTTCTCGAGATCGAAACCGTCAACGGCAAGGAAAAGGCGGTCGGCGTGGAATTCGTTCATCATGGCTTCCGCTTGAGGTCCTACGAAGGAGCAGGCAAGCGGACGCAATAGCCCACCTATCATAATCAGAGAAATACCGGGAGCATCCGCGAGCTCGACAGCTATGTTCAACGCATTCGTAATGACCGTAAGCGATTGAACTTTCAGCCTTTTCAAGTGCCGGGCGACCTCCGCCGTGGTTGTTCCAGAGTCGAGAATGATGGTTTCACCCGGCTGCACCAATTCTGCGGCGGCCCTCCCGATCCTGACTTTTTCATCCCGATGCAGAGTTTCTTTGGTGCGGAGGGGGTAGTCCTGGGTGGCTTCCAGGCGCCGGACGGCACCGCCGTGCGAACGAACCACTGCCCCAATGGAAGCAAGAGCGTCGAGGTCATTGCGGACTGTGACCGCGGATATGGAGAACCGCTTGACCATGTCTGCGACGGTTACTTGGCCCTCCTGGTCAACGAGGTCCAGCACACTCCGGCGTCGCTGTTCTGTTAGCAGACGGGCTTTGGGGGTCATGCACCGTTTCCGTAAAAGCCAGTATAGGGCGACTATTTCAGTTGCGTCAAATGACGAAAGCATAGCTCAGTAGAATACTTTCGTATTCTTTCGTTTTATGTCGTTCGTACTCCATTTGTTGTTGCGTTTGCTTTTCTATTGTGATACATGGATTCTCCAAGATCGCTTTGTGGGGAGGTATGCCTTGAAGCATAGAGTCGCGTCTACCTGCGTTATTTGCTTGGCACTTCTATTTTGCGCGTCCGCGGCGGTATTCGGCCAGGGAACGGATCTCGGCACTATCCGGGGAACGGTGACAGACTCCACGGGAGCTGTCATTCCCGGTGCGAAGGTGACGGTCACCGACACCCTTACCAACGCACCGCGGGAAACAAAAACGAATTCTCAGGGCAATTACGAAATGTTCGGGCTGAAACCAGGGACGTACAAGGTGACAATCACCGCCGCCGGAATGAGCACGAAAGAAACGACGGACATCGTCTTGAGCGGCAGCGACACGGTGAGCGTCGATGCCGTCCTCAAAGTCTCCGCGACGCAGGAGAGCGTAGTGGTGTCGATGGAGGCGCCTGCCATCAATACCGAAAACCAAACCATCAGTACAGTGATCTCGAGCCTGGAGATTATTGAGCTTCCGCGCGACAGTCGTGACGTGTCCCCGATCGGTCGATAACGATGACGTCTGATGGCTCGGTGGGTGGCGAAGAGATTGTTAGGGCCCATGGATAGGCATAAAAGCGACCACGACAAGAGAACACGTGTGCTCAGGAATCGGCACCCGTAAGGTGCGCGATTCGCGTACGATGGCCGGCATGCGCCGAATGCCAAAGCCTTCACCAACCGAGTCCCCTTTGCTGTTCGAAGTAGATCCCCAGCCACTCGAAGAGGCCTTGACCGCCCTGGGCGGGATTCCGCTGGTGGTGCAAGCGTTCCGTTCCCTGGGGCTGCCGGGCAGCGTGCAGCAACACGTGACCGTTAAGGAACGAGAGCGGGGCTACGACGAAGCCACGTTCGTCGAGAGTTTTGTGATTTTGAACGCGGCGGGCGGAGAGTGCGTGGACGATTTCGCACACCTGCGCAGCGATGCGGGGTTGGCGGAGCTTGTTGGACATGAGCTGCCTTCTCCAGAAGCGGCGCGGAAGTTTTTGAACGCCTTTCACGAAGAGGAAAAGATTGCGGAAGCGCAGCAGCGGCGTTTGCCCGATGCGGTGGCCTACATTCCCGAAGAGAACCGCGCGCTCGAGGGGCTGGGGCGAGTCAATCGAGATCTGCTTCAGCGGTTGGGGGAACGCTGTGCGGATCAGAAGATCTTCACGGTGGATCAAGATGCCACGATTATCGAGAGCCGCAAACGAGAGGCCCTGTATACGTACGAAGGATCGCGCGGCTACCAACCGATGCTGGCGGTGTGGGCAGAGATGGATGTGGTGCTGGCCGACGAATTTCGCGACGGGAATGTGCCGGCGCAGATGGCTCCGTTGACGGTGGCCCA
>Ga0137403_10002464_pt1 | contig 22614 bp, 20 predicted proteins | sample CZOMad2_1_16fung_FD_122057 | JGI IMG/M metagenome (GOLD analysis project Ga0137403, IMG submission 122057) | Vadose zone soil fungal communities from Angelo Coast Range Reserve, California, USA - CZOMad2_1_16fungal (Hybrid Assembly) | ecosystem: Environmental > Terrestrial > Soil > Vadose zone...
CCGATCAGCCTGAAGGTCCGCTGCGCTGAGATCGTAGAGCACCCGGCGATTGGCGTCGGCCCACAGCGCGGTCTGCTCCTGGTCGGCCATCGTGTCTCTCTCCTCTGCCGCTTCGTCGCCGCGGCGAACGCGCTCGACGACGCTGATTCGGACTTTTCCTTCACGGGCGAGGATGGCGACCAGGGAGCTGGCCGCATCCTCAGAGATCGCGAGTCGGCGCGCGATCGTCGCGATCGAGGTCGAGCCGTCACCCTCCAGGCACGCGAGGAAATCCTGCTCGACGTCGGCCCACCAGTCGTCCGCTGGTCTAGGCATCGCCTCGCACCGTCTCACCGTCGATGTCGATGAACACGAGCGGCGTGTCCGCGCGGACCCAGATCGCCGACGCGATCGCGCCGGTCTTGCTGTTGAGCCCTTGCCACACGCCGCCGGCCGGCGCCCGATCGTGACCACAGCGCGCGACCTCGCGCTTGTACTCCTCGAACCCGTCGTGGGCGAGCGCGCTCACGACAGCGTCCGGCTCGGCAACCCACGCGTGTTGCTCTCCGGACCACCGCATCGTTCCGTTCTCTCGAAGCTCGGTCAATCGATTCATGCGTTCCATGGCGAGCCTCCGATCGTGACAACACGCCCCTGACGATGGTGTTCTCGCCGCTGCGAGCAGGGGGAAGGAAGGCGTGCAATGAAAAGGCCAGGGCACGGCGAGGCGTGGTCTGACGTCGCTCCTGCGTCATTGCCAGGCCAATCACGCTCCCATCACGAGTGTGACGATCACGTCAGCGCGTCGAGCCGTGAACTTTGTAGACAGCGCAGGATGAATTTGTAGAACGCGGTGTGGATAACGTCAGCCGCGGCGCTGGCACTCGCGTTGCAATCTCGACACGCGCTCGTCGCGGAGGTGGGTATGGATGGTCGTCGACTGATCGAATCGCTCGTGCCGGAAATCGCACCGAATGCGAGTGTCGTCGGTGTCGAGGAACGGGAGCGTCACTACTCGGTGACGATCGCAGGAACGACGGGCGTCCTGGCCGGCGTCGATGTGCCGCGCGATGCCGTCGACGCCGCGGAACATTCAGGTGAAGCGCGCGAGCGGCTCGTGGCGGCGCTCAAGCGCTGCGCCGATGATGTGGTGGCTGAGATTCCCGACGGCCGTGCCTAACCGGGCCGGCCGCGGATCGCGCCGCCGGACGGTGTTACGGCGCGCCCGTTACCGCGTCAGGCCAACGCCTCGAGCAGGCGCACGTTCGCCGCGTGATCCCCGACGGCGATCCGCAAGTGGTCAGGGAATCCGACGGCCGCGCCATCGCGCACGATGATCCCGGCCCGCAGCAGGCGCTCCCGCACGGCGCTCGCCTGCGGCACTTGCACCAGCAGGAAGTTCGCCTGCGACGGCGGGAAGCCGAAGCCGCGGCGAGACAGCTCGCGGGAGAGAAATGCGCGCCCGCGGATTACCACGTCCCGGGTGCGCTCCCAGTGGGCGCGATCCTCGAGCGCGGCGAGTGCGGCGACCTGTCCGAGACGGTTCACGTTGTAGGGCGCGCGCACGCGATTGAGCCGCTCGGCGACCTCGGCGGTGGCCACCGTGTAGCCGACGCGCAGGCCGGCGAGCCCCGCGATCTTCGAAAACGTCCGCAGCAGGATGAGGCGGGGGTAGTGAGCCAGCAACGTAACGCCGTCGGGATACTCGGGATCGTCGCAGAAGTCGCAGTAGGCCTCGTCGAGGAGGATCAACGGCGCGTCATTGCCGAGAGCGTCGAGGAAGGCCGTCAGCGGCGCGCGGCGGATGATCGTGCCGGCCGGGTTGTGTGGCGAGCACAGCACGATGGCCTTCGTTCTCGCCGTCAGTCGGCTGGCCATGTCGTCCAGATCGGTCTCGTACTTCGCCAGCGGGCTTGGAACCACCCGGGCGGCCATCAGCTCGACCACGGTCGTGTAGGGCTCGAAGGAGGGCTGGGGGATGATTACCTCGTCGCCAGGTTCCAGGGCTGCCCAACCGATGAGCGCGAGCAGCTCGTCGGCGCCGTTACCGACGACGATCTGGGCGGGGGCGACACCCAGCCGCGCTGCCAGCGCCTCGCGCAGCGAGGTCGAGCCACCGTCAGGGTAGAGGTGGACGCGGGCGGCCTCGCGCGCAATCGCCTCGACGACGCGAGGCGAGGGGCCGAGCGGGCTCTCATTGGCCGACAGCCGGACGAGGTCGGTTCGGCCCAGATCGGAGGCGAGCGCCTCCAGTGGCCGGCCAGGGTCATACGGGGCAATACGGTCGACCGCAGCACGCCAAATGCGTCGCATCTTGGCATTGTAATAAGTCCGCGTCCGATTTGACAGTATTCGCCGCGGATTGCTACGCTCTGCCTCGTCATGTCGCCCGAGCTGTATCGCCGGGCCCGGCGCGCCGAGGCCAAGGCCGACCGCGCGGACGACCGGCGGCGACTCCGGCTCGACTTCTTCCGTGCTGCCCTCGCCGAGGGGCTCGACTCCGTGAAGGTCATGCACGCCGGTGGCGCCTCCGGCCAGGAGTCCGTGCAGGCCCACGCCCGCGTGGTGGACGACCTCGTGAAGTCGTTGACGAAGCTCATTACAAGCGACACCAATGGTCTGGCGGCAACCCCGTTCGTCGTCATCGCCCTGGGCGGTTACGGCCGCGGCGAGCTTCATCCGTCGTCTGACATCGACCTCATGGTGATCTACGACGCTGAGCTGTCCCCGTACGTCCAGCGGGTGACCCAGGAGCTGCTCTATACCCTGTGGGACCTCGGACTCCAGATCGGCCACAGCCTGCGCTCGCTGCCGGACTGTGTCGCGATCGCCCGGACCGACCTGGCCAGCCGAACGTCCATGCAGGCGGCGAGGTTCCTCGCCGGCGACCGCCGGCTGTTCGCCCGGTTCCGTCGAGTGCTCGAGGAGAACGTCTACCAGCGCGACTTCGAGCAGTTCCTGGCGGCGACCCTGGCCGAGCGCGACCAGCGGTATCGCAAGTACGGCGCGTCGCCCTACATCGGCGAGCCGAACATCAAGGAGTCCGCGGGCGGGCTGCGCGACATGCACACGGCCATGTGGCTGGGGGCGGCCAAGTTCGGCGCCCGCACGCTGCGCGAGCTGGCCGATCGCGGGCTCATCACGCCGCACGAGCAGGAGGCGGCCGACCGCGCGCTGACCTTCCTCTGGCGCGTGCGTAACGAGCTGCACTTCTTCTCCGGCCACAAGAACGACGTGCTCTCGCGCGAGCTGCAGCCGCGCATCGCCAAGAATCTCGGCTACGAGAACGAGGGCGACGCGCTCGGCGTGGAGCGCTTCATGCGCGAGTACTACCTGAACGCGCGCGCCATCCACCGCGTGTCGCAGCGGCTGATCGCGCGCTGCCACGAGACGCTGTGGGCCCGCGGCTCCGCCGAGCGGCGGCAGCGCCAGCAGGCGCTGGCCGATGGCCTCGTCTTCTTCGACGGCCGCCTGCACCGCGCCGACCGCGATCCCGAGGTGCTGCGGCGCGACCCCGTGCGCCTCATGAAGGTCTTCTGGCACCTGCATCGTCTGGGCTGCGATCTCTCGCTCGGGCTGGAGCGCGCGGTGGAGGAGTCGCTGGACGTCGTGAATGACGAGTTCCGGCGCTCGCCGGCCGTGCGCGACCTCTTCCTGGACATCTGCCGCTCGTGGGGACGGGTCGCGCTGACGTTCTCGGAGATGCACGAGCTGGGGCTGCTCGGGCGCTACCTGCCCGAGTTCGGCGGGCTCACGTGTCTCGTGCAGTACGACGTCTATCACAAGTTCTCGGCCGACCAGCACTCGCTGCTCGCCGTCGAGCACCTGGAGGCGCTGGCCCCCGGCCAGTCGGCGGAGTCGGAGGGCGCGGCGGCCGTCTTCAACGAGGTCGACAAGCCGGAGCTGCTGATGCTCGGCATGCTCCTGCACGACATCGGCAAGGCCAAGGGCCACGGCCACGTCGCCAAGGGCATCCCGCTCATCCGCGAGCTGACCGCGCGCATGGGCCTGCCGCCCGAGGACGCCGGCATGGTCGAGTTCCTGGTGGCGCACCACCTGACGATGTCGCACATCGCGCAGCGCCGCGACATCGACGATCCCAAGACCGTCGAGACGTTCGCGCAGACGGTGGGCGACCCGCAGCGGCTGCGGATGCTCTACCTCCTGACCTGGGCGGACATGCGCGCGGTGGGGCCGGGCGTGCTCACCGGCTGGCAGGCGCGCATCCTGCACGAGCTCTACACGCGTACGCTCGCCCGGCTCACGGGGGGGCGCGGCGAGAAGCCGAACCGTACGCAGCTGGCGGCGCGGTTGTGGGAGACGCTCGGCGGCGACGTGCCGATGACCGACGTGCGCGCGCACCTCGCCATGGTGCAGGACCGCTACCTTGCCATCACCAGCGTGCAGCGGATGGCCGCTCACCTGCGACTCGTGGCGCGCATGGAATCCGCGCCCGTCGCCACCGAGCTGTTCCACCATCCCGACCTCGGGTCCTCCGACCTCGTCGTGGTCACGCACGACGTGCCGGGCCTCTTCTCCCTGATCGCGGGCACGCTGGCGGCGCACGGCATCAACATCATCTCGGCCCAGATCGCCACGCGCGCCGACGGGGTGGCCATCGACACGTTCCAGGTCAACGACCCCACGGGCGAGGCGGTGACCTCCGCCGCGCAGTGGGGCCGCGCGCTCGCTGCGCTGGCCGCCGTGCTGACGGAGGACCAGTCGGTGGACGCGCTGCTCGAGCGACGGCGCGCGGGCGGGCGCGTGACGCCGCCGGGCGAGACCAAGCCGAAGATCACGGTGGACAACCGGCTCTCCGACGAGTACACGGTCATCGAGGTGAAATGCCCGGACCGGCTCGGCCTCCTCTACCTGATCACGCGCACGCTCTCCGGGCTGGATCTCGACATCGCCAGCGCGCGCATCGCGACGGAGATCGACCAGGCCGTCGACACCTTCTACGTCCTCGACCGCAAGGGCCGGCGCCTCGAGGACCCCGCGGCCATCGAACAGGCCCGCACGGCGCTCGAGCAGGCGCTGCTGCAGCCGATCTGATGCTCGGCCGCTATCGCGACACCGTGCGCGCGTGGAGCGACCCCTTCGGGCGTGTCCTCTTTCGCGTGCACCTGCGCCCGAACCACCTCACGGTGGCGGGCCTGGCGGCGAGCCTCGTGGCCGCCGGCTGCTTCATCGCCGGGCAGACGAGGACGGCCGGCCTCGTGCTGATCCTGGCGGGCCTGCTCGACCTGCTCGACGGCTCGCTCGCGCGCGCCTCGGGGCAGGTGACGGCGTTCGGCGCCTTCCTCGACTCGGTGATCGACCGCTACTCCGACATCGCGGTGATGCTCGGCATCGTCGTGCTCTACGCGCGCACCCCGAACCCGCGCGGCGCGCTGGTGGCGATGGCGGGCCTCGCGGGCTCGGTCATGGTCAGCTACACGAAGGCGCGCGCGGAGTCGATCGGGGTGGAGTGCAACGTCGGCATGATGGAGCGGCCCGAGCGGCTGATCTGCCTCATCGCGGGCGCCGTGCTCGACGTCATGGAGCCGGCGCTCTGGGTGCTGGCCGTGCTGGCCAACCTCACCGCCGTCCAGCGCATCGTCTTCACGCGGCGGATGATGCGCGCGGAGCCGCGCCGCGCGCGCGTGCTGCTGCCGCTGCTGGCGGCCGCGCTGCTGCTGCCCGCCGACGTCGACGCGTCCGCCGAGACCGAGCGCGCGTGGGCGCGCGCGGTGGCGGCGTTCCAGGACGGCCAGACCGCGCCGCTCGCGCAGGCGTTCGCGAGCGAGGCGGCGCTGGCGAGCCCCATCGGCGACCACGTGCGCTACATTCTCGCGGACGCGCTCGCCCGCGACGGCGACGTCGCCGGCGCGCGGACCGCGGCGCTGAGCGTCGCCGACCATCATCCCGACAGCCGGCTGGCGCCGCGCGCGCTCGTGCTGGCCTCCGTGCTCGCCTCGCACGCGGGCGACGAGGCCGGCGCGCAGGCGGCGCTGCGGCGCCTGCTCGAGCGCTATCCCGACGTCCTCGAGGTGCCCGAGGCGCTCTATCTCCTGGGACAGACGGCGGAGGCGCGCGGCAACCACGACGTCGCCGCGCTCGCCTACCGGCAATTGCGGGTGCTGGCGCCGACGACGGGCTACGCGGAGGCGGCCAGCGATCGGCTCGGCGTGCTCGTGACCGGCGGCACGCCGCTGCCGCCGCTGTCGATGGCCGAGCGGATCGATCGGGCCGAGCGGCTGCTGCGCGGCGGCGTGCCGAAGACGGCCGGTGACGAGGCCGAGCGCATCGCGGACGAGGCGCGCGACGCCGGCATCGTGGTGCGCGCGCTGCGCGTGGTCGGCGACGCGGCGGCGCGGCTCGGACGCTACGAGGCCGGTGCCAAGGCGCTGGAGGCCGCGGCCCGGCGCGCGCCGTCCGACCAGCAGCCGCGCCTGCGCATCGATCAGGCGCGCTTCCTCATCCGCGCGGGGCAGGACAAGCGCGCCATCGCGCTACTGGCCTCGGTCGCCGCCGGCGCGCCGGAGTCCGAGACGGCGGAAGCGCTGGCGCTGCAGGCGCGCGTGTACGACGAGGGCAGCCGCGACGCCGACGCCATCGCCCTCTATCGCCAGATCGCCAGGCGCTTTCCGAATCGCGAGGTGGCCGGCGTCGCGCTCTGGCGCCTCGGCTGGCTCGCGTGGCTTCGCGGCGAGCCGCGCGTCGCCGCCGCGGAATGGCGCCACGTGACCGAGGTGTCGGGCGGGCGTAGCCTGCGCCTGCCCGCGCTCTACTGGCGCGCGCGCGCGCTCGAGGCGGTGAAGAATGAGACGGGGGCGGAGGCGCTCTACGCCAGGGTGCTCGCCGAGGCGCCGCGTGGCTACTACGGCATGCTCGCCGCCCCGCGCGTCGGCGGCGCCGCGCCGGCGGCGATGCCGCGCGACATCGGCGCGCCGGCGCTGCCCGCCAACCCGGCCGAGGCCTTCAAGGCCGACCCGCGCTTCGCGCGCGTGGACCTGCTGCGCCGGATCGGCCTCGTCGAGTACGCGTGGGAGGAGCTCGAGGACGTCGTGCAGTCCTCCGTCGGTGATCCCATCGGGCTCTACGGCGCCTCCAGCGCGTACGTGCGCGACGAGCGCTACCACCTGGCGCTCCGCATCGTGCGCCGTCACTTCGGCGCGCTCAGCACGTCCGGTGATCCCGCGCTGCCCCGCGCGTTCTGGGAGGTCATCTATCCGTTCGGCTGGCGCGACGAGGTCGGGGAGGCCGCCACGCGCGCCGGGCTCGACCCGTTCCTCGTGGCGGCCATCGTGCGCGAGGAGTCGAGCTACTACCCGCGTGCGGTGTCGCGCGCCGGCGCGCGCGGGCTGATGCAGCTCATGCCCGCGACGGCGAAACCGATGGCGGACGTGCGCGGCCTCGCCTTCGAGGACGGCGGCGTGCTCGACAATCCACGCGCCAACCTCGACATCGGCACCGCGTTTCTGGCCGGCCTCATGAAGGAGTTTGGTGATCCGCGGCTGGCCATCGCCGCCTACAACGCCGGCCCCAAGCGCGTGCGCGACTGGTGGAAGGCGCGACGGACCGGCGACATGGAGGCGTTCGTCGAGCAGATCCCCTACGACGAGACACGCCAGTACGTGAAGCGCGTGATGCTCTCCTGGACGGAGTACCGCCGGCTCTACGGCGAGGTCAAGTAGGCGACGGTCACGCCGGCGTCCGGGGCGCGGCGTGACCGTACTCCGCCATGACAAAAGTCACTCCGGGCCGACGCGCTCGATCTCCTATCCCGAAAGAACTACGCCTGTCTCGATGTATCAGAAAGAGACGACGGCCGTTCGCCAGAAGTTTCGTTTGACGTGACTCTCATCGAACTATCAGCAGCGACGACGCTGTCGACATGGGGAAGTTTGGGATCTTCGAGATCCAGACGATGGATTGAGTAAATAGCACGAGGATTCGGCAACCGCCGTTGCCGGCTGCCTAGGAAGCCTCTCGGAGTATCGAGGGGTTTAGAGGAGCGACCCGGCTGCGCCGGGGCGCTCCGAACGTTGGGGGGGTTGGGGGGCCATCTCGGGGCCCCCCATGTCCCTAGTTCGCGGCCTGCTTCTCGGTCTCCAGCGGCTCGAGCCGGCTGAGCCGATCCTCGAGCGTGGGCTCCGTGGACAGCCAGCCGCCGCGCGCCGGGCCGTTGATCTTGGCCGCCGTGCTCAGCGCCTCCGCCAGCGTACGCCGCGGCGCTTTGTAGCCCATGTCGCGCAGGACCTCGACCGCTTTCAGATCGGCGGCGATCTCCTGGTCGCGCGTGAACGCGCGAACGATCAGCGGGTTGACGATGAAGTCGAGCAGCCCGGTGCCGGGGATGGCGATGCCGAGCACGGTGAAGCCGGCACCGAGCGAGAGCGACAGCGCGCGCCGCTGGCCGATGTGGCCGAGCAGCTCGTGCGCGACCTCGTGGGCCACCAGCGCGTCGATCACCTTGGCGGGCTGCCGGGCCAGGCCCTGGGTGAAATAGAACGTCGCGTCCTCGACGGTGTACGCGCTGACGTCGTTGCTGCGGATCATCGCGAACGAGTATTCGCCTGGATCGTCGCTTGCCGCCTTCGCCGCGCGCCACAGCGCCTCGGCGAGCACGCGCGTCTCCGGATGGGCGGGGTTGGGATAGTAGGCGCGCTCGGGGACGGTGCTCGCGCAGCCCGTGACCAGCACCAGGACCAGCACCGGCAGCACTCGTGCCACGACACCATGCTAAGCCGGGCCCCGGCAGGCCTGGTGAAAATAAAAGCGTGACTATTTGGTCAGCAGCGCCTTCAGATGCGGCCACAGCCGCTCGGCGATGACGCGCTGGCCCTCGGCGGTCGGGTGGATGCCGTCGGCCTGGTTGAGTCGAGCGTCGCCGGCCACACCGTCGAGCAGGAAGGGTGCCAGCGCGGCGCCGGTCGTGCGCGCGACGGCCGGATAGACGCCGGCGAACGCGCGGGCGTAGTCGGCGCCGTAGTTCGGCGGCACGCGCATGCCGGCGAGCAGCACACGCGCGCCGGCGGCGCGGGCGCGCTCGATGATGCGCGTGAGATTGTCGCGCAGCGCCGCCACGGGCTGACCGCGCAGGCCGTCGTTGGCGCCGAGCGCGACGACGACGATCTGCGGGTGCGTCTTGAGCGCCCAGTCGACGCGCCGCAGCCCGCCCGCGCTCGTGTCGCCGCTCACGCCGGCGTTGACCACGCGGTAGTCGAAGCCCTCGCGGCGCAGGCGCGCCTCGAGCAGCGCGGGATACGCTTCCTCGGGCGCGACCCCGAGACCGGCCGTGAGGCTGTCACCGAGCACGACGACGACGTGGTCGGCTGCGAATCCCGTCGAGGCGACGACGAGCAGGAGGGAGGCGACCAGCAGCGCGCGGAACGGGCTCACGCTCAGAGTGTAGTATGACAAAGATGCTCGTCTCGATCCGTGATCTCACGCTGCGCCTGCCCAGCGGCGACCGCACGCTGACCGTGCTCGACGGCGTCTCCCTCGACGTGGCCGCCGGCGAAACCGTGGCCGTGGCCGGGCCCTCGGGCAGCGGCAAGTCGACGCTGCTTGGACTCATCGGCGGTCTCGACGCGCCGACGTCGGGCACGATCGTCGTGGCCGGCATGGAGGTGACGCGGCTCGGCGAGGCCGCTCTGGCGCGCTTCCGCCGGGAGACGCTCGGCTACGTGTTCCAGTCCTATCACCTGATTCCGACGCTGACCGCGGCCGAGAACGTCGCGGTGCCGTTCGACCTCGCGGGCGTCGCCGGCGCCACCGCCCGCACGGCCGACCTGCTCGCGAGCGTGGGACTGATCGACCGCGCGCATCATTACCCGGCCCAGCTCTCGGGCGGCGAGCAGCAGCGCGTTGCGCTCGCGCGCGCCATGGCGCTCGATCCGCCGCTCCTGCTGGCCGACGAGCCGACGGGCAACCTCGACTCCGCGACGGGCGCCGCCGTCGTCGATCTCCTCTTCGCGCTCAACCGCGAGCGCGGCACCACGCTGCTGCTCGTGACCCACGACGAGGCGCTCGCGCACCGCGCCGATCGCGTGGTGTCGCTGCGCGACGGCCGCGTGGCCGGTGAGCGCCGGCGCGCCGCCGCCCTCGCCCCGTGAGCGCCGCCTCGCGACTTGCCTGGCGGCAGGCCCGCGGCGCCTGGCGGCACTTCGTCCTGCTCGGCGCGTGCGTCGCCCTCGGGGTGGCCGCGCTCGTCGCCGTCGGCTCCTTCGCCGCCACGCTCGATCACACGCTGGCCCGCGAGGCGAAGGCCCTCACCGGCGGCGATCTCGAGATCCGTGCCGCACGTCCGCTCGACGGCGACGTGGCGGCGGCGCTGGCCGACCTCGAGGCCCGGGGCGCGACGGTGGTGCGGGTCCGCGAGCTGGCCGCGATGGCACGCGGCGCCGCCGGGCGCGCGCTGCTGGTGGAGCTGAAGGCGCCGGGCGCCGGCTATCCCCTCTATGGCCGCTTCGAAGCGGCGCCGCCGGAGCCGCTGGCCGCCCTGCTCGCCGGGGGCGGCGCCGTTGTCCAGCGAGAGGCGCTCGAGCGGCTCGGCATCCGCGTCGGCGACCGGCTCACCCTCGGCGCGGCCACGTTCACGGTGCGCGGCACCGTCGAGCGCGAGCCCGACCGATCGGCGAGCCTCGTCACGCTCGGGCCCCGCGTGTTCGTCGCGGCCGACGCCATCGCGCGCACGGGCCTCGTGCAGCCGGGCAGCCGCGTGCGCTACCGCGCGCTCGTGCGGCTGCCCGCCCCGCTCGCCGCGCGCGAGACGCGGGAGGCGCTGGCGCGGCGCATCGCCGATCCCGGTGTGCGCGTGGCCTCGTACGACGAGGCGCAGCCCGGCCTCCGACGCTTCCTCTCGCAGCTCGCGAGCTATCTCGGCCTCGTCGGCCTCGCGAGCCTCTTCGTCGGCGGCATCGGCGTGGCGTCGTCCGTCGCGACGTTCGTGCGCCGCCAGTCGCGGACCATCGCGATATTGAAAGCGCTCGGCGCCGACTCGCGCACGGTGCTCGCGACCTTCCTCTGGCAGACGCTGACCGTCGGCGTCGTCGCGAGCCTCGCCGGCGCCGTCCTCGGCGCCACGCTGCAGCCCGTGCTGATCCGGCTGCTCGCGGGCTTCGTGCCGTTCACGCTCGAGCCGCGCTTCGAGCCGCTCTCGCTGGCGCGCGGTGTCCTCATGGGGGCGCTGACGACGTTCCTGTGTGCGTTGTGGCCGCTGCTCGCCGTGCGCACGGTGCGGCCGAGCCTCGTCCTGAGAGCCGAGGTCGACGCGGCGCCCGCGCGCGGCCGTCGTCCGTGGACGGTGGCGCTGCCGGTGGCGGCGGGGCTGGCCGGGCTCACGCTCTGGCAGGCGGGGTCGCTGAAGCTCGGCGGCATCTTCCTCGGCGCGGCCCTCGCCGCCGTGGTCACGCTGCTCGCCGTCGCGCGCGGCCTCGTCGGCGCCGCGTGGAGGCTGCCGCGCGCGCGGTGGCCGGCGTGGCGCCACGGCGTCGGCGGCCTGCGGCGGCCCGGCGGGCATCCGGCGCGCGTGGTCGTCGCGCTCGGCGCCGGCGTGATGCTGCTGGTCGCCGTCGCCCTCCTTCAAGATTCGCTCGACGCACAGATCGACCACGAGCGGCGGACGGAGGCGCCGTCCTTCTTCTTCGTGGACGTGCAGCCCGACCAGCGCGAGGCGTTCGCGCGCGTGCTCTCGCGGGCCGGCGGCGGCGTCACGCCCGCGCTCACGCCCATCGTGCGCGCGCGCCTGGCGGCCGTGAACGGCGAGCGCGTCACCCGCGACCTCGTGCGCCGGCGGGTGGGGGAGGACCGCGAGGGCGCCTTCTATTACACTCGCGAGTACGCGCTGACCTGGTCGGCCGAGCCGCCGCCGGGCAACGTGCTCACGCGCGGCCGGTGGTGGGGCCCCGACCCCGGGCCGCCGCGCATCTCGGTGGAGGAGGCCATGGCCAAGCAGCTGGGCGTGGACGTCGGCGGGCGGCTGACGTTCGACGTGCAAGGGGTGTCGGTCGAGGCCGAGGTTGCAAGCCTGCGCAAGGTGGACTGGCAGACCCTCGGCACGAACTTCTTCGTGGTCTTCTCGCCGGGCGCGCTCGACGGCGCGCCGGTGACCTTCGTGGCCACCGCGCGCACGGCGCCCGCCGCCGAGGGCGCCGTTGCCGACGCGGTGGCCGCCGCCTTTCCGAACGTGACGGCGATCCCCGTGCGCGACGTGCTGGAGCGCGTCGGCGCGGTGCTCGGCGACATCGCCGTCGCCATCCGCGTGATGGCGCTGTTCACCGTGGCCACCGGCGTCGTGGTCATGGCCGGCGCGCTGACGGCGACGCGCTACCAGCGGCTCTACGAGTCCGTCGTGCTGCGCACGCTCGGCGCCACCCGCGGTGCCGTCGCCCGTGCCTTCGCGGTGGAGTACGGCTGCCTCGGCGCCGCCGCCGGGCTCGGCGGCACCGCCCTCGCGGCGGCGCTCGCCTGGATCGTGCTGCATTTCGTGCTCGACACGCCGTGGCGCTGGCAGCCGCTGGCGCTCCTGGCGGGCGTCCTCGCCAGCGTGGTGCTCGCCGTTGCCGTCGGCTTCCTCGCGACCTGGCGTCTGCTGGGCGAAAAGCCGCTGCCGGTGCTGCGCCGTGAGTGACCGACCGAAGTTCCAGCCGCTCGGCCTCGACCACGTCGTGCTGCGCGTGGCCGACCAGGCCGCGTCGCGGAAGTTCTACGAGGACGTCCTCGGCTGCACCCTCGAGTTCGTGAACGAGCCCATCCGGCTCGTCCAGCTCCGCTTCGGTGAGGCGCTCATCGATCTCCTGCCCGCCGACGGGCCCCCGCCCGCGCACGGCCGGGGCGTGGACCACATCTGTCTGTCGATCCGGGCCGACGACCTCGTGGCCGTCGCCGCCGCCCTGCGCTCGCGAGGCGTCGACGTGGACGGCGAGGTCAGGGACCGCCGGGGCGCGTGGGGCGTGGGGCCCTCCCTCTATATCCGTGACCTCGACGGATACCAGATCGAGCTGAAGCCTCGGCGCTGAGCCCGGAGTCCGTCATGATCCACGATTCCTCCGCGATGCGGAGTACGCCCGCACGCGGCCCCTCGGCAACGGCCGTCGCCGTGGCGGGGCTGACTGCCCTCGCGGTCGCGATGGGTATCGGGCGGTTCGCCTTCACGCCGATCCTGCCGATGATGCAGGAGGATGCCGGAGTGTCGATTGCCGAGGGCGGCTGGCTCGCGTCGGCGAATTATCTCGGCTATCTGCTCGGGGCCCTGTCCGTGGTGGCCGTGCGGATCCGCGCGGCGCGCGCGATTCGCGGAGGGCTCGTCACGATCGGCCTTGCCACGCTCGGGATGGGCTTGCACGATAGTTTCGCGATCTGGATCGCCCTGCGTGCGGTTGCCGGCATCGCGAGCGCCTGGGTGCTCATCTGCGTGTCCGCCTGGTGTCTGGAGCGGCTCGAGCCCGTGCGCCGGCCCTTGCTCGACAGCACGGTGTTCGCCGGGGTGGGGGCAGGCATCGCCCTCGCGGGAGCGACGTGTCTGGCGTTCATGCGCGTCCACGCGAGCTCCGCCCGAGTGTGGGTCGTGTTCGGAGTCGTCTCGCTGGTTCTGTCGGTCGTGATCTGGCCGGTATTCGGCGCAGCAGACCGTGTCCCGGCCCGCCGCGCACCGCGCCGAGCGTTCGCGTGGGATCGCGAAGCGATCCGTCTCACCGTCTGTTACGGGGCGTTTGGCTTCGGGTACATCATTCCTGCGACCTTCCTTCCGGTCATGGCCAGGCAGGCGATCAAGGATCCCGCGGTCTTTGGCCTGTCCTGGCCGATGTTCGGCGCGGCGGCGGTGGCATCCACCCTCCTGACGACCGTCGTTCGACGTCTCGTCACCAACCGTCGGGTGTGGATCGCGAGCCACCTCGTCATGGCGCTCGGTGTCGCCCTGCCCGTCATCTGGCCGGGCATCGTTGCGACGATGCTCGCCGCACTCTGCGTGGGCGGTACGTTCATGGTGATCACGATGGTCGGTATGCAGGAAGCGCGCGAGGTGGCCGGCGCACGCGCGACCGGCCTCATGGCCGCGATGACCTCGGCCTTTGCGCTCGGGCAGATCGCTGGCCCGATCAGCGTGAGCTTCATCCACGGCGCCGGCGGAGACTTCTCCGCGGCGCTGCTGGTCGCGTGCGTGGCCCTCGTGACGAGCGCCTACGCGCTGTCCCGAACCGCCTCGGCAGCCTCCCTTTCACGCCCGGGCCACTCCGGTGTCTCATAAGCGTATGGGGCTGGAGCCGTTCGAGACCGTGGTGGCGGCGCACCACGCCGAGATCTATCGGTATCTCCTGCGGATCACCTGGCGCTCCAGTGATGCCGACGACCTGAGCCAGGAGACGTTTCTGCGCGCCTACCGCGCGTGGGATGCCCTGGACGGCGGCGCCAACGTGCGGGCGTGGCTGTTCACGATCGCGACCAATCTCGCGCGTAACTACTTCCGGTCCGAAGGCCGTCGGCGGCGCGCGTACGCCGGGGTCAGCGGCGTGAGGACCGACGTCGATCCCGCCAGTCCCGAGGACGCGCGGCGCTTCCACGAGACGCGCGCGCTGGTCGAGCGCGTCGTGGACGGCCTGCCGCTCAAGCAGCGGGTCGCGTTCGTGCTGCGCAAGCTGCACGACCTCGAGTACGAGGCGATCGGCCGCAGCCTCGAGTGCTCGCCGGAGAGCGCCCGCGCCCACGTGTTCCAGGCCCTGAAGAAGATCCGGCACGGCCTCAACGGCCACGAACTTCCGATGATGGAGAGCGTGCGATGACTGCCAAGCACCCGTCCTGCCGCGCGATCGAAGTCGATCTCGTCGCCACGGCGACGGGGGACGCGGAGCCCCGCTCCGCCGAGCGCGCCCATCGCCACATGAACACCTGCGCGGCGTGTCGCGAGGAGTTCGGCCGCTTCCGCGCCGTCGATCACGTCGCGCGCGGTCTGCACGTGACCCCGGCCCCGGACGCGCTCGCGCAGTCGCGGGCCGGGCTCGAGTCGCGGCTGGCGGATCTCAAGCAGCGTCGCCTGGCGTATCGCATCTTCCCGTCGCCGCTCGGCCACATCCTCGTCGGTCGCACCGAGCACGGCATCGCCCTCGTCGAGTACCTGCACGGCGGCACGTCGCTGCGCGCCTCGCGGCTCGCCCGGACCGAGGGCGTAGAGGCGGTGGCCGGCGGGCCCGAGCTCGAGCGTCTGCAGCGCGATCTGATGGATTACCTCGCCGGGCGCCGGCGCGACCTCGGGTGGCCGCTCGACTGGCGGCTGGCCACCAGCGACTTCGCGCGCGCGGTGCTGGAGACCACGGCCGCGATCCCGTATGGCGCCGTCGCGTCGTACGGGGGCGTGGCGCGCCGCATCGGCAAGCCGAGCGCGGTGCGCGCCGTCGCGCAGGCGCTGCGCTGGAACCCGCTGCCGATCGTGGTGCCCTGCCACCGCGTGATCGGGACCTCGGGCCGGCTCACCGGCTACGCCGGCGACAAGCTCGATCTCAAGCAGCAGTTGCTGACGGTGGAGGGCGTGCAGCTCCACGCCGCGCGCCGCGACTTCAGTGTCGCTCGCGAGCGCATGTACGCGCTCGGCGAGGGGGAGACGGAGTATTGCCTGCCGACGTGCGGCTCGATCGGCACCCGCAGCCTCGCGGAGGTGACGCTGTTCGCCTCGCGCGCGGACGCCGAGTCGGGCGGCTTTGCGCCGTGCGGGAGTTGCCGCCCCGACCTGCATCCTATCTAGTAGACGGGGGGCCCCGATATGGCCCCCCATACCCCCCAGCGTTCGGAGCGCCCCGGCAAAGCCGGGTCGCTCCTCTAAACCCCCCAGCGTTCGGGGCGCCCCGACAAAGCCGGGTCGCTCCTCTAAACCCCCCAGCGTTCGGGGCGCCCCGGCGGAGCCGTGGCGCCCCTCGGTCATCGCCGTGGCGCCGCTCGGTCATCGGCCGTGGCGCCGCTCGGTCATCGCCGTGGCGCCGCTCGGTCATCGGCCGGGGCGCCGCTCGGTCATCGGCCGGGGCGCCGCTCGGTCATCGGCCGTGGCGCCCCTCGATCATCGCGGTGGCTCCGCTCGGTCATCACCGCGATGCGACTCGAACAGCCCGTGTTTCACGCGCGGAGGGGGGCGGGGTCTCAACGGGCGGAGGTGGATGATGGCCAAGCGAATTTTGGTGCCGATCGGAACGAGCGAGGGCGCCGAGGTCATCGTGCCGGTGGTCACGGCGCTGGCGCGCGCCGCGGGCGCGACGGTGCGCCTGCTCAACGTCCAGCCGCTCCAGCGCACGCGCCTCGGCGAGTCCGCCAGCACGCTCCCGCTCTACGGCTACGATGCCGGCCTGACGCTCGAGGTGCAGCGGCGCGTGCTGGCGTACGGCCACGTGCACGAGGAGCGGCTCGAGTCGGAGCACCTCGAGCGGCTGCGCCGGCTGGTGCCCCTCCTCGACGGTGTGGCCGTCGAGCGAGCCGTGCGGTTCGGCGACGTGGTGGAGGAGGTCGCGCGCGAGGCCGCCGCGTTCGACGCGGACCTGATCGCGGTCAGCGAGCGCCGCCGGCCGTGGTGGCGGCCCGTGCTGACGCGGTTCGTGGATCGCGTGCGCGCGCGCGCCCGCGCGCCGATACTGACCCTGTCCGGAGCGGCGCGATGATCGCGCTGCTCGGCGCGCTGGTGGTGGTGGGGGTGCCGGTGGCGGGGCTCGTCGCCCTGCTCAAGGTGCTCGACTTCCTGGAGCGCCGACGCGCGGCGACCGTGGCCCGGCAGATCGAGGTCACCGACGCGATCCACCGCGAGTTCGGCGCGATCGTGGCGCCGACGGTGCGGCGCGCGCGGGGCGGCTGGCGCGTCGTGCTGCCGATGGACGTGAGGCTCGCCGAGGCCGCGCGCGTCGTGGAGCTGGCGGCGGTGACCCTCGGACCCGCCGTCGAGGTGGTGGTCGTCGCTCCAGCGACGGCCACACCTCACCGGCCGACGCCTCAGACCAAGGAGCGGATGGCCTCGGCGATGTCGGCCTGAGTCGGGATCACGGCGCGCTCGAGCGCGTCGTTGTAGGGCATCGGGATCGCGCGGGCGCCGACACGCGCGATGGGCGCGTCGAGCTCGTCGAGCGCCTTCTCGGCCACGATGGCGGCCAGCTCGGCGCCGAAGCCGCTGCGCTTCACCGCCTCGTGCGCCACCACCAGCCGATGCGTCTTTCGTACCGAGGCGAGAATCGTCGCCTCGTCCAGCGGCACCAGCGTGCGCGGATCGATGACCTCCACGCTGATGCCGTCCTTCTCGAGATCCGCGGCCGCCGCCAGCGCGCGCGCCACCATCGCCTGCGTGGCGACCACCGTCACGTCGCTGCCCTCGCGCTTGACGTCCGCCTTTCCGAGCGGGATCGCGTACGGCTCGGACGGGACCGGCCCCTTGACGGCATAGAGCGCCTTGTGCTCGAGGAAGATCACCGGGTTGTCGTCGCGGATCGCGGAGGCGAGCAGCCCCTTGGCGTCGTAGGGGGTCGACGGCGCGACGACCACCAATCCCGGCACGTGCGCGAACCATGCCTCCAGGCACTGCGAGTGCTGCGCGGCGAGCCGGATGCCGCCGCCCTGCGGCCCGCGGATCACGAGCGGCACCGTCGGCCCGCCGCCAAGCATGTAGCGGAACTTCGCGGCCTGGTTCACGACCTGGTCCATGGCCACCGCGATGAAGTCCCAGATCTGGATCTCGACCACCGGCCGCAGCCCCGCGACGGCGGCGCCGACGCCGGCGCCGAGGAAGCCGGCCTCGGAGATCGGCGTGTCGCGCACGCGATCCTCGCCGAACTTCTCGCGCAGCCCGCGCGTGACGCCGAAGATGCCGCCGATCAGCGAGACGTCCTCGCCCATGACGAACACGCGCTCGTCGCGCGCCATCTCCGCGTGGAAGGCCTCGTTGAGCGCCTCGGCCATCGTGCGCTCGGGACCGCTGCGGTCGCTCGGCTCCGTGGCCGTCGCGTGCGGCGCGTAGACGGACGATTCCATGACCTCGATGGTGGGCTCGGCGCTGGCGGTGGCAAAGGCGACGGCGCGGTCCAGCTCGAGCTCGACCGACTCCTCCAGCTCCTTGAGCTTCATCACGGTGGCGCCGCGGCGCTCCAGCTCGGCGCGCAGCCGCGCGATGGGATCGCGCTGCATCCACTCGCGCTCCTCCTCCTTCGTCCGGTAGTCGGGGAGGTTCGCGCGCATGCTGTGACCGCCCCAGCGGTAGGTGAGCGCCTCCACGAGCGTCGGGCCCTCGCCGGCGCGCGCCCGCGCCACGGCGGTGTTCACCGCCTCGTACACGGCGAGCACATCGTTGCCGTCGACGCGCACGCCGGGAATCGCGTAGGCGGCGGCGCGGGCGGCGATCGATTCGCCGGCGATCGTCCGCTTCGACGAGGTCGACAGCGCGTACTGGTTGTTCTCGCACATGAAGATGATCGGCAGCTTCCAGACGGCAGCGAGGTTGAGCGACTCGTGCACGACGCCCTGGCTGGACGCGCCGTCGCCGAAGAAGGCGATGACGACGCGATCGGTCCGGCGCAGGCGCGCGGCGAGCGCGGCGCCGTTGCCGATGGGCAGGCCGGCGGCCACGATCCCGTTGCAGCCGAGGATGTTGAGGTCGAGGGCGGCGATGTGCATCGAGCCGCCGAGGCCGCGGCAGTAGCCGTCGACCCGTCCGAACAGCTCGGCCATCATGCGGTCCACCCGTGCGCCCTTCGCGATGCAGTGACCGTGGCCGCGATGCGTGCCGACGATGTAGTCGTCCGCCTTCAGATTGGCGCACGCCGCCGCCGCCACCGCCTCCTCACCGACGTAGGAATGCGCGGTGCCCTTGACCAGGCCCTGCACGAACAGCTCCGCCGTCTTCTCGTCGAACCGGCGGATCTTGACCATCGTGGTGTAGAGACTCTCGAGCCGCTCGCCCTCGAGCTTCATGGCGTGACCTCCGGGGCGCCAACTATACCAGCGTGGCGCCACACGGAGCAGCGCCGCGGGCTATGATCGGAGGCGATGCGCCGGCTCCTGCCGCTGCTCGTCCTCGTGTTCTTGTCGGCCTGCGGCGCGATGACGGCACCGCCCTCGCTCACGGCCGCGGAGCGCGCCCGCATTGCGGCCGCGCAGCTCGAGCTCAGCCTGGGCGTCGGCCAGCATGCGGCCTCGTGGTCCCGCGAGGACCTCGTGACCGCGCTCGCGCAGTGGCATCTCTTCCGGCACGTGGATCGCCTCGAGGCCTTCGCGGAGGCGCCCGACCTCGTCGCGACCGTGCAGGTCGTCGGTACCCCCGACGACAAAGTGCCGATCGTGACCTTCCTCACGCTCGGCATCATTCCGACCGTGGGCAAGGGCTACGACGGCGTGCGCGTGACGCTGGCGGCGCCGGCCACCGGGCGCACGCTCGAGATCCGCATCGACCAGAAGGACCTGGTCATCGTCGGCTGGGGCGGCGCCGTCCTGCTCGGCTCGGAGGAGTGGGTTCGCGCGAGCGCCTATAACCGACGGATGTTCGACCGCATCGCCAGCGAGCTCGCCGCCCGCGCCGAGACCATCGAGACGTTGCCGCTGCGCTAGCCGCTGGCACTGGGCTTGCTCGTTCCGCCGGCAGGAGGGCTCCCCCATGCTTGTCGGGCTCCGCGTCGCGTTGGCCGCGCTCATCGTGCTCGCCGCGGCGACTCCGGTGGTCGCCCAGGACCGGCCCGCTGCCGGCATGAACCGCGAGCAGAACGCACCTGGCGCCGCGGGACCCAAGGATTCGGGCGTCGTGCAGCGCGGTGCCCAGCCCAACCCCGGTGAGGTCCGCCCCGGCAACCGCGACGGCGACGCGCCCTCGGCGGCGGCCGGCGAGCTCATGCCGCAGCCCGCGCGCCGGATCCTCGGGCTGCCCGTCGACGCCGCGCTCATCATCGCCGGCCTGCTCGTCGTGCTGGCGCTCTTCGCCGGCGTCGTGATCCCCGGCGCGCGGCGCCGCGACCGCGCGCGCGGCGGCGGCACGTACGGCGGCGACGGCCGCCGCGGCTGAGTCCCGGCGCCGCGTCTCCCCGGCGCCATCGCCCAACTTATCTTCTTGCCCAGGATCGCGTGACGGTCTTAACTGAGGATCGCCACATGCCGGTCTTCGATCTCGATGCCTGGGTGGCGCGCTCGCGGGCGATCGATCTGGCGGAGATCGATTGGGACGCTGTGCCCCGTCATCCGGTGGCCCCCGAGATCATCCGCACGCTGCGTTACATGCAGGACATCGAGAGCCACACGATCGTGTACGCGCGCTCGCTGCTGGCGACGCGCGCCATCGCCGATCCCGAGGTGGCGACCTTCCTCGCGTGCTGGCTGTACGAAGAGACGTTCCACGGGCTCGCGCTCGCGCGCTTCCTGCAGGCCGTCGGGCAGCCGGTGGGCGAGCGGGAGCGGCCGCGCGGGCGTGAGTCGTTTCCGCAGTGGCTGGAGGCGCGGCTGACCGCGGTGCTGTCGCGCGCGTGGCCGGACTTCTGCGCCGTGCACATGATGTGGGGCGCGATCAACGAGCTGTCGGCGCTCACGGGGTATCGTCGGCTCGCCGCGCTCGCGAATCACCCCGTGCTGAGCGGCCTGCTGGAGCGCATCGCGCTTGACGAGTCGCGCCACTTCTTCTTCTATTACCGGCAGGCGGAGCGGCGGATGCAGCAGCGCGCCGTCGCGCGCGTGGCGCGGCTGATCGTGGACCGCTTCTGGGCGCCCGTGGGCAGCGGCGTCCAGCCGGGCGCAGAGGTCGTGTTCATGGCACGATACCTCTTCGGCGACGACGAGGGTCGCGCGGCGGCCCGCAAGGTCGACGACACGATTCGGCGACTGCCGGGGTTCGCCACCGTCCGACTGCTCGAGGCATGGATAGAGCGTCACGCGGAAGCCGCCGACGGCAATGGAGGGCGCAATGGCCACGGTCAGCAGTGAGCACTATCGCGCGTACACACCCCGCCCCTTCACGCGCCAGGAGCGTGACACGGTCACCATCCTCTTCGGCGGCCTCCACTGGCGCGCCGAGCGCATCGTACAGGCCGTGCTCGAGGGCGCCGGCTACCACGCGCGCGTCTTGCCGGTGGCCACCAGGGACGATCTGCTGACGGGCCGCGAGGTCGCCGACATCGGACAGTGCTGCCCGACCTCGTTCACCACGGGCAACCTGGTCAACTTCCTCAAGGGCGAGGCGGGCCGGGTCGGGGTGGAGACCGTCAACAAGAACTACGTGTACCTGACGGCGGGCTCGTGCGGCGCCTGCCGGTTCGGGCAGTACCACCAGAGCTACGAGCTCGCGCTGCGCAACAGCGGGCTCGACGCCTTCCGGATGTTCCTCATGGCGCAGGATCAGCTGGACCAGAAGGCGGCCATGGGCGACGGCCTCGACCTGAACCTTCCGCTGACCCTCGGCCTGCTCTGGGGGATCTTCGTCACCGACCTCGTCCAGGACCTCGAGTATCAGGTGCGTCCGTACGAGGTCGTGCCCGGCGCCACCGACGCCGTCGTCAAGGAGAGCATCGAGTACCTCTTCGAGGTGTTTCGCGACCGGCCGAAGCGCTCGCCGTATCGCTCGGTGGCCTGGCACCTCACGACGCGGTACTTCACGCGCGCGCTGCGCCGGGTCCACGACAAGTTCGCCGCGATCGAGGTGGACCGGCTGCGCGTGAAGCCGACGGTGAAGATCACCGGCGAGTTCTATCTGCAGACCGTCGAGGGCGACCCGAACTACAACATCCACCGCTGGCTCGAGGCGGAGGGCGCCGAGGTCTATCCGGCCGCCATCACGGTGTGGATGGACTACCTGCTGCGCCACGGCCTGCAGCGCTTCGAGGACTACAGCGGGATCGAGAGGGGCGCGCGCCTCAAGCTGGGCCTCGGCCGCGTCGCGCAGGGCGTCTACCGCTTCACGTTCAACCGGCTGCGCCGCGCGCTCCGCGACCTGCCGCATGAGCTGCCGAGCCAGTTCGAGCTGCGGCGGCTGGCCGCGCCGTACTTCCACAGCCGCCTCGACGGCGGCGAGGGCGACATGCTCGTGGGCAAAGCGCTGTGGGCCCATCATAAGAAAAAGGCCCACATGATCTGCGAGCTCTCGCCCTACTCGTGCATGCCCAACACGATGTCCATCGGCGCCATGTCCGGCGTGATCGGCAAGTATCCGGACCTGCTCTACGCGCCGCTGGAGATCAAGGGCGACGCCGAGGTCCACGCGCTCTCGCGCTGCCAGATGATCCTCACCGAGGCCAAGAAGCGCGCGCAGCGCGAGTTCGACGACGCGCTGCAGAGCACCGGACTGAGCGTCGACGCCGTACGCGCCTACGTGGACGCGCACCCCGCGATGAAGAAGGCGACCTATCACGTGCCCCACGACGGCCGCGCCGCCGGCACCGCCGCCAAGCTCATCCTCCACGTCGCAAAGAAGATGGGACGCACATGATGAAGGCGAACCTCGCGCACTCGATCAGCCGTTTCGAGCGCGGGCTTTGCCCGCGCAATCCGGCTCTCGGTCTCGAGGGGAGGCAGGGAGGAGCGCGCCGTCAGGCGCGCGACGACCGTCGGAAGGGGGGCGAAGCCCCCCTCCGAGTGTGCGAAGCCCCCCTCCGAGTCCTATGAAAACGGTGGGGATCGACGTCGGGTCGACCACCGTCAAGGCGGTGGTGGTCGAGGACG
>Ga0137403_10002465_pt1 | contig 22611 bp, 19 predicted proteins | sample CZOMad2_1_16fung_FD_122057 | JGI IMG/M metagenome (GOLD analysis project Ga0137403, IMG submission 122057) | Vadose zone soil fungal communities from Angelo Coast Range Reserve, California, USA - CZOMad2_1_16fungal (Hybrid Assembly) | ecosystem: Environmental > Terrestrial > Soil > Vadose zone...
CACATTTCGAGGAAGTTTCGCTTTAACGCCTCGACAAAAGGCAGATGTCCTCGATGATCGGAGGCGGTGCTCTCCAGCCACAATAGGAACGGGACCTGTTGCCGCTTCGCCCAGTATGCGGCCTGCCACGACGCCAGGTAGTTGTACCCCCCGCAGACGATTGCTTCGGGCACGGTTTTCTCGAGCGCGTCGCGCAGGCACCAGTTGATCAGGAAATTGTACTTCCCGAGGCGGCGGCGGAATGACGGTAAGACCTGGTAGGAAAACCGGATCTCATCCCTCGGGACTGCCCAGTCGCGAAGGCTGGAGTCCGTTTCCGAAAGAAAGACAACGTGTAGCTCGATGTCGGCCCGTTCGGCGAGCGCGTTAAACACCGGAACTCGATAGGGTGCGATGATCTCCGTAATCAGCACGAGCCGGCGTCTCATGGGATGCTCTTCTGGTACACGGCGGCCAGCCGTTCCGCCTGATGCCTCACGGTGAATCCTGCGAGGACCGTCTCCCGCCCCTGGGCAGCGATCGATTCGCGGAGCGCCCGACTGCCGAGGAGAGAGGAGAGGGCGGCCGCAAGTTCCTCAACGCTATCCGGTCCAACCAACCAGCCGTTGCGTCCGTGCTGAATGATCTCCTCAATTCCCTGACCGCGACATCCGATGGCTACCTTTCCCGACGCCATGGCCTCGAGGTAGACGCAACCCAATCCTTCATAGCGGCTCGGCAAAACAAACACAGTGCACTGCCGGCAAGCCTCGGCAACATCAGACCGGTTCCGACGGCCCTGGAAGCGAACGCTATTTAACACGCCGAGCCTTTCCGCTAGCGCACGGATTCGATTCAACTCCGGCCCCTCGCCGATGACTTCCCAGGTGAGATCGGGAAACTCCGGCAGAAGTGCGGCCAGAGCATGCACGATCAGTTCGTGCCCTTTGGTGGGAATCAGATTCCCGACTGTCAGCAGTACGGGCTGACCTGGGTCGCTGCCCGGCGTAAAGAGTGACGGATCCACGCCGTTGTAAACGACCCACGCCGCGGAGATGCCACCCGTTCCGCCCTGCACTACGTCGCAGACGCGTCGGCTCACACCAATCACCCGTCGGGCTGCACCGTACACTCGTCGGGAAACTCTCACGCACTTTTCGCCCGGCCATCCCGAGACTTGCCGCGATGAGAATGCATCCAGTCCATGCACTGTGACCACGAATGGAATCTTGAGATGACGGCTCAGAAGCGCCGCGGCGTGGCCGCAGGGCAGGGCACCGTGAGCATGAATCACATCAATGGGGGACCTAGCGTGCAACTTTTCAGCTGGTGCTCGCAGCCGCACAAAGAGACCTGACCCTGAACTGGCCAGACCGAGTCCACCAGGAAGCGCTGGATACCGATACCACGTATCGTTAGGCGCCGACGACGTGCTTTTGTGAGGTTTTGGCCGGTAAAAGGGTTCGACTGCAAAGACCGAGGATTGAACTCCCGCCTTCGACAGCTCCGCCAGTGGTTCCGCTACAAAGCAGCCGCCGCTTTCATTTCCGACCTTGGGATAGAAAGGTGTAATCGTCAGCACATGTAGCAACCCCTTCGCGCAGGCCGATACCGAATGAGGCGCGTTCTCGCCCTCTGCCTGTATGAATGAACCTTCGGGCTGGACTTGGCTTGGCATTTTGGCGATCCGCGGGGCGACGGTTCCGCTGTCAGTTACCAGTGGCAGATCGCCCGTACTCGTTCTCGCGCACAATCTCCTGGAAAATATCCGCCCATTGTTGGGCAATTCGGTCCCAGTCAAAACGCTGCGCATTGAGGACCGCCGCCGCCGACATTCTTTGACGGATTACGGAATCGTCCAGAAGTATGTCAAGGTTGTCGGCGAGTTCTTCATCATTGTCGGCAAGAAAACCGGTCTCGCCATGCACAACGGCATCGGGACGGTACACGCTCATGGCTACACTGGGCAAGCCGCAAGCGGTCGCCTGGATTAGCACCTGGGGATGTCCTTCGAGCATGCTCGGGAACAGAAACACATCGGCCTCTCTCATCTGTTCACCCAATTGCGCCGGCGTCAAGTGCCCCAGAAACACCACATTCGCGCAGCCGAGTTGCTTTGCCAAAGAGCGGCATACCGGGTCCGTTACGCCCTGTCCGGCAAGGCGAAACTCTGCATCAGGTCTGCGCGCTGCCTGCTTGACGACCAGTTCCACTCGTTTGCGCGCTTGAAAAGAACCGGCATACAGGACGACGGTTCTGGCGGACGTACGCTTATCGGCCGACGGCGGAAAGAAAAACCGGTGGTCCGCGCCATCGTACACCGGGTCGGATCGTAAGCCGAATTTTGCGTACACGGTTCCGGACACAAAAGTCGAGTTCGCATAAACCCTGTCGGCCTCCTCGATCAGGCGTCTTACCGGTCCGTCACTGGTCTCCTCATTCATCATCATGACCACGTAGGTTACAAGAGCGGCGTTTCGGAAAACATATTTTCTTGCGCGTAGAAAGGCGCGATCGAGAGGACCGTAGCGAGGGAAGAAATAGATGTCGGGGCGCGCCGCGATTGCCCGCAACAGCAAGTGCAGCGTGTTTCCATGTTCATAGTAAGGCAGTAAAGTCGTGTTCTTCCGCTGTGCGATCCTGGGATCCGGGTTGCGCAAGCTGATCATGGTTACGTGAAACAACTCGGGATCAAGCCGCGCGACAACTTCCTTCACGGTCAGGTTCTGCGCGTTGGTGTTCGCCTCGTCGGCGACCGATGGCGTGAATATCCGAATCAGGCGGGAAAGGCGGGTCATGGAACATCTGTCGGTCAAGACGCCGGAGTCTCAGAGCGCATTTTTGAGTGATCCCATTCTAGACCAATCTGATGGACTCTGGCTCGAATGGCAAACTCTCTTCGTCCTTGAGATGGGCGGCGCTCCAGGTGATGCAAGGCCGCGCGCAACAACCGGCCGCGCGGGTTCTTTCTCGCTCCGATGGGCACTGGCTGGAGTTCATGTGCTGTGCGAGGATACCGCGCCGGGCCCTCAAATCTTATTGCATCGAACTCTACTGCTACACTTCCTGAGGATGATGGAGCCCTTTCTGAATGTGGCCAAGGGACTGCTCCCTAACGGGATCTGCGAGTATTCTATCCGGCGCCATGAATACATGCGGTGCGGATTCAGCTCTGCTAGGGCCAGCCGTATGGCGCTCTCTCTGAAGCGCTATAGGATGTTTGGCGACTCTCGGTTGAACCTTCTTCCAAGAGAAATCTCAGGTTCGCTCCGAACCTGCGTGGATGCGGGGGCGCATGCCGGCAATTGGACGGCGGCATTGCTGGATCTGTTCTTTCCCGAACGCGTCATCGCTCTGGAGTGCGAACCGCGAATGGTCGACGGACTCAAAAGCAAATTCCGGAGTGTTTCTCGCGTTAACATCGTGGATGCGGCGCTCGCAGCAGGGAGCGGGACGACCACCTTGTACCAGCTCCAGCACCCGGCCAGTTCTTCCCTGCTCCGGCCACGAGCCGAAATTGGCAAAGAATATCAACTGAAGTCCTGGGATGTGATCAACGAAGTGAGTGTCCCCACCGTGGGTTATGACGAACTGGTTGCTTTCGAACCAGAGATTTCCATCCTGAAACTCGACATCCAGGGTTCGGAGATGGACGTCCTCACTCATTCATCCGAGGGTCTCAAAAAAACAAAGTCAGTCATTCTGGAGGTACTTTTTACGTCTCACTATCACCGCGATTCTGTCTTCCCAGACCTTCATGAGGTCATGGTACGAAAAGGATTCGGATTGTACCGACTCTCGGAAGCGTACCATCGCGGAGGACGTGCGCTGTTTGCGGACGCGGTTTACGTGAGAGAAGACATTCTGCAAGAGCTTGTAACCCAGTAGCCTGCCTCACAATACGCCCGATTTCGCGCGACATCTCGGACGTCATCTCGAACAGGGCGCAGGGTCGCGGTACGGCGGAGGAAATTCCATCGGGTCTCTGGAAGACGGATCAGTGGCTTCTCGCAAAGAGGCAGATTGAGACTTCGTCATTGGAACGCAGGTCCGTCTGACGGAATCCTAGATCCGAAAGCATGCGCAGACATCTTGTGGTTTCGCACATTCCATGGTGCAGCTCAAAAACCGCAGTGTTGACCCGGCGGAGTAAGTCGGGATAGTTCTCTATAAAGGACTGTTCGGCACCCTCGATATCACACTTCAGCAGGTCTACATGCTCTCTTCCTACCATCAGCTTGCAAAGATCGACGAATTCAACCTGGATCCCTCCGATCGCGGGACTTTGCATAATCGTGTTCTTTACATGTAGAGCAGACTCATTGATAACGCCTTGTCCCCTGCGCGCGCCAACCAAGCCATGAACGAGGTGGTAGTTGACGTGGTTCAGCTGCTGCGCCGTGAGACGGGCCTGGAGCTTCTTGAAATTGCTCGGACTTCCCTCTACGAGTGTCACATCGCATGGAAAGGGAGGGCTTTGATTCTGTGAGATCAGATCCACTACTCGCAGCAAAAAATACCCGATGTTAGCGCCAAGATCGAGTACGACAAACGGCTGGTCCGGGGCTCGGGAAGAAAGCGCCGTCTGAATCGCGGCATCATATTCGTGGTTCACGAAGATGTCGTTATAGGTCCACCACTCTCCTTGACTGGCCACCCTGACCGTTATACCTGACCGCAGTTGATACTCGAGATCGAGAATCTCGAATAGGTGTTGGTAGAGAAGCTTGCTCTTGACTCGCCAATATCGGTCGCGAATCACATCCCGCAGCGACTTTGGCAGTCGTTCGACTGCACTTCCCAGAACTCGCTTCAACATGAAACCTAGCACTCCAAATGACCTTGCGTCACGTTAGATGCATTACTTCGTAAGGCCGCTCAACAGCTCGATCCACGTGCCAGCGATCACTTTCCAATCGAACATGCGCAGCGCTCGCTCGTAGGCCGCCCGGCCGAGTTGATGACGACGCCCTGCGTTTGTCAGGACTTCAGAGAGCGCACGGGCGAACGCTTCGATGTCCTCCGGATTCACGAGATATCCCGTGTCGCCCAGCACCTCCGGAACCCCGCCCCGCTCCGATCCCACGACAACAGTTGCGCAGGCCATAGCCTCCGCATTGACGAGGCCGAAGGGTTCATGGAACAGCGACGGACAGGCGAACACGGTTGCTCGTTGAAACCAAGCTGGTAGATCGCGGTCGTGATGAATGTACCCCGTAAATTGAATCTGCGCACCGTTGTTTTGCGTGATCGAGCGAGCTAACTCCTGCACCTGACTAACGTACGGGGTCTGCTGGTGAGTTCCGAAACCGGTGGTTCCTCCTATGACGAGCTTCGTCTCTGGATGGTCCTTCAGCACTTTGGCGTAGGCGTTTACGAGTTGGAGCACGCCTTTTTCCGAATCGAAACGCCCCACGAAGAAGATCGTTTTCGGCTCTCGCAGGTCGTCCCGCGGGCGAAATAGATCGGTGTTGACTCCATTGAAGACGACATGAGTTTTGGCGGCAAGAAATTTTGATTTCGGGGCAAAAGTATCTCGCAGGTAGGCACTGCAGACGACCACGGCGCTGAGACACGGAGCCAGCGCGTCGAGCATGGACGGACTCCAATGGCCAAGGTGATCATTCTGCAGGTGCACAATAACTGCGCCCCGATACCCAAGCTGTCGCAGAATGTGCGCCCACTGTGGCCGATTGTGGATGTGCACCACGTTAAAGTGCCGGAGCCGTCCGACCAAGGACTGCAACCACAACCGATCCTCATACCGGCGGATGATAGGAATTCGCGCCGCAGCCGCGCAAAGCGCCCATGCGTAGCTCGTCTCGTGCGGGAGTGGGTAAAGATCTGCGGCGGAAGTCGGAAAGCCGAAGACCGTTACCTCGAGTTCATTCGTTAGGTGCCGGTAAACCTCATAGGTCCAACGAGCAAGCGCGCCTCCATAGTAGGCACCGAACTTCTCTCTACCTGAAAGCAGGACCGCTACTGGTATTTTATTTCTCACCATGGGTATCTGGAGCAGGCTCGCGGCGTGGCGGTCGTCCTCAGTCGTTACACAGCATTTGGATAGTCTTCTCCGAACGGCCCGACTGATGTCTCTATTTGAAACCGGAGTTCACTCAGTCGCGCCCGCAATCGCGACCGCGGGCTCACGGATTGAGTCTCCGCCAGATGTCGGCTTGCACGTTGCAGCAGCCTGCGACGCGGTGCGTCGTCCGTGCCGACCGGAATAGGATGTTGCTCACCCGGATCCGCGTCCAGATCGAACAGCTCTTCTTTCCTGACCGACCCCAGTCTGAGGATCAGCTTGAAGCGCTCTTCGCGCACACATAGGACGCGCGGCGCCAATCTCGTTTCCACGCGATTTGGGTTGATGCACTCAGTGGAGTCAACGATCGCGGGCTCGTCCCACCCTCCCGCGAGTTGCAACGCCTGCCAACGGCTCGTCCCTTCAAATCCGCCCGGGATCGGTATGTCTATCGCGCTCAACAGCGTCGGTGCAACATCCACAAGGCTGATTGGACTCTTCGGCCGTGCCGGCTTGACTGAGGGCGAGTGCAGAAGAAGGGGGACGTGAATGAGCTCTTCCTTCATTGTCCAAGGTGCGTGGAAGCGTGCCCCGTGCTCGAGAAATTCTTCGCCGTGGTCAGCGGTAAAAGCCAGCACACTATTGTCCCAAAGCTGCAATTGCTTCAACGCTTCTACCAGACATGCGACTTGCTGGTCCACCCATCGAATACAGGCGTCATAGAGTGGCAAAATTTCCTGCCGGTAACGATGGAAGCGCGCAGTTCCCAACGAGCGCGTCCATGCCACATTCAGGTAATTGGCGCGCCGGGGTGTGATCTTGGGATACCCGATCGCTCGCAGGGCTTCTTGTTTCGGGTAGTAGGGCCCGTGTGGGTCCATGAAATGCAGCCACAGAAAAAATGGCGCTCCGCCTACACGCGCGAGCCACGCTTTTGCCTGGTCCACCAGCACATCTGCCGCCGGGAACTTCCTTAGCGAATCTAGTGATTCGGCGGCTGGTGCTGCCAGCCGCTGACAATACTGGAAGTACAGCTCTTCGTAAATCCGCCCCAGAGGTGTAACTTTGCGGCAAATTCTCTCGGTTGCCTGGTTCAATCGCCGGAGCATGGCCCGCCCCACTGAACTGCCGCCAGAGCCATTCGTCGCCACCGGCTCCAGATCGAGAAAGTTCCTGAAGTTATCAAATCCGAGGTCGTACCCGAACCTCGGCGCTATATATGGGTTGCCCGCGGTGAACGACGCGGTGGCGTAACCAGCATTCTTGAGCACGGAAGCGAGGGTCACTTCAGCCTTGGAGAGTCCCACAACATCACGGCCAAACTTGAGAGGATGTCTGGAGGCCAGCAATGCCGGAAGCGAGTAGTAGGTGGGGACCCCACCTACAATTGCATTCTGGAAAACTACGCTTTCGCTGGCAAGAGAGTCCAGAAACGGGGTGGTCGAATGACCATATCCCATGAAGCCCACATGGTCGAACCGCAGGCAGTCAACTGTGATCAGGACGAGGGAGTTGGACATGACTCTTTTCGGGGCACTTCGCTCACGCACCCGGTTCAACCAAGGAAACGAGTGGATTCATTCCGTCACATATATCCCAAATCTCGCAAGCGGGCCTCAATCATCCGCTGATCATTCTGGTCCAACTGGTGCGCATTGTCGCGGACGAGCTCCCCCAGCACAAAAACCAGAAACTCCTCGATGGTTGCAAATTGCTGTCCGAAGCGTTGCTCCACTGCCTCGCAAAGTTCATCGGGCAACGTCACTTGTCGCATTGGAGTGGTCATCCCTTATGTCAATCATCGGCAGATAGCCCGTCGTCTTTGCCTACAGGCCGGCGCCGATCAGACCCTAGCCCGCATCGAAACCACGCCCCAGCAAACACACCCAGGATGCCTGGCACAAGCCAGCAACAAACCTGTGACCACGCAGGCCCAAGTCGAGCCTAAGTTATGAAACATTGCCTTTGAGGATAATACAATGACGGCGCCGGCAGCGGGCGATGGCTCTGGGGAACGCCATGCTCCCGGCCGCCAGCTGATCAAGAAACGGCGTCGTGGGCTGCATATAGCCCATGAAGCCGGTGTGATCGAACGCGCAGGCAGTCGACCGTGACCAGCAGCAGCGACTTCCGGTCACTCACGGTTTCGCTCCCCGTATGCGCGCCTCACCGTACCCCCAGATCGCGCAGCCGTTCTTCGATGACCTTTTGGTTCCTGCGCTTCGGATTCCGCGCCGTTGGGCGACGCCAGTTCCTACAAGACGAATGACAGCAACTCGTCCACGGTCTTGAACCTCGTACCTTTTATCAATTGCTCGGCGGCTTCGCAAAGATGTGAAGGCAATCGCAGTTCGCGCCCGGAGTTGATTTCGTTTCCCATTTAGGACGGAAAGCGCCGCGAGACAACCCCCGGACGGCGAACCACTTTACTATTTATCTCACAACCCCTTTTTATCTCACAACCCCTTTGGACAGTGCTTCGGTGGGCTTCCGCTCTGGCATTCCCCATGTTTCCTGGCTCACCCTCGACCACGAGAGTACTCTCCGTCTGACCAGCGACGACTGCATGCCAAATCCTGCATTCTCGATGGCCTTTTGCGACGCAGGGTCGCCGGCGCTGAAGATCCAGACATTCTTGTGTTCTGCAGAAAGGCGCGCAGCCAGTTGCTCGACTGTGCGACAGAACAGCCCCTTTCCCTGAACTTCGCGTGGCGTCCAGCAGTCGAAAATCATGACGCTCTCGGGGGAAAGTGCGCGCAAAACTTCCCCCAGTTGGGGAATAGCAAACCCTTCGTAGGGCGCAACCCAGGCAAATTGCTGCGCGATATCATCCTCTCCCAGAAGCGCGAAGCCGGCGTGCGCTGGAGATCGAAGCCGTTGGGCCGAGCGTAGCAGGTAATCGAGCGTCTCGCGATCTTCGGAGTAGCGCATCGCGGCTGCGGATAAGATCTCCCAACTCAGGGAAACAAGGCGTAAGCTGGGCGGCGGACTCGCGGTCCTGTTTTGCCACTGGAACAACCGCGCTTCATCGGTGCTCAGCAAGGAGCGGCGCAGGCGCTGCCCTGCCGAAGCCAGCGCGGACATCCAGCCATTCTCTCGCACATGCTGCTTGCCAAGCCGGACTCGCTGTTGTGCTCGCCGCATTAGAGACTCCAGCCGCGGCTGCGTCATGATCGCCGTAGCGGCGTGGTAACGTCCTCTTGCCATCAATAGATCAAGAGTGCGGCAATTGAGCGTCGCGTGCAGCGTCTTTCGCTCGGCATTGGCAAATCGTTCCTTATAACCTTCCGCTCCCAAGCCGAGGTCGACCAGATGTACTTCGGGATCGTGACATGCGTCCTCCACAACCTTTGCGAGCAGGCAAATGCCGGGCGACAGGTCCTCAAACTCGTTGACGATGGTGGGACAGTACCAAAACCAGCTTCCCTGGAACCGAAATCCATAGTTCGATCCCACGACCCGATCGCCTACCCACAGGTTCATGAGGTCGAACCATCCCCGATCCGACAGCAGCCGCGCTAGCTCGAACAGGAATTCCCGGCGCTCTTTCATCACCAGATTGCTGAGGCGTCCGGTGGCGAGAAAGCGTGCGACGTGGCGCTCATAGAATTCGTCAAGGCCGCTGCCACGCAAGCCAACCCTAAAATCATGCTGCAGAGTTACCGGTCCAAGCCGATCCAACGCATCCAGGGCCCGACGGAATTTTTTCTTCTTCAACAGCGACTGAGTCACCCATTGTCGTTCCTGCTGTGACACGAATCGCACTTGTCCGCACACATATCCGGTGCGAAGAAAGCTTTTGTACAACCGGTTGCCATTGAGCGCAGCCACGGTGACAGAATCGGCCGGAAGATTCGCCAGAACTACAGATCGGATGCCGGCTTGACTAAGGCCGTGGAGCACCTGGTCAACAAACTGCTGTCGTATGGCCGGTCGAGAGATGAAATCACAGTAATCCGCGGTCGTTCCCGCCAGAAAGACCGCTTCCGTGGTTGAAGATCTGGCGAGAGCGGCCACGCCCACTAAGTCCTCACCTTCGTATGCGGCCGCGATCCACGGCTCAAGAGTCGCTCCGTAGGATTGCGCCACCGCCGCCGCCCATTCCCAGGTTAGGAATACTTCCGGCTGCTCGCTCTCAAGTACCAGAGCGTCCCACTGCGCGCGCAGCTTTCCGTCGTTCGGGAGCTCGTGTATCCAGCTCAGGCGCACGACTTCGTCTCCCCAGTAAACGGTGCGGCGAATGCATAGTAATACCAGTCTGTAAACAGCGGATGGTCCCGACGTGATCGGTTGTCTCCTTGTACCTCCAGCACGCGGAAGCCATAACTCGCAAGCTCGGCGATGCAGCGGGAGGGAACCCAGTAATGTAACCTCAGTCCGCCGTGAGCGATGTCGAACAAGTAGCCCTCACCGCGCCAGAAGGCGCTTTTCGGCAAGCGCTGCACCACTCGTCGGGTCGATTTCACCAACGACTGCGCGACTGCCAGCATCGCCCGCGCACCGGTGAGCCCGGCATACGCCAATCTGTTGGCGAGCGGCCGTCCACTCCCAATGCGCGCTGCCATCAAACGCAACCGTTCGCGATTCCAGCTGGGTGCCACCAGCACCGCGCGCGGATTGTGTGAGGAAAGAATCAGCACTCCAGACAGCTTCAGAACTCTCCGGACCTCCGTGAGGCACCGGGCGCGCGCCGAGTCCGGCACCAAACAGTCTATGGTATTGAATGCCATCACCACATTGTCGAAAGAACCATCGGAAAACTCTGACAGGTCCGAAGCGTCGGCGACTCGAAAATCCGCCGCAGGATATTTCTGATGACATGCCTCCACCATCCTCGGAGCGTAATCCACACCCGTATAGGACGAAGCCCGCTGCAACAGGTAGCCCGAGACTCTTCCACCTCCCACCCCGATCTCCAAAACCCTCGATCCGACTCCGACGTGGGAGTCGAACACGTGCTGCTCGCACGGCGTCAGATAGGAGAGACCTGCATAGTGCTCAGCAACCTCAGCCGAGTCATAGACCCGCAAATTCGGATCACGCGCGAGAGAATTCACACGCTCCTCCGAGCTGAGGCTTCACCCTGCTCTCCGCCGGCGCCCTTCCATCTCTGCAACCGCTCGTGAAAGCCTGTAAGGTTCGCCTCCAGTTCGGGAAGGTTCATCTCAGCCGTTACGTGGGCTCGGGGCAAAGCGTAGCGAGGACTGGTCCGGCGCATAACGCCTCCGCCATGATTCAGAAAAGCGCAGGCATACCCTGCGTCTTCCGCTATCTTCATCTCTCGCGCTCCGGCCGAACCTTCATCTCCGAAAGGATATGCCAGCGCCCAGACCTCCTGCTGCAAGTACGACTGGAGGCTCAACTTGCACTCCCGAATTTCCTGCGCCGCCAGTTCCGCGGACATCCTGGCAAGAAGGGGATGACTCACTGTATGTGCTCCAACCGTCATTCCCCGCGACACCAATTGGCCAAGCTCATTCCGGTTTAGCAAGCGGTTACGGCATCCTTCCAAGTTTTCCGGATCATACATCCGCCCGTCAACCGGTAACTGCCACTCCGTGCGCAGGGAGAGGAGACCTTCCTTTCGATCATTGCAACTAAGAGCAGAAAGCTCCTGCACCAGTTTCCACCAATAGCGGATGAGACTCTTCGTTGCCACAGAATTCCTACGGACGGCTTTCCCGTCGACGATCACCAACGCATCGCCAGGCGCAGCGTCCAACATGCGGTAGAGCTCCTCATACCAAAGATATTGCGGCGGGTCTTCCAGAGATGCGGCGGTCACAAAAAACAGGCAGCGCGCTCTTTCCTCCAACAGAATGGGCACCATGTCGGTCAGGACATTGAGCAACCCATCGTCGCAAGTCAGCAGCACAGCTCGCTGCGGAAGTGAAGCATGCTCCTTCAGCCAGGAATGAAATGCTTCTGGCGTAATCAACTGATAGCGCGATTTCAGAAATCGCAATTGCCGGCGAAACTGCGCCGCTGAAAGAAGTGTGTCCGCCGTCGGAGATTTTGCCTTCACCGAACTTTCACGCAGCAGTCCGTGGTAGGTGAGGACACAAACTTCTCCAGCCCGTACCCGGCGAGGAAAGATTCCCGCTCGGGACATCGCCGGATACACAGCACGCCGCAAGAGTGAACTGACCGCGATCACTTCCGGCTCACCAGGTCCCAGCTCACCGGAGTGCCTTGGACGATGTCGAATGCCGCCGTCTTGCCGAGCACTTCCGCCAGGTGGCGGGTGTGTAATCCATGACCCGGACGGATCGAGCGAATATTATCGGAAGTAAACTTTTCGCCCTTCTTCAGGTCGCGCACCACGAATAACGAGCGGCGGAACGCTCGGCTACTGGCTTCACGCTCACTCACTCCGAAGTAGACGGCTCCCATCGCACTCTCCGCAGTTCGTACCGCTTCGACCATTGCTTTGAATTCTGCAGGCTCCAGCGAGAACCCGCTGTCCGGACCGCCCTCAGCACGTGACAGGGTCAGATGCTTCTCGATGAGGCACGCTCCCAGACTGACGGCCGCTACCGGTACAGCAATGTCCATGGTGTGATCCGAAAGGCCGACCGGCACGTCAAACCGTCGTCCGAGTTCGGGAATCGTCCGCAGATTCATCTCTTCAGGTGGGGCCGGATACGCACTCGTGCACTTAAGCAACGCAACTTGCTTTGCTCCGGCACCGCGAGCCGTCGCCACCGCCTCTTCAATCTCTTCGAGGGTTGCCATCCCCGTGGACATGATCAACGGCTTGCCGGTGGCTGCCATTTTCTGAATCAGCGGCAGATCCACTAGCTCGCACGACGCCACTTTGTGCGCAGGAACATTCATCGTTTCCAGAAAATCCACCGCACTCTCATCGAAGGCACTAGAGAAGCATTCCATGCCGAGCTCTTCCGCAACCTTTTTCAATTTCGGCTGCCATTCCCAGGGCATGTAGGCTTCGCCGTAAAGTTCATGGAGAGTTTTTCCATCCCAGAGCGTTCCGCCACCGATGCGGAAGGGTTCACGGTCACAGGCGATCGTGATCGTGTCAGGAGTATAGGTCTGCAGCTTGACCGCGTCCGCGCCCGCATCTTTGGCAGCTTCGACGATCTTCTGCGCTTGCTCGATGCTGCCATTGTGATTGGCGGACAGCTCCGCCACGATGTAGACGGGGCTCGCAGGACCAATCTTTTTCCCTCCGATTTGAATTGCATCCATCAGCCATGCACCTGCCCTTCGGTCAACTGGGCAGCGACTTGCTCTGGAAGGAGTGGTTCCCGCCTTCCGCTGCGCACGATCTCAAGCGAGCGAGGTCCTTCGTTGAACAGCAGATCCAACGCGGAAGCGTAAGGCACGAATGGCGGAAACCGCTGCTTGTATTCCGGGTGCGCATAGCTGTGGAACAAGACATCGATTCCCGCTTGAGACATGGTCCCGATCTCGTTCAGCAGGTAAACAGCACCCCCAGGCGCCGATAGATATGCCTCTCCGCCCAGATTCCGGCAAATTGCGGCCAGTAACTCAGTTCTCTTTCCCTTGACGGGAATTTGTGAAGCCAGAAACAGAGGCGTGGTGATTCCCATGGTCTTCAGAAGCCACCTCAGCAGCTCCAGATTAAGATCCATGAGGAGCGAGCCGGCCTGAACCGACTGCAGGTGCGCCGCCAGCACCGGATAGTGCTCTTCAAAAAAAGGAGCGCGACGATACGCCAATTCCACTGCGCGTAAATGGTCTTTGCCGAAACTTGCATCCCGAATCTGGACTTCCCGAATCTGCTGGCCCAACCGGCCGCGAAACTCTACCGGCACCGTCAGCCATTGCAGGCCCGTCGCCGACTTAATCCGGTTTCGCTGTTGCCACGACTGCTTCTCAAACTGAACGTTGTCCAGCACGACGAAGCGATCGACCTGATCGATCAGGTCGAAATAGCCGAGCCACGGCAAGTACGTCGGCTGAGAGATCGCGACTCTCATAACTTGGCGGCCAGAACGTAACGCTCTGTGACTTTCTCAAAGCCGAGCGATGTCCACAATGCCGCTGCCTCCTCATTGCCCTCGACTACTTCCAACTGGATCTTCGACGGCCCGTGGAGTTGAAGTTCGCGGATCGCAATCTGTGCGGCCAGGCGCGCAACACCACGGCGGCGCTTTTCAGGATCCACATACAACTCAAAAATCACCCCTGTCCGGCGCGGCAGAAAGCGGTGAGGCTCCAGTCCATACAAGATGAAGCCCGATCTCTCTCCCTCCGAAAAAATCCATCGAAGGAAAAACTTAGGATTGGCGAGGATAGTCTCGAAATAACTTCGCTTCCAGTCTTCTTGCGGCGCGAATGTCGAACTCAGTCCTCGCAAGTGCAGTTCCGCCATCCGCATAAACTCATCGCGTTCGGCAGGCTTGATCGCAACTAACTCTACGCGGGAACCACCCACTTCACTCTCCGTTGAGCATTCGGATCACTCGCAAAACCCCATCTCCATCCACGATCTGCCGTCCGGCGGCTCGCATCCGCTCGCGCATCGCTGCTGAACCTGCAACTCGCCTGATCGCCGCGCAAAGTTCGGCCGGTTCGAAAGCAGAGGCTGGTCCGAGGTCGCAGACCGCGCCCGCAGCCGCTAGTCTGGCGATCACATTAGCTTGCACGGAATTTCTAGAATAGCTCAAGACCGCACACCCGCAATAGAGCAGTTCCCACAGCGTACCGCCAGCCGCGATCACCGCGAGATCCGATTCCATCATCAATTCGGGCATGTTCGGCGAATCGGCCAGAAGCGTCACGCCCAGTACACTCGCCAGCTGCCGCAAAGCAGAAAACCTCGGGTTCCCGGCACCTACGACCACAGTAACGTGGACGCCCGGAGGACCCGCCGCAAGAGCGCGCAACACCAACTCCGTCAGTTTATCCGGATCGCTGCCTCCGAATGTAACCAGCAGATTTCGAGCGACGCCGGAAGCCTCGGCTCTCGGTTTTGCCCGACGAAATTCGCGACGCAGCGCGACATATTGCGTCCCCAGCAACAACCGGGCCTCGCCTCGGCACCAGGCATAGGCATCTCGTGAAGCACCCGGATTCTGGTTGAGGATCAGATCTATGTCATGCGCGCGTACACTCCCAAAATCATCCAGCCACAGAATTTTCAGGGCGTGCTTCTTGAGAGTTGCAAGGTAGTCCGGGCCAAATCGCTCTCCATCCACTACCACCCAGTGGGCGGTTCGCTGAGTCGCCAGGTTCGCCAGTTCAGTCGCATCGTGGACCGTTGCCGGATCCACCTGCACCCTGATTACCTCAATCTCTTCTACGATCAGACGCTTCTCAATTGCAGCGGGCAACTCCACTGCGGCCAGAACTGCGACCCCACCGGCATCCTGCCAGCCCTGGCCGAGCGCCAGACAACGCATGACGTGCCCGGCGCCGATTTCGGCATTGGCGTCCGCTCGAATCAGAAGCGTGCCGCGATTCATTGCGCTCCCTGCATACGGAGAGGGATTGCCCCGACGGCCCTCCGTCGTCGCAATATTTCCTCAAATCTCTGCGGGGTGATCGCTTCCCAGCATCCGGCGACGACCCTCGGGTCGGGACGATAAATCGCGAGGATCTCCGGGATGCTCCCGATCTCTTCCGGCGATCGCAACCCGATTCCGACTCCGAACTTCTTGTATTGGGTGATGTATCCGTAAGGCCACAAATCCAGCCATTCGCACAGGAAACAGGGGACTCCTTGTACCGCGCACTCCACAACGACGGAAGACTGTATTGTTACTCCGAACCAAGTCCGCAACAGCAGCGCTGGATCGAATCGCCCGGTGAGCCACTGAATTGCTCCACGCTGCTCTCGCGTGAATACGGAATCCGCCAGACTCTGGCGATCGCGCAGATTCTCAGAGGGATGCAATTTTACGATCAATGTCTTTCTCGATCGCCGGGCAATTTCTGCAAGCCCGGGTATAACGTCGCGATAGATTTCGTCCGCTCGGCCGGCAGTCGTTTCATAGGGTTCCGAGAAGAACACGATGCAATCCCTTTCTTGCGCGCGCGAACTCCCCAGGTAATCAAGTCCAATCGGAGCTCCGATCTCGACGACCGACGAATCTACCCCACAGGTATTGACTAGGTAGTCTTGTTCCATTCTGCTCTTGGCCAGAATTACATCGGCATGGGTGATCTTGATCAGGTATCGTCCGTCGAGCGCCCCGTGATGACAAGCGATTGCCGGCAAGCCGCGCCTCCGGCCCAGCAACAGCGGAATGTGCGTGTGCGGATTGCTGTCGTCACAGCACAGTACAGCTTCGACCGGCTCGAGATTGAGCACACGAAGCCATGCGTTGCGAATTGCCAATCCGTCGGCGAACCGGCGCGGAAAATCATCCGTCAATGCCAGCTGGCCGAGCGCTGCCAGCTCGGGTACCGACTCGATCGCATCTTCCAACGCTCCCCAGCGCTGCAGGATCTCGCGATACTCGTCCGCGCTGGAATCGCCCGCATAAGAGCTCAACCACGCCTGTGTGACGTTGGCAGGAACTTCTTTCAGCTTGCCGCTCGAGCGCGTGGAAACAAGCAGGAAGTCGTTGTCGGTGGCCAAGCGCGCGTACGCGATTGCCGTCAGCGACATATTGATGTATGAGGACGGAACCAGTACAACTGGCTTCCCACTGCGTCGTGGCCGCGGATGAAAATGACGACGTACCCGGTAGCCTGCATCGTATTTGTCCCCGAGGATTTGCAGCACCTGCGGTATTGGAAGATGTCTCAGGCGGTCGGCATAGTGCCGAAGACCTTTACGTGACGGCGCGGCCGGCGAGGGAATCAAATGCAAGCGCGTGCCGAGACGCAGCCGTAGGGCATTAGCCTCGAAGCCATCGCGAGTAATCCACACTTCTCCGTCTCGCGGAACATCATTCGCGAGCTTCCAGAGGAGAACCAAGCTCTCCAACCGCTGGTGTACCATGATAGCGGTCAGCTCCCACCAGTCCAGCCCCTCCCGATCCACCAGACGCCCCAATCCCAGTTTCAGCAGCTCACTTACCTTGTGGATCTCGGTAAGACCGTCCCTGATTCCGTCAATCGGCTTTACCGGACATCCCAACGCACTGCTCCAGCGCTCGTACGCATCCCCACCGCTCCGCGCCAGATCGTAGACAGCGTCCCAACTCTGGCCAACCCAGGGGCCTGCAAGAGGAGAGTCCTCGGGGTGCAATAACAAAATTCTCATGCGGATGGTGGGTCTCTGCCCGAGATTGTAGCAGCGACGCCAGAGGTATAGATGGCGGCACGGGCGCGGCTGGAATTGCCTACAAGGCCGTCCATCCTCCATCCACGGCCAAGTTGATCCCTGTCACGTAGGAAGAAGCGTCCGATGCCAGGAACAGCAGCGGCCCTTGAACTTCAGATGGCTCGCCGATCCGAAGCATTGGATTCTTGCTGTTCAGGTGATCGTGAAACGTCGGATCCCGTTGCAGATATTGCTCAACGGGAAACGGGCCGGGACTGATGCAGTTGACGCGTATCTTGTCTCCGGCAAGGTGGCACGCCGCATAACGCGTGAACTGGATTATCCCCGCTTTGGCAGCACCATAGTAGGGCGGACTGTTTGCTCCACTGGTGCCATAGATAGCCGGATCTGGACTCACGCTGCCGTACATCGAGGCAATATTAATCACTGAAGCTCCGCCGGGGTTCAGCCGCCCGGCAGCTTTCAGCAAGGGCAAAGAAGCCTGCAAGAGCCCGAACGCAGCAACCACGTTCACACGATACGATTCTTCAAAATCGGCAGCACTAGCAGTCTCTAAAGTTCCTGGACGTCCCGCGCTGGCATTGTTGACCAGTACGTCGAGACGGTTGAAGGTCGCAGCGATTTCGGCCACGTGAGTAGCAACCAGATTCTGCTGCGTGATGTCAAAGCAAGCGACTGAAGCCTGCTGACCAAGGGCCGTAACTTCAGTTGCCACTTCCTCCAGAGTATTTCGATGTCGGCCATTAAGAACGACGTGCGCACCCGCAGCGGCCACTGCATGCGCCATGTGACGTCCGAGGTGGCCCGCAGCTCCCGTAACGAGGGCGACCCTTCCGTCTAAACGGAATTGTTGCAAGACGTCCAGACTATTGAACCGCTGGTTGCTCATGAGGCACTTTCCATTTTGCAGGGTTCAACAGGTCGTCGGGCGCCACAGGCAAAGCACGCTCCACTTCTTCAGATTGTTCAGTGGTTAGCTTCGGGCCACGAAAGAGGTTCAGGTTGTGCTGGAGCTGCGCTAAAGTTTCACATCCCACAACGATGCTAGATATCCAGGATTGAGAGCGTAAGTATGTAAGGCAGAGATCGGCAATACTCTGTCGCTCAAATCGTCGAACCAGGCGATGCAATTCGCGCACACAGCCTTCCCCATCGTAATCCGTCGCTGGCCAAGCCTCGGGAGGTTGCAAGAGGATACCCTGTAGAAAGGGGCTCCTGGCGTGCAGGATCAGATCTGCGCGAGCAGCGACTGCCTTGTCGACACCGCTCGCCCTCCAACGCCGGTCGAGAACATTCATCGGGAGCTGCAAATGCTGAACGCTCGGATCTTGTAACGCCTCAAGAGCTTCATAAGGATGACTTACCGAAGCGCCGAGTGAGCGGATGATGCCTTCACTCTGCAGTTCCAGCAAGCGCTGCCAGGCAGCTCCCTGCCAAGCGGTGCGATGGTGCCAACGATGCAGCAATAGCGTCGGCAACCGGGTTGTGTTCAGCTCACGGCACGAACTCGCCACGCTTTCATCCACAGCAGCTCGCACGACCGGCGTCTTCTCGTCAGAAGGCAGCCAGTCGAAAGTGTCCAGTTTCGTGACGATCTCGACCCGCGATCGCCACGCACCGCTTAACGCCGCACCCAGGACTGCTTCAGAGTCTCCATACACACGCGCAGTATCCAGATGCATCACCCCGTGAGAGATGGCATGCCGAACCAGGCTGACTGCATCGGGTCGTGACGGCTTGCCTGTACGGTTGACAAGTCCATAGTCCATGCCAAGTTGGGCGGTCCCCAGCGTGCACTCGCTCTGAAGACGACCACACACAATTCGAAATGGGACACGAAATTCTGGCGCTCCAGGAAGTGCCGCCAGCCCGTACATGAGTTCCACCCAACCGACCGAAACCGGAGAATCTACACTTTGGAACAGGCGCACGATGCGCTGGTAGTCTTCTTCGTCATCGATGGTGCACCGCAGATGGCTGTAGTCCACACCCCCGAGAATCTTGGGCGTGTAAGTAGCAGATCGGCAGTTACGCATCATCCAGGGCCCGACGTGTTCGCGGTCGTACCGGGCCGTGGCTGCGCCATGCGCTCTGCGGAGAGTGCCCACCGTGAATGCCTCTGCCGCCAGGCCGTAAGGAAGGCCGCCTTTCAGCGATTCCGTTGCCAAATATTCCAGACCGGAGGCGACAAATGCCGCAACCAACTCCTGCGCGAAGTCACCATCCGGCAAGACGTTGTCTCCGGTGATCCGTACGATCGTGGTTTCCTCACCGAGATCAGCCGAAGCCAGGTGGTAGCGACCCAGGACGTCCTCTAACGGCCCTCGAAAGGTGGGTATGTTGTATCCCTGCAATATGGCAACTAGTTCATCGTCGGACGGGTCATCTGAAGTTGCGACGATGGTCTCCAATCCCCGATTCCCGGCGCGGAGCGCAGCCAGAACTGAGATGGGATACCCCGCGAGAGACAACAACGCCTTCCGGGGCAACCGTGAACTCGTGGTGCGTGACTGAAGAACTACAACTGTTTTCATCTAGCAGTGGTCTCTTTGCGCCGTCTGGACGAAATTTGACACTGACCGACCGGAAGCATCGGTCATTGTGGAAGTCATAGACGGTAACTCGCGACAACCTTTTGCACAGCCCGCACCACATCTTCCACGTCCCGTTCCGTCATGGCATGGAACATGGGCAGGCTGATCAGCCGCTCGTAGGCGTCCTCCGCCACCGGATATTCCCCACCTTTGTAACTGAAGCGCTCGCGGTAGTACGGATGTCGGTGCACCGGAATGTAGTGCACGTTCACGCCCAGATTCTCGGCTCGCAAGGCGCGAAATATTTCTCCCCGCCCCGCCGACAGATCTTCCAGTTTCAGTCGGATCGGATACAAATGCCAGGCTGGGTCGACGCCATCGCGCATTGCCGGAACCATCACCGACGGCAATTCGCGGAACGCCCTCGTGTATCGTGCTGCGATCGCGCGCCGGCGCGCCAGATTCATCTCCAGTTTTTCGAGCTGCGAAATCCCGAGCGCGCACGCAATATCTGTCAGCCGGTAGTTAAAGCCGAGCAGGACCATCTCATAGAACCACTGCCCGCTCTGCTGCCGCCGCCGTGCTTCACTGTTGATGCCGTGATTGCGAAACCTCTGCAGAATTTCCGCCAGCTTCGAGTCGTGGGTGGTGACCATGCCGCCTTCACCGGTGGTCAGGTGCTTCACCGGATGGAAGCTGAACACAGTCACATCGGCGAGGCCGCCGACGCGCTTTCCAAGAAGCTCGGCGCCCAACGCGTGGCAGGCATCCTCGATCAAAACGAGTCCGTGCTGCGCCGCCAGATCTCGCAGCGCAGCCAGGTCTGCAGGATGTCCTGCATAATCCACTGCTATCAGGGCTTTTGTGCGCGAGGAGATTTTCTTCGACACTTCCAGGGGATCGAGGTTGAGCGTGTCCGCGCTCACATCGGCGAACACCGGCGTCGCGCCCTGGTAGAGAACACAGTTGGCGGTCGCGCAGAACGTCATCGGGGTAGTGATGGCTTCGTCGCCGGACTTCAAACCGGCGGCAAATGCCGCTGCGTGCAATGCAGCCGTACCCGAACTGAAGCTGACTGCGTGTGTTGTTCCAACCCAGGCCGCGAACCGCTCTTCGAACTCACCCACCTTCGGACCGGTGGTGAGCCAGTCCGATTTCAAGACTTTAACCGCGGCCTGGATGTCTTCCTCGTCCAAGCTCTGGCGGCCGTAGGGCAACAACGTCTCCCGCACGGGAGTACCGCCGTGGATCGCGAGCGTCTCCAACTTTGTGGGTGTGGCACTCATCTCTAAGCCGACGTCGGAAGCGCCTCCGGGGCGTTCGTTTCGGGTGCAACCAGTTCTTCCAGTTCGCGCCTTGTCAGCCAGCGTTCGTTGGTGTCGCTGGAATACCGGAATCCCTCGGGCAACCGCCTTGCATGTACCCAGTTCTCCGACTTCCACCACGGATGCACCGGCTGGATGACAAACATCTCTTCCGTCTCAAGCGTATTCCGAGACTCGTCATCGGAGACTAAAACCTCATGCAGCTTTTCGCCGGGGCGGATTCCGATGTACTCGACCTCGCAGCCCGGCGCTATTGTTTCCGCCAGATCAAGCAGGCGCATGCTCGGAATCCTGGGGACAAAAATCTCGCCGCCGTGCATCTGCTCGAGGCAACTGATCACGAACCTCACGCCGTGCTCGAGCGTCAGCCAGAAGCGCGTCATACGCGGATCGGTGATGGTGATCTTGCCGCGCTTCCGCTGCTCGATAAAAATCGGAATCACACTGCCCCGGCTGCCGACCACGTTCCCGTAGCGCGCGCAACTGAAGCGCGTGTCCTGCGTGCCGGCATAGGCGTTCGCCTGCACGAACATTTTTTCTGCGCACAGCTTGGTCGCGCCGTAAAGATTGATCGGATTCACCGCCTTATCGGTGCTTAGTGCGAGAATCTTTCGCACTCCCACGTCAATGGCGGCGTCGATCACATTGCGTCCGCCCATGATATTGGTCTGGATCGCTTCAAACGGGTTGTACTCGCAGGCTGGCACCTGTTTCAGCGCGGCCGCATGGATCACAATCGTGATGCCCGCCAGCGCCCTCTTCAGGCGATCGACATCCCGCACATCACCGATGAAGTAGCGCAGGCTGGGATGGTTGAACCCGGACTCCCGCATCTCGTGCTGCTTCAATTCGTCGCGACTGAGGATCACCAGCCGATGTGGCTGGTACTCCCGCAGCATAATTTCAGCGAACTTCTTTCCAAATGATCCGGTGCCGCCCGTCACCAGCACTGATTCCTGCGACCAATTCACCATGGTTTCCCTTTTGTTCCGCCGCCTGCTCCCCCGGCCGGACAGACCCAGGCACAAAACATAGCCCATCTCGTTCGGGCAAAATTCTCGTGCTGGCTAGTATAGCGGAGGATTCCTGAGAGCGTACTTGGCCAGAAACAAGGGATAAAAGCCGGAAATATTGCCGGAGAGCTGTTCCGGATGGTGCTAGAATCAGGCCAATCCTTCATAACACGTCGCCGCCGTCCGCCTGCGGGGGGAGACAATAGCGGCAGAACGTGCCGCTATGTTCAGTCGTTGACTTTTAAGGAGTAGCAATGGCATTGGGGCCCCTGGTTCCACACAACGAAGGGTTTCGCGACATCCAGCCCGCCCAGCCAACTGAACTCATTAAGCCTGTTGGCCCCGGGCTTTATACCGTGCTGCCCTCCCAGGAGTCTGCTCTGCGCGAATACTTGCGCGTCCTTCTCAAGCGCAAGTGGATCATCATAGCTTGTGTGGTGGGCATTTTCGCCGCCGTTGCCATTGCCAGTCTGCGTCAGACTCCTGTGTTCGATGCTGTCGGCCGCATCGCCGT
>Ga0137403_10002468_pt1 | contig 22601 bp, 18 predicted proteins | sample CZOMad2_1_16fung_FD_122057 | JGI IMG/M metagenome (GOLD analysis project Ga0137403, IMG submission 122057) | Vadose zone soil fungal communities from Angelo Coast Range Reserve, California, USA - CZOMad2_1_16fungal (Hybrid Assembly) | ecosystem: Environmental > Terrestrial > Soil > Vadose zone...
CGTTGGCACGCAGCATTGCGGCCAGGTCCTTGCTTTCCTCCGGCGGATAGTCGACGACCAGCACGCCGTCCACGCCAGCCCGCTGCGCGGCCTCGACGAAGGGCTTGAGCCCCATCGCTTCGATCGGATTCGCGTAACCCATCAGGACTACGGGCGTCGCGATGTTCTTCTTGCGGAACTCCGCGACGAGGGACACGACCTGCTCGAGCCCGACACGGTGCTTCAGCGCCCGCTCGCCCGAACGCTGGATCACGGGTCCGTCCGCCATCGGATCGGAGAACGGGACGCCGAGCTCGATCACGTCCGCACCCGCCTTGGCAAGCGCGTGCATCAGCGGCACCGTGACACCGGGCTTGGGATCGCCGGCGGTGATGTACGGAATCAGCGCTTTCCTGCGCTCGCGCGCGAGTCGCTCGAAGGTGCCCTGGATCCTGGACATGGTCTAGCGTGCCGCCGCCAGTTTGGTTCCTCCGCCGGCGCGCATCGGTTCCTCGTCGAGGCTCCTGACGCGCTGCTTCGCCGTGGCGAAATACTCCGGATTGATTTCGAAACCGGTGAAACGGCGGCCGTGCTTCACCGCGGCCACAGCCGTCGTGCCGCTCCCCATGAAGGGATCGAGCACCCTCCCCTCCGGCGGCGAGCTGGCGAGCACCATGCGCTCGATGATCTCCAGCGGCTTTTGCGTCGGATGGTCGGCTCGCTCCGGGTCCTGGCGATGCAGGCGCGTTACGCTCCACACGTCCTTGGGGTTGTACCCGACCTCGAGCCACTTCTTGCCCACGAAGATCGAGCGCGTACGCGCTTTTTTTGTCTCGGGGTCATAGGGAATGCGCACGCTGTCGACGTCGAAGTAGTAGTCGCGCGATTTCGCGAACAGCCCGACCGTGTCGTGCACCGAGGAAAACTTGCGCGTGCTTCCCCCCATGCTCGGCACTTTCCGGTCCCAGATGATCTCGTTGACCATCAGCAGCCGGGTCTTGAGGTGACTGAACACTTCAGGACTGTGTTGCCAGGTGAGAAAAACGTAAAGGCTGCCGCTCGGTTTCAGCTTGGGAACGATCGCGTCGATCCAGCGCCGGCTGAAATCGAGATAGGCCTCGCCGTTGAGGCGATCCGAATCGTTGCCGTAGTCCTTCCCCAGGCCGTAGGGAGGATCGGCGACGACGAGATCGACGCTCGCGTCCCGCACGCGAGCGACGCCCTCGAAGAAATCGAGGTTGATCAGATTCGCGCGACCTGTACTCGAATGCGCGCTCAAAATTTGATTCCCGATTTTTCGGCGACGGTGTGCATGTCCTTGTCGCCGCGCCCCGAGAGATTGACGAGCAGGATCTTGTCCTTCGGCAAGGTCGGCGCGAGCTTCGCGGCATAGGCCACGGCATGCGCAGATTCCAGGGCGGGAATGATGCCCTCGTAGTGGCACAGGTCGTGGAAGGCCGCGATCGCCTCGCCGTCGTCGATCGTGACGTACTCCGCGCGCCCGCTGTCTTTCAGCCAGGCGTGCTCGGGTCCGACGCCCGGATAGTCCAGACCGGCGGAGATCGAGTGCGTATCGAGTATCTGACCGTGCTCGTCCTGAAGGAGATAGGTGCGGTTGCCGTGCAGGACACCGGGCCTGCCCGCGGAGAGCGACGCCGCATGCTTGCCGCTCGCGATGCCGAAGCCGCCCGCCTCCACGCCGATCAGCCTGATCTCCCGGCGCGGAATATAGGGGTAGAAGATTCCCATCGCGTTCGAGCCACCGCCCACGCATGCGATTATTGCGTCGGGCTGGCGCCCGCACAGCTCGGGCATCTGGGTCAGGCACTCGCGCCCGATGACCGATTGGAAGTCGCGCACCATCATCGGGTAGGGATGCGGGCCGGCGACGGTGCCGATGATATAGAACGTGTTGCTCACGTTGGTAACCCAGTCGCGCATCGCCTCGTTCAGCGCGTCTTTCAGGGTCTTCGACCCCGAATCGACCGGAACGACCGACGCGCCGAGCAGCTTCATGCGATAGACATTCTGCGCCTGGCGCTTCACGTCCTCGGTGCCCATGTACACCACGCACTCCAGGCCGTAGCGCGCGGCCACCGTCGCGGTCGCCACGCCGTGCATCCCCGCCCCGGTCTCGGCGATCACGCGCGGCTTGCCCATGCGCCGCGCGACAAGCGCTTGGCCGATGGTGTTGTTGATCTTGTGCGCGCCGGTGTGGTTGAGATCCTCGCGCTTGATGTAGATCTGAGCGCCGCCGAGCATCTGCGACCAGCGCTTGGCGTGGTAGACGGGGCTGGGGCGGCCGACGTAGTGCTTCAGCTCGTACTCGAACTCGGCCTTGAACTCCGGGTCTTCGCGGCAGCTCTCGTAGGCGAGCTTGAGCTGATCGAGCGCATGCACCAGCGTCTCGGCCACGAAGACGCCGCCGTAGGGACCGAAGTGCCCGCGCTCGTCCGGAAGATCAGTTATCTTCACGCCTTACCGCTCCGATGAATGCGGCGATTTTCACCGCGTCCTTGATGCCCTTCGCAGCTTCCACACCGGTCGAGACATCGACCGCGTAGGGACGAACACGCCTGACGGCGTCGGCGACGTTGGTTTCCGTCAAACCTCCCGAAAGGATCACGGGTTTCGCGGCGTCCCGCGGCACCAGACCCCAGTCGAAGGCCCCGCCAGTGCCGCCCCACAGATCCTCGTGAAACGCATCGAGCATCCACGCCCGAGCGGCCGTATGGGGAGACAGGTATTTTAGCAAATCCAGTCCCGCCCGAATCCGCGCGGCTTTGATGTAGGGGCGCGAAAACCCCTCGCAAAAATCCGGCGGCTCGTCCCCGTGAAATTGAAGCAGAGTGACCCCGGACTCGCGGATCACCGCTTCGACCTCCTCGCGGGTGGGGTTGACGAACACAGCCACCGTCGCGACGAAAGGCGGGACGGCCGAGACGATCTGTCGAGCGAGCTCGGGCGACACATAGCGCGGGCTCGGACGGTAGAACACCAGGCCGATCGCATCGGCACCGTGCGTCGCGGCGGCCGCGGCATCCTCAGGCCGTGTTATTCCGCAGATTTTGACTCGTGTTCTCACGGCCCGCGGTCCGGGTGGAACGGCAACATGTCGGGAAAGGAACGCAGGCCCCAGCGTGAGTCGTACCGGACGCCGAAGAGATACAGGCCGTCGGCGGCAAAGGTCGGCGCCGCCCGCCGCCGGTCGCGTGCCGCCATGAGCTCAGGGATCCATGCCGGCGAATGCTTGCCTTTGCCGACGTAGACGAGGCAGCCGACGATGTTGCGAACCATGTGATGCAGAAAGGCGTTCGCGGTGAAATCGAAAAACAGATAGGCACCGCTCACATGGATCGCCACGCTCTGCATTGTTCTTACCGGGCTCTTCGCCTGGCACTCCGCCGACCGGAAGCTCGAGAAATCGTGCTCGCCGATGAGGCAATTTGCGGCTTCGCGCATTTTTTCAAGATCCAGGGGCAGATGAAACCACCCGGCGCGGCCCGCGAGCAGCGCAGGACGCACCGCATGGCTGTAAAGAACGTAGCGGTAGGTCCGCGAGACCGCCGAGTAGCGCGCGTGAAAATCCTCCGCTACGGGCACCGACCACTGCACGGCGATCGCGTCCGGCAGCATGGAGTTCGCCCCTCGCACCCACGCCGACTCGGGACGGTCCGCCCTGGTCTCGAAGTGCGCGACTTGAGCGCTTGCATGTACGCCCGCATCGGTGCGTCCGGCGGCAGTCAGCGAGACCGGCTCCCCGCCGATCTCCGATAGCGCACGCTGGAGATGGTCTTGCACGGTGTTGCCGGAGGGCTGGGACTGCCAGCCTTCCAGGCCGGCTCCGCAATAGCTCACTCCAATGGCCCATTTCATTTTCTTCGTTCCCAAAAGCAGCAATCGGCGCACTAGGCGCCGATTGCTTACCGAGAATTCCGGTGCAGATCAGCTGAGCGCTTGCAGCATCGTCTGGGCCTGCTGCTGCTGGGCGGTGTCGCCTTCCTTCACGACCTCCTTCAGCAGCTCGCGAGCGCCGTCCTTGTCGCCCATCTCCTCGTACGCCTTGGCAAGATCGAGCTTCGTCGCGACCTCCTGCCATCGCGCGTCCGGGGCACCGCCCGAGCCGTTGCCCCCGCCGGGCGTGCCGAGATCGAGACTGAGGCCGGCCAGATCCATCGCAGGTCCCTTCGCTTCGATCCTCGGTTCAGGAGCAGCCTGCGTCCCCAGGTCGAAATCGATCGCCCCCAGCTCGGTCGCTGGAGCAGCCATCTGAGTAAATGCTGGAGCAGCCGCGGCAGCGGGTTTGTCGCCCATGGGCAAGTCGAAGTCGATGCTCAGGGCAGGCTCAGGCGCTGCCGCCGTGGCGCCAGCCAGGGGGGCGGCGGTCTTGTCGCCTCCACCTAAACCAAGATCAAAATCCAGGCCCGCCGCGGGGCCCCCCGATGGGGTCGACCCGATTCCCAGATCGAGATCAGGCAGGGGCGCGGATCCCGTAGTCGAGGTTCCGATGTCGAAATCGATATTGAGCGGAGCCTCGGCATCCAGCACCGGACCCGCGGTCGTCGGGGGGTTGAACGACGGCATCTGAGCCGTTTCGTTGAACCCGGGAGGCAGCTGAGACGGGCTTGCCATCGCGGTGGGACTCCCGGCCTTGCCTCCGTAAAGGGCGTTGCCGGGGTCGATCGCCAATCCCAACGCGGCGACTTTTTCCCATTCCGCCCCGCGGCCGCCGGTTGCCGCGTGCAGGTCGTTCGCGGCGTTTTGGAACGATCTCGCGTCCTTTCGATTGGCGTAGATCTCGAGCAGCTTGACGCGAATCGCTTGACGGCTCGAATCCTTGGAGAGCGCGTCCTTGAGAATCTCCTCCGCCTGGGCGTCGCGCCCGTAGGCCATGTACACGTCGGCTTCCGCGATCGGATCGATCTCCTCGGCACTGGCCTTGCCGCCCTGGCCAAAATCGCTCTGGATCGAGCTCGAGCTCGTGTCGACGCTGCGGCCCCCAACGCTGCCCAGCACCGAGTCGGCATCCGAGGGCACGACGCTCATGATGCTGTTCTCGAACTGCGAGCTGCGCTTTCTGCGCCATTTGAATACGGCATAACCCGCCAAGAGCAGCACGGCGCCGCCTGCACCCCACTGTACGTTGGGGTTCTCGACCAGTTCGTCCACGAAGCTGGCTTCGACTTGCGCGGGAGGGGGAACCGCCTTCTTGGCTGCGGCCTTGGGGGCGGCTTTCGCCGCCTCGCCCTTGGCAGGCTCGGGCGCCTTGGCCCCCGCTTCGGGAGCTTTCGGTGCTTCGGGGGCCTTCGCGGCTTCAGGAGGTTTCGCGGCTTCGGGAGCTTTTGCCGGCTCCGGCGCCTTGGGCGGTTCGGGAGCCTTCGCAACGACCGCAGCTTTTGCCGCGTCCGCAGCCTTTGCAGGCTCCGGCGCCTTGACGGGTTCGGGCGCCTTGGCCGCTTCGGGCGCCTTGGGCGCAGCCTTGGCGGGCTCGGGGGCCTTGGCCGGTTCGACCTTCGGCGCCGGCGCAGGCGGCGCCGCCTTCGCGGGTTCGGCCTTCTGGGCGGCGGCAGCCTTCGCCGCTTCGGCCTGCTGCTGCAGTTGTGCCGCAGCTTTGTTCTTCACTTCCACGAGGTTCTGCAAGTCCTGGAGATTCTTCTGGAGGAGTGCAATACGCTCGTTGGCCTCCTTCAGCGCGTTGTCCTTGGCCGCCAGGTCATCTGCGGCTGAGGCGCCCGCCGCCCCCTTCGCACCGCGCTTGGCCTCGTCCGCGCGCGAGAGGCGCAGCTCGTCCTTGGGTGCTTCCTTGGGCGCGGCCGGCTTCTCCTCCTTGGGCGCGCTGATCGGACCCGACGCCTGGCGGGCCGCACCCTGAGGAGCCGACGCCGAGGCGACCGCGATTCCAAGGCTGCGCCGGTAATCGTTGAAATCGGCGTACTGCGCGGAGACGACGCGCCGCGCGTCGGTGGGGGCCACCGCTTCCATCGAATCCCTGTCCGGGATATTGATGATCTTGCCGGCACTCAGCCGGTTCATGTTGTCGGCCACGAACGCATCGGGATTCGCTCGGAACAGGGCGACGAGCATCTGCTGCAGGGTGACACCCTCGACCTTGTTGCGGAGCGCGATTTTCGACAACGTGTCTCCGCGCACGACTTGGTAGCTGTCCTGGCCTCCGGGCTCTTGAACCAGCTCGCGGGGCGACGCCGCCGCCGGCGCAGCAACCATCTGCGCACGCTCGGGCTCAACCTGCCTGGGTTCCACCGGAAGCACTTCGACTTGCGCTGCTGCCGGCTCTGCAGCCGAAGCGCTCGGTGAGGCGGCAGCCGCCACGGGCTCGGCGGGCGCCGGCTGCTCCGGGACGTTCGCCCCGAGCGGAACGAGGGTGACCAAGGGGGCAGGCGCGGTCGCCGCCGGCTGGACGGGAGCGGGCGGCTCGGCCGGCACCGCTGCTTGAGAAGCGGCTTGCGGAGCGAGCGGTTCCGCAGGCTGCACAGGCACGGGCGCCGCCGCCTGGACGGATTCCCCTCGCTTTGGACCAGCGTACTCGGGCGGATCGAGAAGGAACGTGTATTCGCGGACCAGGCGCCCATTACCCCAATTCAGCTCAACCAGCATGTCCACGAAGGGCTCGTTCATGGGCTGAGCCGAGGAGAGCGTCATGAAGTAGCCGCCGGCTCGGCGCTGGACGGCGAACTTGACCGACATCAGCGCCGGATTGAGTTCTATGTTCGCCTGACGGAACGCAGCTGCGGGCGCGAGCCGCGCGCCGAGCGTGTCCCCTTCACCGCGCTGTATGGAAACTATCTCGATTTCCGCTTTGAGCGGCTGCCCGAGCGTAGACAGTACGGACAATTTGCCCAAGCCGGCCGCCCCCGCTAGCGACGGGACAGCCAGGCCGACGATTGCCGCAAGACGAATTTTTGAGGCGAAGCCCCCCACTTGCCACCCTGGACCTAAGTGGAAACAAACTAAAATACCATCATGGCCTTAGCCTTGCAAGCTCAACTTTCACGTCGGAAATTGCGTCAAGTCCCTATTTATTCACGGAGTTTGCATGTTTTCCCCAGGGAAACCGGCCTCCGGGCCCGAAGAACCGCGAGCGGCAAACTCGACTAGGAACCGGCGTCCAGCAGAATGCGCAGCATTCTGCGGAGTGGCTCAGCAGCTCCCCACAGTAGCTGGTCCCCGACCGTGAAGGCGGTGATGTATGACCCTGTCTGGTCCAAGGCGAGCTTGCGAATGCGTCCGATCGGCACCTGGAGCGTGCCGCTCACCGCAGCCGGCGTGAGCTCGCGCAGGCTCGCCTCGCGTTCGTTCGCCACCACTCGCACCCACTCGTTCGCTTCCGCGAGCATCTGCTCGATCTCGCCGACCGGGAGATCGCGCCTGAGCTTCACCGTGAGCGCTTGGCTGTGGCAACGCATCGCACCGATGCGCACGCACACGCCGTCCATCGGGATCGGGTCGTGTTCCCGGCCGAGAATCTTGTTGCCCTCGACCTGCGCCTTCCATTCCTCGCGGCTCTGTCCGTTGCCGAGGTCCTTGTCGATCCAGGGGAGCAGACTGCCGGCCAGGGCGACCCCGAACTGCGCGCTCGGAAACGATCGGTCCCGAAGAGCGGAGGTCACGGCCTTGTCGACCTCGAGTATGGCTCCCGCAGGGTCCTCCAGAGCCGGTTTCGCGGCTTGGTGCGCGAATCCCATCTGCTTCACCAGCTCGCGCATGTGCTCGGCGCCGGCACCCGACGCAGCCTGGTAGGTCATCGCCGTGATCCATTCGACCAGATCGGCCTTGAGCAGGCCGTGCATGCCCATGAGCATCAGGCTCACGGTGCAGTTGCCTCCGATGTAGTTGCGCACACCCCGCGAAAGGGCGTCCCTGATGACGTGCAGGTTGACCGGATCCAGGACAATCACGGCGTCGTCGCGCATGCGCAGCGCGGACGCGGCGTCGATCCAGTAGCCCTTCCACCCCGAGGCGCGCAGCTGAGGGAAGATCGCGCTGGTGTAGTCGCCGCCTTGGCAGGACACGACGACGTCCATCGCGGCGAGCTCCTTGACGCTTTTCGCGTCCTTGAGCGGAGCGCTCTCCTTCCCCACGAAGGGCCCCATCTCGCCGACCCGGGAGGTGGAGAAAAACACCGGCTCGATCAGCGCGAAGTCGCGCTCGGCGTGCATGCGCTGCATCAGCACCGATCCGACCATCCCGCGCCAGCCAACGAATCCGACTCGTTTCATCGTATTTCCTGGAATCCCTATCTCCGTATGCTAACGCAGCGGCTCGCGAAAAGCCTACTGCGTCAGCCCAAAGCGGCGACTACGGCTTCGCCCATCTCGCGGGTGCCCACCTTGCGGGTTCCCGACTGGAAAATGTCGCCCGTGCGATACCCCTGGGCGAGAACCCTTCTCACCGCCGTCTCGACTCGCACCGCGGCGGCGTCCTGGTCCAGGCTGTAACGCAGCATCATCGCGGCCGAGAGTATCGCGGCCAGGGGGTTGGCGATGTTCCTCCCCGCGATATCGGGGGCTGACCCGTGGATCGGCTCGTACAGTCCCTTGCCCTTCTCGTCCAGCGAAGCCGACGGAAGCATGCCGATCGAGCCGGTCAGCATCGACGCCTCATCCGACAGAATGTCCCCGAACATATTTCCCGTGACGATAACGTCGAACTGCTTGGGATTCTTGAGGAGCTGCATCGCGGCGTTGTCCACGTACATGTGCGTGAGCTCGACGTTTGAGTATTCCTTGCCGACCGCGCCCACGACCTCGCGCCACAGCTGCGAGGTCTCGAGCACGTTGGCCTTGTCGATCGAGCACAGCTTTTTCCTCCGCTTTAGCGCGGCGCGAAAACCTGCGTGCGCGATGCGCCGGATCTCGGGCTCGGAGTACCGCATGGTATCGAACCCCTCGCGAACGCCGCCTTCGAGCTTGCGGATCCCCCGCGGTTGGCCGAAATAGATATCGCCGGTGAGCTCGCGCAGAATCAGGATGTCGAGGCCTGACACCACCTCCGGCCTGAGCGTCGATGCGTCCGCGAGCTCCGGAAAAACCGACGCCGGCCGCAGATTGGCGAACAGGTCGAGCTCCTTCCGCAGCCGGAGGAGCGCCTGCTCAGGCCGCTTGCCGCGCGGCAGCTCGTCGTAACGAGGGCCGCCGACGGCGCCGAACAGCACCGCATCCGCTCTTTTCGCGAGCGCAAGCGTCGCCTCGGGAAGCGGGTCCCCCGCGGAGTCGTAGGCCGCGCCCCCGACGGGAGCCTGCTCCAGCTCGAGCTTGAGGCCCTCGCGCCTGAAGGCGCCGAGAACCTTGACTGCCTCGGCAATGACCTCCGGACCGACGCCGTCGCCGGGAAGGACCGCGATCTTCATGGGATCAGCCGAACAGCCAGGGCTGCTCGACGCGGCGCCGTTCCTCGAAGGCGCGGATCTTGTCCGCGTGGCGCAGCGTGAGCGCGATCTCGTCGAGGCCGTTCGTGAGACAGTACTTGCGGAAAGGGTCGATTTCGAAGCGCATCGCGCTGGCGCCGTCCGCGGTCACGACGATCTGCTTTTCGAGATCGACCACTAGCCGGAATCCCGGGAAAGCGGCGACTTCGTGCATCAGCCGGTCCACTTCGGCCTCGGTGAGCACGACCGGGAGCAAGCCGTTCTTGCAGCAGTTGTCGAAGAAGATGTCGGCGTACGAGGGCGCGATGACCGCGCGAAAACCGTATTCGGCGAGCGCCCAGGGCGCGTGCTCGCGCGAGCTGCCGCAGCCGAAATTCTTGCGCGCGACCAGGATGCTCGCGCCTTTGTAGCGCGCTTGGTTGAGCACGAAGTCGGGATTGATCCGGCGCTCGGACTCGGGCTTGCCCGGCCAGCCCTCGTCGAGATAGCGCCAGGCGTCGAACAGGTTGGGGCCGAATCCGGTGCGCTTGATCGATTTCAGGAATTGCTTGGGGATCATCTGGTCGGTGTCGACGTTGGCCCGATCCATCGGGGCGACCAGTCCGTTCAGCACGGTGAATTTTTCCATCGGCGCCTAGTCCCCTATCTCCACTGGCGCACGTCGACGAAATGGCCCTCGATCGCCGCCGCCGCGGCCATTTCCGGGCTCACCAGGTGCGTTCTTCCGCCGGCGCCCTGCCTTCCCTCGAAATTCCGGTTCGAGGTCGAGGCGGAGCGCTCCCCCGGCTCGAGCCGGTCGGCGTTCATCGCGAGGCACATCGAGCAGCCCGGATCGCGCCACTCGAACCCGGCGTCTCTGAACACCCGGTCCAGGCCTTCTTTTTCGGCCTGCGCCTTGACCAGGCCCGACCCGGGCACGACCATCGCGAGCCTGACGCTCGACGCGACGCGCCGCCCCCGGACGATCGCCGCAGCGGCGCGCAGGTCTTCGATGCGCGAGTTGGTGCACGAGCCAATGAACACCTTGTCGATACGGATGTCGGTCATCGGCGTATTGGGTTCGAGCCCCATGTAGGTGAGCGCCCTCTCCATCCCCTCCCGGCGGATCGAATCCTTCTCCCGGTCGGGGTCGGGAACGCGCTCGTCCACCGTCACCACCATCTCTGGCGACGTCCCCCAGGTCACCTGCGGCTTGATCGTGCGCGCATCGATCGTCACTTCCTTGTCGAACTTGGCGCCCGGATCGCTCTTCAGTGTCCGCCAGTGCGCGACCGCGCGGTCCCACTGCTCGCCGCGCGGCGCGAACGGCCTGCCTTTTAGATACGCGATCGTGGTCTCGTCTACGGCGATCAGGCCCGCGCGCGCGCCGGCCTCGATCGACATGTTGCACAGGGTCATCCGGCCTTCCATCGAGAGGGACCGTATCGTGCTGCCGGCGTACTCGACGGTGCAGCCGGTGCCTCCCGCGATTCCGATTCTTCCGATCACGGCGAGAATCACGTCCTTGGCCGACACGCCCCGCGGGAGCGGCCCTTCGACGCGCACCAGCATGTTCTTCATTTTCTTCGCGAGCAGGCACTGCGTCGACAACACGTGCTCGACCTCCGAAGTCCCGATACCGTACGCCAGGCACGCGAACGCCCCGTGGGTGCTGGTGTGCGAGTCTCCGCACACTACCGTCATTCCCGGGAGGGTCGCCCCTTGCTCGGGACCGATGACGTGCACGATGCCCTGCCGCAGGTCGTTCATCTTGAATTCGACGATGCCGTGCTCGGTGCAGTTCTTGTCGAGCGTCTCGACCTGAAGGCGCGACACCGGATCGGAGATTCCGCCCGCGCGCCCGGTCGTGGGGACGTTGTGGTCGGCGACCGCGAGGTTGGCGGACACGCGCCACAGCGGGCGCCCCGCGAGCTTCATGCCCTCGAAAGCCTGGGGACTGGTCACCTCGTGCACCAGGTGCCGGTCGATGTAGAGCAGCGTCGTGCCGTCGTCCTCGGCGTGCACGAAGTGCGAATCCCAGAGCTTGTCGTAGAGCGTACGCGGGGTCATTGCGGTTCGACAGCGGCAAAGAAGAAAAATTATACCGGATCGCACCCCCCTACGGACCGCAGGAGTCAGCGCGAGCGCGCCCCCTCGTAGAGAGGCATGACGCGCTCGGCGTAGCTCTGGACGTCGCGCGTCCGGGTCTGATCGGACGGGTGCGTCGACAGCCATTCGGGCGGCTTGCCGCCGCCCAGCTTGCCCATCTTCTGCCAAAGCGAAACGGCCGCGCGCGGATCGTAGCCGGAGCGCGCAGCGAGCTCGACTCCGATGCGATCGGCTTCGGTCTCCTGCGTTCGCGAATGCGGCAATGTGAGCGTGACGTTGAGTATGGTCTGCGTGAGCTGGGCGCCAGCATCGCCCAGCGCGATCCCGAGCACGGTGGCGCCGAGCTGCTGCACCATCTGCTCGCTCGCGCGCTCGCGCCCGTGCTCGCGCAGCGCGTGCCCGATCTCGTGCCCCATCACGGCGGCGAGCTCTTCGTCGGTGAGCTTCAGCTGGTCCACGAGCCCGGTGTACACCGCGATCTTGCCGCCCGGCATGCACCACGCGTTGACCTCCTGCGAGGTGATGACGTTGATTTCCCATTTCCAGCCCGGCGCGTCGGAACGGAAGGCCGCCGTGCTCGGGATCAGACGGTTGGCGACGGCGCGCACCCGCGCGACCTGGGCGGGGTCGTGGTCGAGCTGGCCTTTCTTGCGCGCATCGGAGAGAACTTGGGCGTAGGCCTCGGCGGCGCTGCGATCCATCTGGGCGGATGAGACCAGGGGCGACATGCTTTGCTTGCGCTCGATGCCGACCGCGCCGCCCTCGGTCGTCTGCACCGACTGGCATCCGCAAAGCGCCGCGAGGGCCAGCGCCCCGAACCACATTCTGGATTTCATGCTCTTTCGCTCCGTGCCTTTCGGATTCTGCCGTCAACGGGGGAAGAAGCGAATCCCCGCCCCGTATAATGCCGCCTTTTGCGCAACGGTTCCCAACGCATGAGCCGCGTCCCCCGCAACGTATTTTTCCTGCTGTTCACCGTGTCCGGGTTCGCGGGCCTGATCTACGAGTCGATCTGGAGCCATTATCTCAAGCTCTTCCTGGGCCACGCGGCGTATGCCCAGACGCTGGTGCTCGCCCTTTTCATGGGCGGCATGGCGATCGGCTCCTGGCTTTGCAGCCGCTGGTCGCAGGGCTGGAGAAATCTGTTGCGCGGCTATGCCGCGGCGGAAGCTTTGATCGGTCTGGCCGCCTTTTTGTTCCATCCGATCTTCGTCGCGACGACCGATGCCGCCTACGCGAACATCCTGCCCGCGCTCGGCGGCGAGATGTCGGCGGCCTTGTTCAAGTGGGCGCTCGCCGGGCTGCTGATCCTGCCGCAATCGGTGTTGCTCGGCATGACCTTCCCGCTGATGAGCGCGGGGCTGATCCGGCGCTACCCGGATGCGCCCGGCGAGTCGCTCGCCATGCTCTACTTCACCAACAGCCTCGGCGCAGCGCTCGGCGTCCTGGCGAGCGGCTTCGTCCTGATCGAGGCGTTCGGGCTGCCCGGAACCGTGCAGGTCGCCGGGGCCCTGAACGTCGCGCTCGCAGCCGCCGTGTGGCTGCTTGCGCGCGACGCCGAGCCGCCTCTCGCCGCCCGCCCTTCCGTACGGACCGACCCGGGCGGCGACCACCGCCTTTTTCTCGCCGTCGCGCTTCTCACCGGCGCAGCTTCGTTCATGTTCGAGATCGGCTGGATCCGGATGCTCTCGCTGGTGCTCGGCTCCTCGACGCACTCCTTCGAGCTGATGCTGTCGGCGTTCATCCTCGGCATCGCCTGCGGCGGCTACTGGGTGCGCAGGCGCATCGACTCGATCGCCGACCCGGTGCGCTTTCTCGGGGTGGTCCTGACGGTGATGGGCCTGCTCGCGCTCGCCACCTTGCCGCTCTACGGGCAGATGTTCGGGGTGATGCAGGGGGTGATCCAGGCGCTCGCGAGGACCGACGCCGGTTACGCCCTGTTCCTGGCATCGAGCCACGGCATCGCGCTCGCCGTCATGTTCCCCGCGACCTTTTGCGCGGGGATGACGCTTCCCCTCATCACCTACGCGCTGCTGCGCGGCGGCCAGGGGGAAAAGGCGATCGGGGCGGTGTACTCGGCCAACACGCTGGGCTCGATCGTGGGCGTGTTCTTCGCCGCCCACGTCGCCATGCCGTTTCTCGGCTTGAAGGGCCTGATCGCGTGCGGCGCGGCGCTCGACGCCGGCTTGGGCCTTGCGCTCCTGTGGCGCGTCGCGGGAGCGCGGCACCTCCCTGCCGTCGCTCTGGGGCTGTCGCTCGCATCTTTCGCTGTGGTCCTCGCCGGCGTGCAGCTCGATCCCTACAAAATGGCCTCGGGCGTTTTCCGCCATGGCGACCTGTACTCCACGCGCGAAGCCACCATGCTCATGCATCGCGACGGCAAGACGACGACCGTGAGCCTCATGGATTTCGGAACCGACCGCAGCCTGCGCACCAACGGCAAGTCCGACGGCGCGGTCAACATGGACCCGAGCGGCGCACGTGTCTCCGACGAGGTAACGATGACGCTCACCGCGGCGATTCCGCTCGCCTACCGGCCCGACGCGAGCGCCGCCGCGGTGATCGGGATCGGCACGGGATTGACGACGCACACGCTGCTCGGCGCGAGCGCGCTGCGCTCGGTCGAGACCATCGAGATCGAGCCGGCGATGGCCGAGGCATCGAAGCTGTTCGCGCCGCGCAATTCCAGCGCCTTCGCCGATCCGCGCAGCCGTATCGCCTTCGACGACGCCAAATCCTTTTTTTCCACCCACAACCGCAAATACGACATCATCATCTCGGAGCCGTCGAATCCCTGGGTCAGCGGCGTGTCGAGCCTGTTCACCTCCGAGTTCTACCGCCTGGTACGCCGCCACCTCAACGAGGGCGGCATCCTCGTGCAGTGGTTCCAGATGTACGAGATCGACGCGAGCCTGGTCGCGTCGGTGCTACGCGCGCTCGGCGAGAACTTTCCCGACTATGCCGTCTATGCCTCCACCGGCAGCGACCTGCTGATCGTCGCGGGCGAAGCGCACACGCTGGCGCGCCCGCTCGCCGACATCCTCGCGACGATGCCCGGAGTCGCCCGCGAGCTGCGCCGCGTCCAGGTCAATTCGATCCGTGACATCGAAGTCCGCCGGATCGGGGGAAAGGGCTCGCTCGCTCCGCTGTTCGCGAGCTACGACGTGCCGGCGAATTCCGACTATTACCCCTACCTCGACCTGCACGCGGCCAAGTATCGCTTCCTGCACCAGTCTGCCGATCAGCTGACCGGCCTGCTCGCCTACAGCGTTCCGGTCGTGGCGCTTCTCGAGGGAAGGAAGAGCATCTCCGTGGACGCCAAGGCCGAAGGTCAGGAGGTCCTCGAGGCCCTGGAGGTCGCGCGGCGCGCGGCCTACGCGCGAGACTACCTCCTCTCGCCGAAACCGCCCGAACCCGTCGCGATCCCGCGCCAGTTCCAGAAGGATCTCGAGCTCGTGCGCGCGCGCGTCATCGAGTGCCGCGACGTGGGTCGCTCCGACATCTGGTTTCATTCGCTCTACGAGCTGGCGCGCACGTTGAATCCGATGCTCTCCGCCGACGAGTCGAAGGCGGTCTGGGATCGAATCGAGCGAGCCCCCTGCAGCGCTCAGGCGACGCCGGAGGAGCGCCAGTGGATCGGCCTGATGCGGGCGGTGGGCGAGCGCTCGGCGCCGGACATGGCGCGCCTCGCCGAGGCGCTGCTAGCGAAGACCAGCGATCTTCCGGGCAGCCACCGATCGTATCTCATCGCAGCCGGCATGACGGGCTATCTCGCGCAGGGCAAGCGGGCCGAGGCGGCCGCGCTGTGGAATCGCTATCCGGCGGACGCCGACCGGATCGGCGACGTGGGCCTGCGGCTGCTCCACGCCCACGCCTTTGCAATCGGCCGGTAGCTCCTACCGCGCCCTTCCCGGAATCGGCTCGAGAGGCGGCTTCACGTCGGCGCACTGCGCCCGGTGCCGCAACGCATGGTCCATCAGCACGCAGGCGAGCATCGCCTCCGCGATCGGCGTGGCGCGGATGCCGACACAGGGATCGTGGCGGCCGGTGGTCTGAACCGTGGTCGGCTTGCCCTTGCGGTCGATCGAGCGGCGCGGCACGCGAATGCTGGAGGTGGGCTTGAGCGCGATGCTCACCAGAACGTCCTGTCCGCTCGAGATGCCGCCCAGCGTTCCACCCGCGTTGTTCGAGAGGAAGCCTTCGGGAGTGAGCTCGTCGCCGTGCTCGGAGCCTTTCTGCTCGATCGACGCGAACCCCGCGCCGATCTCCACTCCCTTGACCGCGTTGATGCCCATCATCGCCGCGGCGATATCGGAGTCGAGCCTGCCGTACACCGGCTCGCCCCAGCCGACCGGCACACCGCTCGCGACCACGTTGACCCGCGCGCCGCAGGAGTCGCCCGAGGTGCGCAACTCGTCCATGAACGCCTCCAGCTTCGGCACTACGCCTAAATCGGGCGAGAAGAACGGATTCTGGTCGACCGCTTCCCAGGACTTGAACGCGATCCGGTTCGGGCCGATCTGCGCTAGATGCCCGCGCACCTGAACGCCGTAGCGCTCGCCCAGCCATTTCTTCGCGATCGCGCCCGCGGCGACGCGTATCGCCGTCTCACGCGCCGATGCGCGCCCGCCGCCGCGGTAGTCGCGCACTCCGTACTTCTGCCAATACGTGTAATCGGCGTGGCCGGGCCGGAAAGTGTCGGCGAGCGCGCTGTAGTCCTTGCTGCGCTGATCCTCGTTGCGGATCAGAAACCCGATCGCGGTGCCGGTGGTGCGTCCCTCCAAAATCCCGGAGAGTAACTCGATGCGGTCGGACTCCTGGCGCTGCGTCACGTGGCGCGAGCTGCCGGGCTTCCTGCGATCGAGGTCCTTCTGGATGTCGGCTTCGGTGAGAGCCAGCCCCGGCGGGCAACCGTCGACGACACCGCCGTAGGCGGGCCCGTGGCTCTCGCCGAACGAGGTCACGCAGTACAGCAGGCCGAAGCTGTTGCCGGACATGAAAAATCTCGCAAAGAAGGCGCTTGAAGTCTAGCATAGAGAACATCGCAAACCCTTGAAGCATATGGCGCAAGACGATCCCGACGAACTCAAAGGCCCGGGCGGCCTCACTCTGCGGCAAGTCCACGAGCAGGTGCGCAAATCGGTCGAACGCGACCGCGAAGCGCAGAAGATGAGGAACGAGCTCGCGCAGAAACCGAGCAGATGGCGGCGCTTCGCGCGCTACGTCTGGGGCCGGAGCGGAAGACGCTAGGACCCCGCGGGCGCGGCGAGGTCGCGCAAGACGCCTTCGAGGCCTTGCACCACGCGCGCGAGCCTATCGTAGTCAAGCTTGTCGGGCGTGTCCTGCAGGGTGTGATAGTGCGCGTAACGAAACGGCGCGGTATCGGTCACCATCAGCGCCGGCCAGCCGTGGCGCCAATAAGACCAATGGTCGGACCGGCCGATGTCCGCCAGCGATTCCGGCGCCGCGGTCCCTTCCGCAGGGAACGCCACCCGGTTCCTGAACGAGCCGATCACCCGGTGCAGAAGACTTCGCGAACGCAGGTTGGCGACGAATGCGATGAAGTCACCCGTCGATGGATAGAACAGGTTCAGAGGGAAGGGATAGCGCTGGCTGCCGGGCACGTCGCTGTAGCAGCCGATGGTCTCGAGAGACAGCATCGCTGCAACCTCTCTTCCGTCGCGCGCCAGGCTCTTCGCGTGCACGTGGCTCCCCATGTGTTCGGTGCGGGACCAGGGCAGCTCCTCGTTGACGTAGAAGACGAGCTGCACCTCGGCCCCTTCGGCAACCTGGACGGTCTTCAGAAAACGCGCGAGCTCGAGCAGCGCCGCCACCCCGGAGCCGTTGTCGTTCGCTCCGACGGCACCTTCCTTCGAATCGTAGTGGGCCCCGATGACGATGAGTCGCTCGCTCGGTCCCGGACCCGCTCGGCTCACCTCGATATTGCGCACCTTGACGCCCTGGGTCTCGAACTCGTCGTGATCGACGGCGTAGCCGAGCGCGGTCAAAGCGGTCTCGATGTAGCGCGCCGAGCGCTCGAGCGCCTCGGGATGCCCGACGTTGTGTTCCTCGCTCGCGACGGCGCGAACGTGCACCTTCAGAATCTCGGCGAGCTGCAGCCCGGCCGCGTCGAGGCGCGGCAGCGGTCCGCGATGGCGCTCGCCGGGCGTCGCTGTCACGAACCAGACGGCAAATCCGGCGAAAGCAACGAGGATCGCGAGGAAGACGAGCACGAAACGGCCGCGGTCGCGCAATGTAATGGACCCGGGGACTGCGCCGGCGCTACTCGGGCCAGTTCTTGATATAGCCCTTCAGCATGCGGTTCTCGAAATCCTGCTCCTCGAGAACCGCCTTGGCGACGTCGCGGAAGGAAATCACGCCGATCAACCTGTCCCTCTCCATCACCGGAAGATAGCGCGCTCCCGAGTCGATCATGGTGCGCCTCAGGTCGTTCACGTCCATCCCCGGGCTGGCGACCACGGGATCGTGCTCCATGATCTCGCCGACTCTGGCTTCGCCGAGCGCGCCATGGCCACGCTCCAGGGCCACGAGGATTTCCCTGAACGTGAGGATCCCCACCATGCGGCCCTTCTCCATCACGACCAGAGAGCCCATGTTGTGCTCCGCCATCACCGATACCGCCTCGCTCAACTTGCCCTCGGGCGCAATGGTGAAGAGAGCGTTGCCTTTTACTTTGAGGATTTCACTCACCTGCATGGGTCCCCCTCGTGCCGCTTCCCTCGAAGGCGATAATACTCCCGCACACCGTGCCATGCCAGGCGCGCAATCTGGTAAGGTTGCCCCGCACGAAATTCGAGGAGGCGCATGCGATTCGACTGGTCGAAGCTGGGACGAACCCCGCCCGCGGGGCTCGTCGTTGCCCGCAACCTCGCGCACCACGCCGCGCAATGGCCGACCCGGGCCGCTCGCGCGAACCTGAAGGCGGTACCGGACGACAGCCACTCGGCCTATGTCTGGGAGGCCTCGCACGCGGCGCTGATGACACAGGGGCTGCCGGCGAAGGGCGGCGAGATTCGCGTCGGCATCCGCGTGCCGCGCCTCGAGATGATCATCACGCGCGGCGACAACGTGCTCGACGCGTACCAGTTGCACGGGAAGACGGACGCGCAAGCGGGCGCGTGGCTCGACGTGAAACTTCGCGTCCTCGGCCTCAAGCCGGCCGGAGACGTGAGGCTGCCGTACGATCTTCCCGAACATCCCATGGGAGGCCGGCCCCACGAGCTCGCCATGCTCGGCCGGGAGCTGGGCGAGCTTGCGCGCTGGTTCGGCGGTTCCGCCGACGTGCTGGAGGAGTTCACCGCGAAGCTCGCCGGGCCGCGCGCGAGCCCCATACTGTGCTGGCCGCACCATTTCGATATCGCGACCCTGGTCAATCTCGAGGAAGGCCCGAACGCCCGTTCGATCGGGGTCGGCGCCTCACCGGGCGACGAGTACTACGCCCAGCCTTACGTCTACGTCAATCCCTGGCCGCGCTTCGACGCCGGGAAGCTGCCCGACTTGCCGACGCCGGGCCATTGGCACACCGAAGGCTTTTTCGGCGCGGTGGCGACGGGCGATGACATACTCGCGATGAAAGATCGCGGTGGCGGCCTCCTCGCATTCGTCAGCGGCGCGTTCGACATCGCCCGCGCCCGCCTCGGCGCCTGAAGGACGATCATGAACGGAAAAATCGCCTGCCTGCTCGCGCTCGCGTGCTCGATGCAGGCCGCGGCCGCGCTCGCCCAATACCCGACTCGGCCTGCGCGCATGCTGGTCGGTTTCACGCCGGGCGGCGGAGTCGACATCAACGCGCGCCTGCTCGCGTCCAAGCTCACCGAATACCTCGGTCAGCAGTTCGTCGTCGAGAACCGCCCGGGCGCGGGCACCAATATCGCCAACGAATTCGTCGCCAAGGCGGCGCCCGACGGCTACACGCTGCTGTTCAACAGTCCGGCCGTGGCGATCAACATGTCGCTCTACAAGAATCCGCCTTACGACGCGCTTCGCGATTTCGCCGGCGTGTCGGTGTTCTCGGAGAGCACCAACATTCTCGTCGTGCCGGCTTCGCTTCCCGCGAAATCGGTACAAGAGCTGGTCGTGCTCGCCCGCGAGAAACCGGGGGCGCTGAATTACTCCTCGGCCGGGGCCGGCTCGACCCAGCACCTCGCCGCGGAACTGTTCAAGCTGCGGACGGGGACGAACATCGTGCACGTTCCCTACAAGGGCAGCGCGCCCTCGATCGCCGCGCTGATCGCCGCTGAAGTGCAGCTCTCCTTCGTGAACCCCGTTGCCATCGGCCAGTTCGTGAAAACGGGGCGCCTGCGCGCGCTCGGCGTCGCGAGCGCGAAGCGGACGGCTCTCCTTCCCGACGTGCCGACGATGAGCGAGGCCGGAGTCGAAGGCGTCGAGGTGCCGCTGTGGTTCGGCCTGCTCGCGCCGGCCGCGACGCCGCGCGACGTCGTCCGCGCGCTCGCCGCCGCCGTGGCGAAGGGAGCGCACTCGCCCGACATGCAAAAGCGGCTGCTCGAGCAAGGCGCCGAGCCCGTCGGCAGCACGCCCGAGGAGTTCTCCGCGATGCTGAAGGACGAAGTCGCGCGCTGGGCCGAGGTGGTGAAGGTCTCGGGCGCGCGCGCCGAGTAGGAAACTCCTAGTCTCCCGCCTCGGCGTCGCAGCCGATCGCGCGCGCGAAGCCGCAGTGCCCGCGGATGCTCCGGCGAACCTGACGGCGCGCGAGCGCGACGTCCTGCGCTGGCTCGCCGCCGGCAAGACCGACAGGGATATCGGCGCGATCCTGGAAATCAGCCCGCGCACCGTGCACAAGCACCTGCAGCACGTCTACGAGAAGCTCGGCGTGGAGACGCGCACCGCCGCGGTGATGCGCACGCTCGCGGCACGGCACTAGCGCCGCGAGGGCGAGTCAGTCCTTCGCGGGCGTTGCGAAAGCTCCGCTCGAATACCGCCTCGGCGATTCGGTTCTTCAGGATCTCGATCGCGCGGAGATCGATGCGAGCGCTTTGGTTATCGCCGTTTTGGTTATTGCCGTTTTGGTTATCACACCGTTTAGTCCTCGCCGGATTTCCTACCTTGACATGCGTTGCCGTAAAGGCACATCTTGGTCTCAGCAATATCACGAGGGCATAGCTAATGCCATTCAAGTAGTCGTGATCGCTCACAGGGGGAGGGATCCCATGTTGCACTCACTAGGAGATCCCATGTTCGCTAAATCGAAAATAACGCTTTCTCTTCTCGCGCTCCCGCTGTTGTTCGGCGCAGCCGTCAGTCTCCGTGCCGACTTGTTTGCTTTGGATCCGGGTGTCCGCAGCGACCCCCCGGGCGCGGGAGGGCCGATTGATGGTATCAGCGACAATGAAAAGAAGTTTTTCGAAGCGGGTCTAGATGCTTTCAACGAGATCCAGGACGTCCAAGGTGACGATCCTGGTCTAGGGCCGCGGTTCAACCTGGACAGTTGCGCAGGCTGCCATTCGCAACCCGCTATCGGTGGGTCCAGTCCGTTCACGAATCCTCAAGTCGAGGTTGCTACCAAGGCCGGCGCCACGAACGTCGTTCCCTTCTTCATCAAAATCGACGGGCCGGTGCGGGAAGCGCGGTTCAAGTTCAAGCCGGACGGCACTCGTGACGGCGGCGTGCACGCACTGTTCACCATCACCGGCCGAGACGACGCGCCGGGCTGCGTTCTCGCCCAGCCGGACTTTGCGACAGCGGCCGCGCAGAACAACCTGGTCTTCCGGATCCCCACGCCGGTGTTTGGCGCGGGCCTGATCCAAGCGATCGACGAAGACACCATCCTGGCGAACAGAAGATCCAATGTGCTGAGAAAGCTGTTCTTTGGTGTTTCCGGTCGCGAGAACAGGAACGGCAACGACGGCACGATCACCCGTTTCGGGTGGAAGGCGCAAAACAAGTCCCTCCTGATCTTCGCGGGCGAGGCCTACAACGTGGAACAGGGCGTGACCAACGAGCTGTTCCCCCAGGAGCGGGATGAGACGCCAGGGTGCCTATTCAACGGCACCCCTGAAGATCAGACTCGTTTCGATCAGACCGAGCTGACAGCGTTGCCGAGCGACATGCTGAAGTTTGCGATCTTCATGCGCTTCCTGGCTCCCCCAGCCCCTACCGCTGAGACGCCGTCAATCAGCAACGGCAGGCGCTTGTTTGACCAGGTCGGCTGCGCCTTGTGCCACACACCGTCCCTCACGACAGGGAAGTCCTCCAGCGCTGCGCTCGACCGGAAGCCGGTCAATCTCTTTTCCGACTTGCTGCTGCATAACATGGGTCCGGGACTGGCCGACAACATCCTCCAGGGCAACGCGAGAGGCGATGAGTTTCGCACCGCGCCCTTGTGGGGCCTGGGCCAGCGGAAGTTCTTCCTCCACGATGGACGAACGACGGACCTGCGGGAAGCCATCATGGCTCACAGAAGTTTCGGGAACCTCCAATTTGGTTCATCGGAGGCCAACCGAGTAGCCGAGGTTTTCGACGCTCTTGGGGGAGCAGACACGCAGGACATCTTCAATTTCCTGCGCAGCCTGTAGTTCAGAGAGGCCGGTGAATCGGGCAGGCAAAGGAAGCCTGCCCGACGGCCTGCTTCTACCACAGCTTCACCTGCTCCCGCCCGTTCCCGCTAGCGAACTGGATCCGGGCGCTGCGAAAAGCTCCGCTCGAACACGCTTTCTGCGATCCGGTTCTTGAGGATCTCGATCGAGCCCCCGGCGATCATCCAGCCGCGGCAGCGGCGAACGCAGTACTCCACCAGCTCCTCCTGCGTATAGCCCAGGCCGCCCATCACCTGCAGCGATTCGTTGGCGACCTCGAACCCGGACTGGTTGCAGAAAACCTTCGCGATCGCCGTCTCCTCCGCCGACGGAAAGCCCCGGTCGGCGTTCGCGGCGGCGCGATACAGGAGGAGCTGTCCCGCATCGAGCTTGGTTTTCATCTCCGCGAACTTCCACTGCAGCCCCTGGAACTCGCACAGGAGCCGCCCGAACTGCTTGCGCTGCATCGCCCAGCGGCGCGCCCTCTCGTAGGCGTAGCGGCCGAGCGCGAGCGATCGAGCGGCGTTGCCGATGCGCTCGACGTTGAACCCCGCGATCTGCTTCTTGAAGCCGCCTTCTTTCAGCACGATCATGTC